>Ga0129342_1000916_pt1 | contig 13004 bp, 16 predicted proteins | sample CPBDNA_5_FD_94426 | JGI IMG/M metagenome (GOLD analysis project Ga0129342, IMG submission 94426) | Freshwater to marine salinity gradient microbial communities from Chesapeake Bay, USA - CPBay_Sum_15_0.2_DNA | ecosystem: Environmental > Aquatic > Marine > Coastal | place: USA: Chesapeake Bay...
AATCAGGCGAGCAGGTTGTCCCAGCAAGAGGCACAGGTGAGGTTACACCAAGAGGTGCAATGGCTATTCCTGGTGCAGTTCAGGTTGCCCCAGCAAGAGGTACAGGTGAGGTTACACCAAGAGGTGCGATGGCTATTCCTAGTGCTGGTTCTGCACAAACAGCTCCTGCAGCTGCTCCTGCTGAAGAAGCCATTGCAGCTCCAGCTCAACAAGATAGCGACGGTTCATTTAGACTAGCTGGTATGGATTTTGGTGAAGATTCTACAATGAACATCGGCAACATAATGAATGAGCTGGTGGGCGGTGGTGATGGTTCACTAAGCAGAGAAGGATTATTTGCACCAAGTCCTTTAACAGGTAGATCATTTAATGATGCATTTGCTGCTGTTACGGGTCAAAATATTGAAGATGTAGATGCAGCAAGAGAAGAGCTGTTTAGACGTTACCAGGGTCCAGAAGACTTTAGTATTACTGGCAGGGCTGTTAACAATGGTTCTACATCTATTGCAGCTGCTAGAGAAGAAAGAATGAGTGGATCTGGTTCTGTAGTATCTGCACCAACTGATAATAGTACAAACGTTACTAATGTATCTAACCAGACAACAGTTGTTGGATCAACTAATCCAAGATCTAATGAGCCTACTATTATGGCTACAATTGCTTGTCATTACGATACTTGTTTCGGATAATAAAAAAGGGGGCTCTAGGCCCCCTTCTCTTTAGTCGTCAGCAGCAAGCTTTTCAAAGAACGACATACTATCATCATCGTCATCATCTGTCGCAGCAGACGCAAACGCTGGTGCAGCAGCGGCTTCAGGCTTAGGTGCTTCAGTAAACTCTACCTCATCAGCAGTACTCATAGTACCACCAGCAGAGCCACCATCAAGACCAAGTACACGATTCATCTTAGCTTTAAGCTCATCGTATGACTTGAAGTTCTTAGGATCGACCAACTCTTGTAAAGAGTATTGTGACTTCCAAATCTTCTCAAGCTCGTCATCATCTTCTGATAGAGGTCGAGGTGAGTCAAACTCAGACTTATCGTAGTTACGATAGCCTTCTACATTACGAATCTTAAGTTTAAAGTCCGCACCAGTCCAGAGGTCGAACGGGTTCATTGGGCTTTCATCTTCAAACTCTGGATTCATTGCTTCGTTGAGCTTGTCGAAAATCTTTTTACCAAACCTATAAAGGAATACCTTACCTTCATTAGCAGGATTAGCAGGATCTTTTACTACGTAAATATTAACGTAGTAGTTTAGACGACGCTTCTGCTTACGTACTTGATCCTTATTAGACTCAATACCTGAGTTCCAAAGCATAGAGTTATACTCTGATACAGGATCTTTCTTATTGAGAGTAGTTAGAGAGTTCTCAATATACCAACCACCCGGTCCTTGGAAACCATGATTAAACATACGAACCCAAGGAAGATCTTCACCCTCTGGAGCAGGTAGGAAACGAATAACAGCAAAGCCGTTACCTGCTTTATCTACTTCTGGCTTCCACAGGTTATCATCTAGCCGGGTTTCACCTGGGCCTGATGTCATCTTAGTTGTTTCTGAGATTAGTGCTTCGAGTGAAGACTTACGATTACTCTTAAGAGCAGCGAACGAACTTGTCATATTTTTCTCCGTATATGCGATGTATTTTCTTATCCACAATATTCATAATAACATGTATATTTAGCTAGTAAATACACTTTTCATTACCTTTTTATAAGCTTGTAGGTCAACTTGTAAGAAGGGTTTATACTTGTTAGATTTGTCTCTAACAGTACAATACATTATATCATCTTTTAGGGTAGAGTTCCACTGTTTTGTGAAATTTAATATCCCATCCATGATAGTAAATGTTTCAAGAGATAGATGCTTACCAAGATACTTCCTAAGTAGAGGAGGATGAACGGACTTCACCACTTTAAAATACTCATCAAACGAGATGTCTTTGGACTCAATTTCATTGTATATGCTCTCACATTCAGTCTTAAAGTTATATTTTAAACTTTCAATACGCTTACGCCATTCTATATAATTTTTCTCACTCTCAGCACCAACTAAAGAGCCTGACCAACTATGGTTGTCATTAAGAAAGTTAGCTACAAAAAAGTAAACCAACTCTTGCCCTTTATAATTGCGCTCAAGTTTAGCGAAGAAGAATTTGTCTCTACGTTTAAGAAAACTATCACCTGATACTTTTAACTTTCCATTATATTTAAAATAATCGTAGTTTGATGTGAAGTGATTTCTTATAGCGAGATATGTCTTATAAGCATCTAATCCTTCATAAACATTCATACCGGTAGCTTTGCAGTCTTCTCTTTCATTAAATTTAATTCAGCACATTCAGCTTCAATCTTTTTCTTTATGATAGTATTGATTAGCTTTGCACCTGTCTCTAGTTCAATTTCATTCTGCTCACAATACCACATTACGGCATCGAAGTATGATAATCTTTTATCTTTAACAACCTCTTCAATCTTCATTGAGAAGGTTTGTGTGTTCATTATTTCAACCATCTTTACGAACTATATCCTCTTCTTCATTGATTCTGCCTGTAAAATACATGTGAGCCGATTCGACCAACAAGTTGCAACCTCTGTGCTCAAGCAGGGCTAACATATGTGGCGTGATAATGAGTGCAGCCTTCAGTAATGCCGCGATAGGTACTGTTAAAATACATATTAGATGCTACATCGATAGCATGCCACCATGCATCGTTTGTTGCAATATTAGGAATACGGTCTGATTTTCCATCACAATACCAACTAAATTGACACTGATGGCGAATCATGTTACCGTTTGAATCTTGACGACCTTGTTTGACCACATCACATATTGTATTAGGATAGTCTGCGCTATATACTCGATTAAGAGTAACATCAGCAACAGCAGCTTGCCCAGCTAAACTATCACTTCTTGCCTCGAAGTAAATGTTTTTAGCCAGGCAATCTATCTCTTCCATTTCATTCGCATGTACTAGCGAACCAAACATAACAAAACCAATAATCAGCAAAAGCTGTTTCATAACAAATCTCCTCATTCTCATATCTTATTATAGTTACTTTCGTTACGAAAGGCAACTATTATTTTATATCATTTAGAGGATTATCAAGAGCTTCTTGAAGTTTCTCATTTAGATCTTTCTCAAGACGACGCATGTCTTCTTCTAGACGTGTTTCTGTATCACGCATAGTATCACGTACATCTTTTTCTGTCTCACGGCTAATATCTGAAAGCTCTCTTAAACGACTATCGATATCCATTTGAACCTCTTTAACTCTCTTTGAAGTTGAGTCATTGATTTGTTCAATACGAATGATATCGTCTTTTAGATCTTTCTTGATATCACGGGTGTATTCAATAGCGTCATCTAACTTAGTTAGTACTAAAGTATTCTCTGCTTTGATTTCTTCGATATCAATATTCTGGACAACTTCTTTCATATCCATGTAGTCTTTGTATAGAATAAAACCACCATACAACGATCCAATTAGCGAAGCAACCAATGTTAATGCTGCACTAATAGACACTGCGTTCATCTTTATACCAAACAACCTAAAGTCTTTGGTTTTTAGACTCTCTAATTCAGACTCTATATTTTCTAGACCTTCGCCTAAATCCTTAGACATTAGATTTCTCCTTACAATTATCTCCATGCCATCTACCATAAACGTTTTTTGCTATGTGCTCGTGGCAATGTGGGCATTCTATTTTATCATGTGATTTACCTTTAAATGCAATTGTATCATTTCTCATATTGTGACCTTACCATCTCTCGATGTACTGCGTCACTTGCTCCATTAAATAGTCTTGCATTCGGGTTATCATAATTTTTTTGGCCAGCGTAAATATCTTTTGGTTTATAAAATTTACCGCTTGGCATTTGAGGCTGTTGATACGCTCTAAAGTTAGGATTATAACCTAGTAATGCTGCTTGTGCATCTTCCGAGTCATCCCCAGCTAAAGCTTTTTCAACTAAATTGTCTTCTTTTGCATTCTGCTCTTCGTAACTTTCTTCTGCTGATTCTTCTGCAATCTCTTCAGCTTGTGTTACAATATCTCTAGCTACCTTCTCAGTTATTTCGTTTAGTATCTGAGTTAACGGATTGCTAAGATCAGTCAAATCGATTTTTGATAATGTTGTTTCAACACCACCTTCTATACTACCGTTCTGCGATGTGTTAAACGTATCATTGATATTATTATTAAACACATCTTCGATAGTATCAGCCCCATTTATCCCATCGTCTCCGCTGTTGTTTATACCAGTTATATCTACATTATCGTTCATTATATCAGCAGCGCTAAGCTGATTCTCTGCAGTCTCTGTACCTGTATCTCCTGATATCGATACATCTATACTAGTACCAACACCACTAATATCAGCCCCAGTAATACCATCGCTTGACATACCTATCTGCATACTACTATCTACACCAGATTGACTGTCAGATGATTGACTAGACATATCATCCACACCACCGCTGATAGCATTAGAGACAACATCAGTTAATGTACCATTAACATTTGAAATACCGTCTGATGTTAAATCAGATGATACACCGCCAGATTCCGATAATCCAATACTAGAACTTCCTGTAGCTTGTGTTGCTGCTGTTGACTCGGCTGCAGCTGTTGTACCAGCTGCAATATCTAGAGCCATTAATTGATTAGCATTTAATCCACCACCAGATTTTTTTTCTTCTGAAGATGAAGTTGGATCAGCTTCCATCGCAACTTCGCTGCTTTGTTCAACTTCCCCTGTGCCAGTTTCTTCAACTACTTCCGGTGTAGATTCTGCAACTTGTTCATTTATTATCTCCTGTATAGGTTCCTGTACTATTGTTTCCTGCGCTACTATCTCAACGTTAATACTACCATCATTAGCTACTACATCTGTCGTTCCAATATTAGCAACATCTGCTACTGTTGTAGCTGCATTCATTTGATCTAACATCGCTGTTTGATAACCAGGGCAGTTCATATCGTACAATGGGTTATTTTGACACATTTGATCAAACAACATTTGCTCTGTGTTATCAACAATAATAGGTCTATATTTTAATTTTACATTAGGGTTATTAAATTCAGGACCATACCACCCATCCCAATTACCAATATCTTGACCTGTAACTTGTAGCATAACACTATCAAGTGTTTTTAAATCAAACGGTGCATCGAAGTTTTCTTCTCCAGACATATTTACCCGAGTATCAATCCAATATGAATAATCATATTCTTTTTCATAGACAGTTTTACCACCATTATCTTTAATTGATATTGTTACTTTTAACGTGTCTTGAGCATTCACACCGTTTGTTGATTCAAAATTTGCATCAGCGTTTTTTACCAACCATGAATATGTGTATCCGGTTGTCTCAAGACCAGCGTTTTTTAAAGCTGTATCAATTGCAGATACCTGTGTAAGGGTTTGTTGCATATACCCCCAGTTAATCTGATTGGAATCATTATTAATAATAGGACACTCACCCCCACCTGCACCTTGATTATCAGCCCATGTTGAGCCTGTACCGGTAGCAAAGCAACCAGACCAATAGGTTGAACCAGTTCCAAAAATGTTAGTTTCATCATCAACGACACCAACAAACGACTGCTGGTCTTGATAAATGCCGATGGGTGCAGGATCAGGCTCTGCGATTAAATTAAGATCGGAGAAGCTATACCATTCTATGTTCTGATAGTTTGTATTATTATAAAAAGCACATTGGCTAGGCTGAATAGCATTATAGACAGCAAATGGTGTACCACCGTAGCTGCCACCATCATACATAAAGCAGAAACCATCGTCTGTAGTGTCGCCATTGTTAGCATCGCCGGCTAGCATCCAATGCCAATCGGTTAACGTAGAATCGCTGTAGAGACCACTCTCATCTAGTGTTGTTTTATAATAATCGATATCGTTGTTCCATACCCAATTATTATAATCGCCAACTGCGAAGACTGGATTAGAGAGCGAGCAGAATAAGAGTGATAAGACCGCCAGCGACAGCGCCTTCAACTTTATCATTTCTTCTTGTCTCCTGTTCGATGTTCTCTGGCTTCAGATCAGGGTTTTCATCCCACTGTTGCGTAGCTTCAGCGCCAATTGTACCCATAAACGGACAAGGAGTACCGGCCATCTCCATAGCTTTATAGACCGTTGCTTCTTGACACATTAAAGAAACAGCAGCAACTTTCATACCCATGTTATAAAGAGTCTTTGCATTCTTTAAACGCTCACAATTAAGGTCTCTAATATGACCACCACCTGACATACCTAAAATCTGAGTCTGAACAGCTGCGGAGAATGTAACCGTACATGTATCATTACCACCAGGCATAATTGTTGGAGCAATCGCTGACGGTGGAGGTGATTCAATCTTCTGTGTAATAATACTATTGTTAGTATTCATATTATTGTTATTGTTAGTATTGTTCGCTGTACTATCAATAGTAGTATTATTAGTGTTGTTGTTCGTATTTGTATTTGTATTGTTAGATGTAACGTTACTTGTACTATTTACAGTTTGATTAATATTAGAATTTGTATTCTGATTTACTGTCTGATTAATATTTGAATCGGTTGTTTGATTAATGGTAGTATTGTTAGTATTGTTATTCGTATTTGTGTTATTAGAAGTAACGTTACTTGTACTATTTACAGTTTGATCTACAGTGCTTGTGCTTGTATTAATATTTGTATTAGTGTTGTTAGTACCACCACTCATAATATTATTATTTGTATTAACATTAGTGCTAGTACTTGTACCAGTATAATTTGTATTATTGGTATTTGTATTAGTATTAATATTAGTGTTCGTTGATGTAGAATCTACGGTACTAGTATTAGTGTTAAAATTATTATTTGTGTTCGTGCTTGTACTAGTATTAGTATTGGTATTAATATTAGTATTTGTAGCGGTAGAATCTAACGTAGTCGTGTTGACATTAGTATTCGTACTATCAATTATAGTATTGTTAGTATTGGTGTTGTTAGATGTTACAGTGCTTGTAGATGTAGTATCACTGCCCGTTCCAACATAGCTGGACGAGTCATATGTAATACCATCTACAGTAGTTTGCGCTAATGTCACCGAACCGAACATAATAAAGAGCGCAACCATGAATATTCTCTTCATAGTGTTCTCCGGCTTCGTGGCAATTTTATACTGTTTTGATAAGTATCTTCTAAGAGATATTTATATAAAAAAAGAGGGCGCGAGGCCCTCTTTTCCTAGTCGTTGGGTAATAAGGTGACTAGCCCCAATCAGTTTACGCAGCTAAGCGAAGATCCTGATAGTAAACGTCATCATTTGCGTTTATTTTATTTTGTTGCGTTTACGGTAGCTCCTACACCGGCTCTCCACTTACTTACTTACAACCCTGTCGAACCTGTTCATCCCCATCAAGAGCATATTCTTTGCTTCCCACTACGGCGCATTAAGTGCTTTATGTGAATCTGATTCTAAACGTACCTTACAACACTCAGAATATGCTCTTGGTGGAGATGGGGAGAATCGCACTCCCGTCCAAGATCACTTTTAGTTTGCTTCAACGAATTCTTTTTTCAAGAACCTCAACCTCAGCATCAACTCGTTTCTGCCAAGACTCTTGTGTTCTGTTACCCTTCTCAAAGAACTTTGCTTTACGCAGGTTATCTAATGCAACCTGCCTGCGGTTATTTATATTCTGTGATTTTCTTTTCATCCTAGTTCCTTTTCTCTATTCTTTCTCAACGTTCTGGCAACAATCTCATTTGCCGCTTTGTCCAACAGGGTGTACACATCAAAGACCTGTTGATCTGTTAAAGCAAAGTTTACTCCACCTTTATGAAGCACATACTTACCGTTCTTCTCGTTGTAAGAAATACTTACCGTTTCTTGGTTGGCATCTTTCTGAACGACCATTCGTCAAACCCCTTTCCTTTTTCAAATTGAACTGCTTATCAGTTCCTGGGTAGCAACCTTTTTCAATCCACTCAATACACCTGCCGCATCTGGTGCCACACTTTTGCATCAGGGAAGAATCTTCCTTGATCATGGTTTCCGTAATGGCGTTACAAATACAAATGTACATAACGTTTGGCGTCCCAGGAGAGATTCGAACTCCCGACCAAGATCACTTTTAGTTTGCTTCAACGAGCATTATATTTATACGATGTATTCGTAAATCTCTTTCCAGTTCTTTACAACTTTTACATCGTTGTTTGTATGATCCATATTGTGTTTATGTTCCATCATATACACATCAAGACCAAGCTTAACTCCTAGATCAGCATTCTCTGGCTTATCTTCAACCCAGATATACCCTGAATCACGGAACTGTTCTAGCACATCATCTTTATCAGCGCCAGTGTCTAGACAAATCACATCATCAATCGCTGTACCAAACAACTTAAATAAGTTCTTGTTACGTAGTCGAATGGCATGCTTATCTAGACTCAGCGACGTAATCACTTTAAAAATGTACCCATGCTCTTCGTGAAGCTTGCGTACGTAGTGAATAGCATCGCGATGAGGAGGAAGGAATCCAATTGCAGCACTCTCATTGAAAGCACGTACAAGTAGATCCTTTTCCTTCTTCTCAAGACCGTAACGAGTTGTTACATCGTATACGTCTCGAGTAACAGGAAGATATCCTTTATCTTCCATCCAGCAATCGAAAGCGTACTCCCAGTTTAGGAGCACGCCATCAGCATCAATCAAAATCACATTACTCATAATATATCTCCTCTTTCATTCTATACACATATTATAATCACAAAACGAGGAGAAATCAACTAAAAGGAGCCTCATCACCTTCACGAAATAGAAATTCTACTTCAGGTACCTTTACACCAATTTCCATTTTTTACCTTAAGTTAAAAAGGGGGCCGAAGCCCCCGTTAGTATTATGCTGCTTCAGCAAACTCTACCGCAAGCTCAAGAGCCTTGTTCTTACGATCTTTGTTTACACCAAACCATGCAGACTGTAGACGAGTATCTGAGTTACGACCAAGCTCGTGATCGGTTAGATAAGTTACAGAGTTAAATGCTTGCCACCAAGAGCCTTTACCAAACTCTGCTCCGGGCTGCGTTTCAACGATCTCGAATGCACGACGAGCATTACGAGAGAGCTCGATCACGTTGTCATTCTTCTCACCTTTGGAGTAAGAAGGAAACACTTGATTCAAGAACTCCTTAAACGTAGTATCAGTATAGCGCTTCTTAGAAAGAAACTCTGCCATCACATGATAGTCTACAAGCTTCTGACGAGCAATACCGATAGCTTCTTTCATACGCTCAGCGTCGAACGCAGCCCGGTGGTTTTGAGTAGCAGTAACTTCTGAAGCTTTACCAAGAGCAAAGGACAGAGTATTATTACATACTACTCGGATTGGTGTGGAGCGGACGTGGATACCCTGACCAAAGACGTGAGGATTGACGAGGAGGAGATACTGCTCCGTCACGTCATCATTAAACAAAGCAAACTTGTCTTTCATCTTAGCGAGACCCCAGACAATTTGACCACTTTTCAGCGAGCCAGCAGTATGCATTTCTAGCTCGTTGCGCTCCACAAACTCTTCGAAGACTGAGAATGCATCAACATTCTGACAAGGTTCCCAGCCATCAGATACATTAGAAAGAAATTGCATATCAGTATCACGTACAAGCGCGAACTTACCAGTAGCAATATCTTTATCACCTACCTTATAGAAAGTAGGATGCTTGCTAACAGACCAATCAAGACCTGCTGCACCAATCATTTCGTTTACAGAAAGATCATCGTTTACGCGAACACCAAGACCGTGCCAAGGAGTTTCACCAGCGTAAGCCATCGTTTCTACCATATGTGCCATAACAAAATCTCCTAAGAGTTAATTTCAAAGATGAGTTTCTCTCAACTCATAATATAATTATATGATCTCTCATCACGAAAGGCAACTGTTTTTTTGTGAAAAACTAAACTTTTTTCCTGAATAAAATCAATTAGTTACGACGCATCTGTGCAATATCTTTAGCTTGATCAGTATCTCTCATTACTGGAACAGCATTAGACTTGTGCATTGTAGCAATTCCTACAATCAGATTCCCGGTATACTCATGCTGCTACTCCTTCAAACCAGTCAGGTACAAGACCAGACTTCCACTTAGCGAATGACGATTTATACTTATTATAATAGCTTTGATATGCTAGTACAACATCTTTCTGCTTGCAATCATCAGGCATTGCTTGAGGAAACTCAGTTAGTTCACCTTTAGGAATATTAATAGGTTTGTTACGTAGAGGTTGTAGCAGACGTAGATCAGACTTATGATAGCGTCCATAACGCTCATGATATTCATCACACAACGCTACGAAATGATTCCATAACCAATCATAGTTTGAACTAGTCTCACGCACCCATACACTGCAAGGATGATTAATATGGTTTGCTTTGTAGAGGATGATATCCATTTCATAGTCTTCTAGCTCATAGTACTTAACTGTACGTTTACCTGATACAGAAGGACGAAGAGATACTTCACCATCTAATACTCTATGTGCAGTAGACAGTAACTGAGCTGTCTCAGTTACCATCTTAACTACATGTTTATCACACATTAACCGAGCTGCCTTATCAGGGTCACGGTCCAGAACAAAAATATTCATATCAGAAATCGTATTGCTTACGAACCTCTATTTTATCACCTACACGATATCTGTTAGTAGTACGAGCATTAATAACAGTATCTTCAACTTCTACAACAATATTATAACCGTACGTACGTTCTTGCAGTTCGGTTGTGTATGCTGTCGTACAACGATGCTTTTGACGATAACCAACAATATGACCACCGCTGCTCATACGCTTATTAGCAATATCAGCACCAGCGATAGCACCTAGCACAGTAAGAGCATCTTTACCAGATCCACCACCAAACTGATTACCTACAACACCGCCAATGATAGCACCACCTAGCTTGTCAAAGGGAGATGCATGTCGACCACCACCGTAGATAGGTACATCTACCATCTCACAGCGCATATCAGGTACCTGTACTTTAATTGTACGTGTATCAGGTGTAACCTGTACAACCGTACCTACAACAGTGCCGCCAGATGTACCATAGTTGTACTTGTCAGCTAGAACTGGAGTAGAAATAGTAGCAGCAACTGCTGCAGCAATAATTAACTTCTTCATTGACTTCTCCTTAGTTAACATATGCATATTATAGTACATCTGTCAATAGATTGCAACTATTTTTTAAAAATAGAATCAATTAATTAGACTCATAGGATCCATAGAATCAGTAGCACTGATAGTGAATGTATCTGAATCACTCAAATCGATGGTAAGATCTTCGTCACGGAAGCCTGCATAACCTACAGTCTCACGCTCGATATCGTCATGATTAAATTCAGCCCAGTATAGCTCATATGTTACACCGCTCTGAGTACACTCGAATTGATGAAATTCACCAGGTGGTACTTTAGTATAATCACCAGGGTTAAGAACAGTCTCATCTACAAGATCGTAATTCTTCTTCCAGCAGCGAATAATTATCTGACCAGATTCACAGAAGAAACCATTCCATTTATACTTGTGTAGGTGCTTAGAACAAACACCACCCTTCTTCATTTCAATACGATGAAATTCTAGAACGCCATTAGCTTCGATCTGCTCTGTCGTTCCCCATACTTTTCCGCTACGCATTATCTTTCTCCATATAATGAAAACGTGCAATGTCATACACGATATTTTCAAAATCTTCTAAACGAACCATATTAGGACCATCAGACGGTGCATTGTCTGGGTCAGGATGTACTTCTAAAAAGAAGCTATTAATGCCAAGAGCAGACCCAGCACGAGCCAGCCCAGGGACATAATTACGATTTCCGCCGGACGATGTCCCGTTTCCTCCGGGTTGCTGGACTGAGTGAGTGATATCATAAACAACTTTATCCCCGTAACGATCCAGAAGATATAGCATACCAGTAAAATCGTTGACCAGAGTGTTATATCCAAAGCTTGTTCCTCGTTCGGTGATCCAGACTTCTTTTGCGTCTGTACACTTACTTAGGATTCCTTCTACGTCCCAAGGAGCAAGAAACTGCCCTTTCTTAATATTAACAATCTTATCTGTTTGACAAGCTGCAACAATTAGATCTGTCTGCCGGCATAGAAAGGCAGGAATCTGAATCACATCAACTACGTCTTGTACTTGATAGATCTCTGGTACGGAATGTACATCAGTTAGAATCTTAAGATCAGTAATATGACGCTTTAACATTCTAAAGTCAGCCATCGTATTATAGATGCCCTGACCTCTAATACCGTTAACATGAGTACGATTAGCTTTATCGTATGAAGCTTTAAAGATGTACTCCATACCTAATCGATCGCATACTTCCTTACAATGCTCGGCAATCTGTCTAGAATGATCTAGATACTCATGCTGACAAGGACCAGCGATAATTCGAATCTTATCTTGTTTCATCATACGTAAAATATACTCGTGATATCTCTCTTAATCCATTACTCGTGACTGAAGCTCACTACACTGTCAACGCGAAACGAACGCCAACCTTTACTCTCACAATCCCAGACAGGAAGTACTTGCTCATTAACAGCACGATCCTTTTTAGTTGATATCACTCTTTGCTTCTGCAGGAATAACATCCCCATTCAACGTACAAATCATAGTACGTTCAGTACCATCCTTCTTAGTAAAGATAACTTTGCATTTACCATCAACCAACTTTTCAATCATTTCACTTCTATTCATATTATACACTCTCTTTCTCTTGTCTTACTTTAGTTAATCGTTCATATTGGCGAAGCCAAACCTGCGGCTCCTTAACACTCTGCTTCATCGAGAGTTTTAATCCATGAGTCTTAAAAGCCTTCTTAAGAACCTTGGCTTGTTCTCTCCCCATAAACCGAGAGACAAGCTTGAGAAGGTCTTGGCGAAAGCTAATATCATGGTGCATATTACCACAGCAATGCGCCAGCTCATGCAGTATAGTATATTGATTATA
>Ga0129342_1000918_pt1 | contig 12998 bp, 13 predicted proteins | sample CPBDNA_5_FD_94426 | JGI IMG/M metagenome (GOLD analysis project Ga0129342, IMG submission 94426) | Freshwater to marine salinity gradient microbial communities from Chesapeake Bay, USA - CPBay_Sum_15_0.2_DNA | ecosystem: Environmental > Aquatic > Marine > Coastal | place: USA: Chesapeake Bay...
ACAAACTCTATTTCTTGCGAAACATAATATTTTTTTGCGTAGGTGAAAGTGCTAAATGCTGCCATTTTATGTTAGTTTTTTGTCGTAGTGATAACCAGCAATTGACCTTTCAGAATTATCTCCAGGATAATCTTCTATATTTCCTTCATATTCTACTATTAATTTTTCGGTATCTATTCTTTCACCAAATATATGATAAAAACAGCATACTGGAATATTTTCTGCTGATTCTAATACAACTTCTTTACTATCAAAATATTTAACAAAAATATTCTGATGAGATCCAATTGGAGTAACCGAAATTGTGATTGTATCGGGATCTACAAGATTTTCCCAGTATTCGGGAAGTTTAATTATATTTGTATTTATTAATTTTCCCCGAACATATACTGCCGCTTCGGGACCCTCAAGACAACTATGAGTCAGTCTCCAACCTTCTTTTGTTGGGTGAGGAATATCAAAATTTTTCTTTGCTGAAAGTCTGTGTTTTCCTTTATTAGAATAAACTTCTCCATCTGCATTAACATTCTTTCCAACATTAACATCTATTTTAACATTCACACTCTTCTTAACATTCACATTACCATCAGTATTAATATCAGGAGTGGTAGGTTCATCAGGATTTTTTATTACATTTAGAGTTCCATAAAGATTAGAAGTCGCCCCATTTCCTGGATAAACTTCCATACCAGCCCACATCGTAGGAGGTTTATTGAAGTGATGTTTATTTCCTAAGTATTTGTCTGCCATTTTATTCTGCTAGTGCCCCACCAGAAGCAGCGCCACCACTCTCAAATGATCCTGAGGTTTCATTACCAGTTAATGTTGTATTTTCTTCACTTAACACATCATCATCAGCAGATTGTGTCGTTGTTGCTGTCACTAATGGTTCTGTCGGAGCATTACAGGAGTATTTAACAGTCGGACCAGCATAAAAATAATCCTGAATAACATCGGTTCCAGCCTTTGGACTAGGACCGTATGCACTTTCCCCCATAGAAGTTCCCTGAGGTACGGCATTTCCTGTTTGTGCCTTTACATCAACTTGTTGAGATTGAACAACATTTTTTCCACCGGACCTCATATTAATATCTTTTCCAGCATTTAAGGTAATGGTTTCATCCGCATCAATTATAATATTTTTACCTCTAATTCTTATATTTCCATTCTTTTCTGCCGTAATTGTAATATCGCCTGCTTTACTTAAAATTGTAATGTCAACACCGCCACCAGGGGATTTCTGTCCGGCAACGATTTCAATTGCCTTGTCATTATAGATTTTATATAATCCACCCTGAGTCAGTCCGGTTACATTTACATCATAGTTATCACTATAACTGTATAAGGTATAAACATCCGCACCATTTAATCCTAATTGAGGGTTTCTAAAATCAAGCCTGACATTAGGTCCCCATACATTAAAACCTCTACTTTGCCAGTCTAATTTTCTTTCTGCCATTAGCTTTTAACACAATCAATAATTTGCTGAACTTCGCCTTGGAATTCTGGTTTGATGCCGAATATTGGTCTCAGTATTGCACCTCTTCCTTGAGTAACTTCTGATATTCCTATGGAGTTTTTCTTACCAACAACTTGAAGAACGGGTAACTCTTCAATAGTCCTAATATTTATGGGGTCAACCTTAACGATGGAACCATTATTAATGACCACACTATATTCATTTCCAAGATTATCAACCACAATATCATCCGCAGCATATTCTACTCCGGGATTTTCAATAAGAACACTTACAATTGTAAATACATCTGGGTCTTGATTTCCAACAGGATAATTTTCACCATCAGAAATCACATAGGCACTCGCAACTTGACCCGCTAAAGGACCGGTAGTATTAATTGTTGTTTGAACGATTCCACCATATCCCTGATTACAATTATCAGTCACCTCAACAAATGGAGGAGATACATAACCAAATCCTGGATTTGTAACAACGGCACCAATCAAACTTCCAACATTTCCTTCAACAATTGAACCAAAAATCGGAATTACTTCTGCTCCAGAACCTCCGCCACCAAATATTCTAAGTTGAGGTGGATTACAAGACCTTGGTGGTCCGGCATAACAATTACCAAGAGCACTTTGAGCTCCAGAACTACTTATGGCACTATTGAAAATATCAAGTGCTCCGGTGGCACTTGAAACAGCAGAACTTACACTATCAATAACATTTCCTGCCGCATCTATGGCACCACCAACTGTATCAACAATTCCTGCGGCAGTATTGGCAACTTCTAAAAGTTTACCTAATTTAGTGTCGGGTGAACTAATGACTCCACTTCCAATCATCCACCTCTCAACACTGGCAACAGGTCCAGATGGGCACTCACCACACTCCACAATAAATGGAACTCCGGCAATACCCTGGGCACTTCCTCTAATAATTGATTTAAGATCAAATCCTTGTAATAAGTTAAGAATACCAAGTGCTCCCATAGCAAGACTTAACCCTGTCTCAATAGCACCTATAATTGCATTTATTAGACCACCAAGAAATTGATCAACTACACATGAAACTAGATTTGTAATATTTTTTAATAATGCACAAAGCATCTCATCAATTATATCAAATAATCCCGAAACAATACATTTTCCTAATTTAGGAATCTCGTCTTGAAGTTTTTTTAACTGGGGTATGGTCGCTTCCTGAGCGGCAGCACCAGCTAAATGCCCTGCAGAAATACTTTTGGTTGCTGCCTTGACTCTACTATTTACTTCATCATATACCTTTTCTACTCCTTCATTTAGTGATGGAATCATTTTCTTATAAGTATCATTCAATACTCCACCGACAATACCACTAGAAATTCCCTGTATTTTTTTAGAAATTTCTTTGCATAATTTTTCAATTTGTTCATCAATATATTCTTTTGATAGATTTTTGTAAGAACTTAATGTCTGAACAAATTTAACCGCATTTTCAAGTTCTGTTGAAATTTTATCTACAAATGAATTAGATTTTGTGGATGCAAATTGTACTTTATCTCCAATACCGCTAAAATATGAAATCTCATCCTTTCCATTTGTTGTTTGAGTTGGAAGGTGATAAGGAGATTTTTGAGTGTCTTCGGTTCCTTCGTTAGTTTGATTTGCTTTTAAATTAGTTCCATCATTTTTAATCTTACTCGTATATCCAGTAAATGGTTTAAATGGAAGACTATACTGATCAGTTGCAGCACCTTCTTCGGTTTTACCGAATACTCCCATAATAACAGGAAGTTGGGCACTGTCACCATCCATAAAGAATCCAAATACCGAATCTCCTGGTGATATTTTTACATTAGTTGCATTATTTCCGGCACCACTTCCAGAAGTTGATGGCAATAGGACTTGTGCCCAAGGAAGATCATCATTTGATAAATCAGCTTCATTTGTGGGATGATATCCCATAATTCTAACTTTACGCCTATTTCCCCATGCTTTTTTATCAAGTTGGTCTTTTTGAGCACCCTCTGGAGCTACTTGACCAATCCACCAAAGAAACCCATCTCTTCCGATAAAATTAGTTTTAAGTAAAGACTGTTCCATTTATTTTTGTCCAGTATTTGTTCCTTAACGCCCAAATGTATCTCTAATTAAAGTCATAGAGGTATAAGAACCTTCCGTATCAAAGTGGTGGCATAATGCTTTTATCATATATAGACCACTTTGTTCGTCATCATATGTTGCTCCGTCTTCTCTGGAAATCTTAGGGAAATTGCAAGTAATAATATCTCCTGCTCTTAGATTAGTGTTTGAAGGTACGGTCATACTCAAAGTTTGAGTAAAGAGTATATTGTATCTCATAATTGCCTGAGCTTGATATTTTAATGGATCTGCATTTTCTTCCTTAGAAACATCTTTTTCTACAGTTCCAACATCTAAAACCTGAGTTATAATTCTTGTCGGCAAATCTCCAAGTTTCTCATTAGAACTATTTGTAATCTTAGGCAATTCTAAAATCTTTCCTAAGTTTGCAGATTCACCGGCATAATTTTCAAGTTTAAATGTAGATTCATTAAATGTAAAATTAAGAGGATCATAAACTACTCTATAACTAGAATAGGTTCCTAATCTAAGTTTTTCAATTAAATTTTGATTTCTATTTGTGGTGTATTGTAAAATATTAAAGTCATTATTTCTTTCGTATCCACTTTGATTTACATCACTATAACCATACACAAATTCTTTATCATTAAAGGTTTTTCTTGGAGGTTGTGAAATTAAATTATCAATTGACCTGAAATTAAATCCATCTTGTGTTTGGAAAAATACATATCCTGCAGTTGCATCTTTCTTTGAAGTTTCTGGAACTCCTTTAGATGCCAACCACACTAATACTGTAAATGGTTTTCTAAGATTACCAATAAATCCATACTTATTTTGAGTCTTATCAATTTTATCAATCTTATCTGTCTTTAGATATTCCTTAATGATGCTTTCCACAGAATCACTAATTGATTGACTGGTTGGAAATTTCTTAGGAACTCTTGTGGTTTCATTTGTAATTGCTTCTCTTGAAACTAGATTAAGTTCAAAGAATTCTCTTTGTGATTCTGAAATAACATTTGTAATACTAGAAACATAAAGATAGTCTTTCTCATCGGTTGCAAAATCTAGTCCGGGATTTGTGGCAGAATTACCGGCAATTTTCAAAGAAACTCTCTCACCACCTCTTAAAGGAAGACCATTATAAATTGATTGAAATGTTCCTGTTGCATTTCCTTCATTATCTTGTGCCTGAATAGAATCACCAGTGTTTCCCACCTGAATTTTTGCTGTGATTGTAGGTGAGAAAATATCTTCGTAGTAATCAATGGAAACTGTACCAGTTCTAATATCAACCGTTCTCTTCTGGTCGTTGGATTCTAGTATAAGTTCTTCGTAAATTGATTTTTTAGTTGACATTATGTGTATGCTAAATCTAGTAGAAGTTTCTTTGTGATAAAACTATTTAACGGATTAATTACAATAGGAATCATCATTGCCCCTCCAGCACCAACAGAGACTTGTGGTTGTGGTGTAGGAGGTTCTTCTTCTAAGATAACAATACTAGGTCCTGCTGGTTGTTGTGCTAATTGCCGAGATGCTTGTTGTCTCTGTTGAGTTCCTGGTGATGCTATTTGTGCTGGTGTTGGAGCAGCAATTTGTACTGGTTGTCCCGCAAGTCCAGTAAGTTGTCTTCCAATTGAAAGAAGTCCTAGATATGGTCTTGGATTTACATCCTTTCCGTTTATCCGAACTTCATAGTGTAAATGCTCTCCACTACTATTACCAGTATTTCCAATCTCACCAATTGTTTCTCCATTATATGGTTGACCTCTTTTCACCATTACTTTTGCCAGGTGAGCAAAACGATATATTATATTTCCAGATTTAATGTCTACAAAGTGACCGTATCCATTTTTATCCCAACCAATATAATCAACTGTACCAGAAAGTTTTAATGATACATAGTATCCTTTTTGGTAATTTGTTCCAATATCAATTCCTTTATGACTGCCGCCTCTTGCCAAATATCCTTGTCCCGGAGTTAGACCTACTCTTGCAGTTCCTCCGCTTGGTCCTGCAACATTAATCTCATCTTTTACTGTCGTGGAAATACCTCTTCCTGGAGTGGATGATACTGGAGATGTTACTACTGGCGTTTGTTGTGATGTTGTTCCTAGTGCTTGTTGAGTGGCACCACTTTTAACAGATTTAAGTTTTGATAATCTCTGTTCCCAAGTTCCTTTTGCTCCATTTCCACCAGCATCTCTATCATTATAGGTAGAATTTGGACTTCCACCCAATCTTGCGGCATTTTTTGGACCTTGAGGAATAGCTCTCCAAGTTGGTGCTAATTTACCAAGAAAATCTTCATCACTTAGTTTGCCAGATTTCCAGGCATCATATGAATGTGAAGTTTTTAAAAAGTGTAAAGTAATTTTATCTTGAACTTCTGGAGTAAACTTTGTATTTGCATTGTAACCAGCTGCTATCGCCCTGTCTAAAATATACGCTGGCATATGTTGATATCGGCCGATAGCACCTTGAGCATTTTGTGCTAACCAACCAATTGTTTTGTCTGTTGCCCTCCCTTGAGTTTTTCCTCTTGACGTATTAAATCCACCATAAGGGTCGCTCTGACTTGCTTCTCCATCTGCAATAAAATCCAAAACTTTTTTATCTACAGCATCACCAGAAACTGCTCTACCACTAGAACTACTAGAAGGTTGCTCCTGCATACTTTCATTTTCATATTGAGTTCCAAAAGGTTGTGCGTCTTCTCCACTTACAACTCCTTCTCCAAGAGATGTTGTGAGTAACTTAAATCCTTCATCAAACTGACTTTGCATATCATCGAAAGTACCACCCAAATCTGTCAGAGCACTTTCAACTCTTCCTTTACTATCGGTAAAATCAAAGGTTAGAATATTTTTACCAACGGCACTCAGAAGACTTCCAAATCCTCTAAACAACTTTATGGTATTATCAAAAAATCCAGTTACAATAGTATAAAGTCTCTGTATTCTGGCAATTAATTCCTGCGCCATCGTGATAATTGATGGCAAATTAGTAAGCAACCAACCAACTAATAGTGTTGCCAAGAAGTCCATAATTCTTCCTAGAAATCCTTTGGTACTTGAGGCAATTACCTTTGCCTGCCTCTTGACTGCTCCGCCAATAGTTGATGCCTCTAAAAGGTCCTCTCTATTTTTTCTTCTTTCTTCTTCTTTTCTTCTTTGAGAAAGTATATAATTTCTTGCAATTGATTCTCTTTTTACTTTTGTTTTTTTCAACATAACCTTATTAAGGTTTTCACTATTTTTTCTCAGTCCAGAGAATGAATCTTTTATGGACTTGATTCCAGAACGAATATTAAGTAAACTTTTGGATGGTTTTACTGCTACTGCCATCTTATGTCACCACATTATAATTTACTTGTGAGTAAAGCACATAGAAATTATCTGGATTTGATGCTGATATTGATGGAACTTCATTTACAGGACCACCAGTAGGAGCGGCACCTGAAGACTGTTGTTGTGCCGAAGACCCAACTCTTCTGTAAATTACATTTGGTGCTGGAGCAGGTGCAGGACCAACATTAACTTGACTAGAAATCCTATCAGTCTGTGCTGGTATTGGTTTTATATTTACCTGATTTGATTGTGATGAAACCTGACTATTATCGTCTGGTGTTATATTAAGTTCTCCATATTGTGGTGCCTGAGTGAAATCAATTGAATCAGCCTGAACCTTTAAATCACTCATTTGCTGCTCAAATGTTTTATCACTGGCGGCAGTGGTGACATCAGGAGTAGGAGTTTGTGTAGATGTAGATGATGGTATTATTGGACTTTGTGCCTGTGCTGCTGGTGTTGATGCTTTAGGTTTATCGGCACCAGTAAGAACATCTGCACCTTTTCCACCAAGATACCAACCTATACCACCACCAATCAAACCTCCCAAAGGTGAAGTAATCCAAGAAACTGGTCCACCCAAAAGACCAATTTTTGCTCCAAGAGCTGCTCCGGACAGTGACCCCGCTACACTACCCCCGGCACCGGCACCTGCTTGTAGATTTGTTTGTCCCTGAGATTTTCTAATTCCAAATTCCAATGTTCCAAAAATAACATTAAGTACACCACTTCCTTTTAACCAGTTAAGACCTCCACCTTTTGGAGCAGGAGGTACGCCTCCTTTTGGTGTAGTTGGAGGTACTGGAGGTTTAGCACCAGGAGGTGTTGTTGTTGGAGGAACTAATGGCGTTGGTGGTGGTTTTTGTCTTCCAAGATTTAATAAAGCTGCTGCACCAGCCTTAATGAGGTTTCCAAGTGCTCCAAAAAATCTACCGACCGTATTCTTAAGCAACCATCCACCAATCTTAAGAGATAGTCTTGTAATGGTTGCGGCAATTGCAATAAATCCACCATTTAATAGGAATAATGTTGCGGCACCAATTCCTAGAGCCTTTAAAACATTATCTCTAATTTCTTCTAATTTTTTACCATTACCTTTAGATAATGCCTTAAGGGTTTCAATTCCTTGATTTGTTAACCATCCAAGCAATAGTGTCCCAAAAAATTGTGCCAATCTACTTAGAATAGATTGTGTTTTTTTTGCAATTGTCTGAACCGGAGCAATTAATGCATTTTGTATTGCTTTTTCTAGAAGACTTTCTCTGCCTGCTCTTAATCCTAATTCTGTTGCTCTTCTTTGCTCTTCTGTTTCTTGATTTACACGATTTTGCTCTAGAACACTATCAGTATTGATTGCCTTTGCAACATTATTTAAAGAGGCATTAAACCCAGTAACTTCACCTTTTAAACTTCCTACTAGTTCTTGAACTCCATTTATAGTTTGTGTCTGAATGAATATTACTTGATTTAAATTGGCAACCTCAGAACTTAAAGTATTAACCTGTTGTTGTACTGAAGTTATTGATGTTGATTGAGACTTTACAATTGCTAAGGTTTCTGGATCTGATTTTTTACTAACTGGAACAAGTGCCCCTCCTCCACCAAAAATATTTGATGAGACTCTACTTCTTTGAAATAATGCCTTTCTTCTTTCCGCAGACAAATAGGACCCTGATGAAGGATCTACCCCACTTTGAGCTATTTGTGCTAAATCAGCCATTTGCTTGGTTCTTTAAATTTTCTTCTTCAATATAATTTTGTAAGAGAGTTATATAAATTTCCCGCTCCCAGGGGATCATATCTTCTAGTTCAGTCAAAGAATATTTATGATGCTGCATCAGAGCAAAGTTTGTCTTATAGTATGACGCAAGATCAGTATGCGCCATACTCACACGAAAAAAGCCGATAAACCCTCCAATACAACTTCACTTTCCACACCAGTCTTTGGATTTTTAACTTTAATTGTATGAGAAAGTTTAGGCATTGTTTCAAAGAACTTTTCCACTTCTTTGAATTGCTTGGAACTTAACTGCTCCACGAATTCTAATAATTCTTTTTTAGTAGAATCACTTGCTGTCCAGGATTCTTCTTCCGAATAAATTTGATCAATACAAGATATAATCAAATCAAAAGTATCATCAACACTTACACCATCACCAGAATCAAAATTATTTTTGATAAACTCAGTCATAGATGGATATCTCATTCTCAAAGACAGAGTATCATCTAGCTTAATATCACGAGAATGTTTTGGATCAACCTCAACATTAATTTCATCTAAATTAATACTCATTGGAACCTGAGTTGTTTCATCATCGGGGCAAGTGATTAAAACATCAACAGTCTCACCAACAGACTTACCTCTAATGTTAAGAAACAAATACTCAATATCAAATGTGGATAGGTCTTCTACTTTAATACCTTTGCTTAAAATACAATTTGAAATGACATTCTTAACTGCATTTGCAATCTGTTTAGAATCTTCACTTTCTAGAGCAATAATCAGAATTTTTTCTTCTTTAACCAGAAAAGGTCTATATCTAATCTTCTTTTTTAATGATGGAATTTCCATCTCGTAGATTGGTGTGGAAATTTTTGGTAAAGGCATAATATCCTATAAAATTCAGTTAAAATTATTTAGACGACTTAGGCAACCCCAACAGGTCTTGGGTCATCCAATCTACCAGTTCCCAGATTGAGATTTCTATTAATTAATTCATCTCTTTCTGTTGCAAATCTATTTTGTCTATTGGTTTGATTAATTGTACTGTTAATAACAGTATTAGAAACTTTATTATTATCATCATTTCGACTAAAATCTAAACTTAATGTTCTGCCACAAACATATCTTTCGTAATTAAATGTGGCACTCATTTTTAATATATCAGATCCATTATAATTTACTGGAACTGAACTTAAAGAAAGTGGAAATAACCCAAAAAAATTATATTCAATTTCTGCATTATAATCTCTATCAAACTTAATAATTTTAGTCATATCACTCTTATAATCTCTTGGATATCTCATTCTAAAATAATATCCATCTCTGGATGGATTCTCATTAGAACCACTGGCAATAAACTCCATCCAGTGCTCTATGAATTTTAAAGTGGTATAATTACTATCAACATAAAACTCTAAACTAATTTCTGTAAAGATTCTGCGATGAGCAATTCTTTCGTTTACTCCAGTATAATTATTCGTAATATCTGCGGTTGCTAGTTGAGTTCCCGGTAGTGATGCAGAAAAACAAAGTAATCCCGCCTCATTAGCAACAAATAATGGGTCAACTCCTCTTATTGCAAGATGTGATAAAAGTGGACCTGGCAACCCACCAAAGATGACCTGAAAGTGTGAACTTTGGGCGAGATTCGTAAATAGTGGTTTAAAATCTGATATTCTACGGATGCTAGGCACTCTAAATACCTTTTATGAGTCTTATTAGTATAAGTATTTAGATGTCTTATAAGGGAAAATTTAAACCATCATTTCCAGAGAAGTATGTTGGAAATCCGACTAATATTATCTACAGATCTTTATGGGAATTGAAGTTTCTCAAATATTGCGATACGAATAAAAATATTTTAGAATACGCATCCGAAGAGCTTGCCATTCCCTATCGTTCTCCGGTAGATGGGCGCATCCACAAATACTTCCCTGATGCATATATAAAAGTTAAAGAACCAGATGGAGGTATTAAAAAATATTTGATTGAGATTAAACCTCATAAGCAAACGATGCCGCCGCCGAAACCAAAAAGGCAGACCAAAGGATACATCTATGAAGTTTATGAATATGCTAAAAATCAATCAAAGTGGGAAGCAGCAAGAGAATATTGTAAGGACAGAGGATGGATTTTTAAGGTAATTACGGAACACGAACTTTATGGGAAATAAATAATGAACCGTATCAAACCTTTACTTAAAAATTTATATGGAACAGAAGATGCCGATGATTTGATGTTAGAAATACTTGATACATTAAAACAAACAACGACTTCTCCAGAGGCAGGTAAGTTTTATACTTTTGTTTATAAACCAAAGACTCCTCGTGTAAGATATGATGCTCATCCTCTAGTTGCCGTTACAAATGTTTATTCTTGGGGATTTAGTGGTATTAACTTTCATTGGGGGGAAGGGCGCCAATATACCTTTGAAGAAGTGATTGGACCTCTACATATTGTGGATAAGAATGAGGTTGGTGATTTGAGAAAAATACCTTTCGGACAAATCAAGATAAATAACTAAAAAAGATAAATGGTAAACGGATTTAACATATCGGCAAGTTTATCACCGAATGCGGAAAGAATTGCTCCGGCTGCTTCTGCCAAACTTTCTTCGTCTGCGGCACCTCTTAGATATCCACAGAAGAGTATTGGTAAAAATGATGACTACTTGGAAATAGGTGTTGTTAAATATGTTCCTCCTAGACTTGAAACTGGAGCAAATAATCTTAGGTTATCAACAGGAACGGAAAAAAATTCCAAACAAAAGGCAGAACAGACAATACAACTACCAATACCATCAAATATTGGAGATACAAATCAGGTTGATTGGGGTAATGACAGTTTTAATCCTCTTGCCGCTTTTGGTGCTGAACAAGTAGGAAATGTTCTTAAAAGTGGTGACTTAGGAAAAGGTCTTGTTGATGCATATAATACTACTATTAGCACTGCAAAAGAAGTATTAATGAAAGGTGGCGGGCAAGATTTAATTTCAAGGTATTTTCAATCACTATTAGTAAATTCATTAGGAGCAAATACAACACCTGAAGGACTTTTATCAAGAGCCAGTGGAAGTGTCTTAAATCCAAACTTAGAACTACTCTTTAGAGGTGTTAATTTAAGGTCTTTCCAATTTGATTTTGATTTTGCACCAAGAGATGAAAAAGAATCTAATGTGGTTAAAGAAATTATAAGAATTTTTAAGATATCTATGGCTCCAAAAACTGGTAGTAATACAGCAGGTGCCGGTTTGTTTATTGAGGCACCAAATGTGTTTCTTTTAAAATACAAGAGTGGAAATCAGGACCATCCTTATCTAAACAAATTTAAACCTTGTGCTCTTAGAAGTATGGGTATGAATTATACGGGTTCGGGTTCATATGCGACTTATGGTGATGCGGATAAAACTCCGGTTCATATGAAGTTAAGTCTTAGTTTTACCGAACTCAATCCAATTTATAATGAAGATTATCAAGATACGGATATTGGAGTAGGATACTGATATGCCTTATTTTAGAGAGCTTCCAGATTTAGAGTATCAATCACCCTTTGTTGATAGTAATTCTTCTCATAATTATGTAAGAGCAAAGAATCTATTTCGTCGCGTAAAACTTCGTGATGATTTACAGAATGTCTTCACTCTGTTTAATAAGTATCAGATTCCGGAAGGAGCAAGACCTGATACTGTTGCAGAAGAAGTTTATGGAAAAGCAGATTATGACTGGGTTGTTTTATTAACTGCTGGTATTGTAAATGTAAGAGATGAATGGCCTCTTTCTGCTAGAGACCTTTATAGATATGCCGAAAACATTTATGGTAATGATTTAAATGCAATACATCATTATGAAACTACAGAAGTTAAAGATTCTAATGGAAGACTTATACTTCCATCTGGTAAAATTGTAGATTCAAACTTTACCATTCCAAATCCAAATAATTACTTGGCAACCTTAAGTCCAGTTGTTGGTATTAGTAATTATGAATACGAAACCAGAAAGAATATAGCAAAAAGAACCATATATCTGTTAAGAACTGAATATTTACAACAATACTTAAATGATATGAGAAAAATTATGTTTTATGATAAATCTTCTCAATATGTTAATAAGAAATTAATTCGTACCGAAAACACAAGAGTCACGATGCCATAAAAAAGAGGAGATTTCTCTCCTCCCATACCTAAAAGATGCGAACTAGTTAGGCATTATTATTTAGTCCATAGCAAGACGTTCAAAATATTTGAGAGTATCCGTATCATCGTCCTCATCATCCTCAACGGGAGCACGACGGGTCGGTTTCAGGTTATTGAGTTCGCTGCGGAGGTCGTCGTCAAGGTCGGGAGCAGAACCACGAGTGTTGTCCTCACTCTCAACTTC
>Ga0129342_1000919_pt1 | contig 12995 bp, 11 predicted proteins | sample CPBDNA_5_FD_94426 | JGI IMG/M metagenome (GOLD analysis project Ga0129342, IMG submission 94426) | Freshwater to marine salinity gradient microbial communities from Chesapeake Bay, USA - CPBay_Sum_15_0.2_DNA | ecosystem: Environmental > Aquatic > Marine > Coastal | place: USA: Chesapeake Bay...
AGTTTCCCTGTCATAACCAAAGGTGTATTTCAAAACGCGTACGTTCAGAGCGATACCAAGCAAAACACAGAGCGACATGATGGACAGGCTGATGGGCCATTTCATTATGGCCTGAAGCGCCTCGGGCGATACGGCCGTTCCGATATTAATGCCCAAAAGCAAAATCGTTGCATTGCGCAATTTTGCCGGAAAGCGCACATCAAAGCCCAAAAGCGCCACGACCGTTACCGCGCTTGTTGCACCTGTTAAGGCCGCTGCCGGAATGCCAAGAAAATCAAAAATGGCGTAACCAAACCAAGCTGCGCTTATGACGAGCATAAATTGGAAAAGGGTCTGACGCATTAGAAAGCCGCGTTTTATATGTTAAGTGCTGTCAGTGAGAGGCAGCGCGCCCAGAAGATGCGCAAATTGTGCGCCATGCTGATCCCGGTCAAGCGTGTGTCCCTGAACGATGGGCCTAGGAAAAGAAATTTTCACCACCTTCAAATCATCAAGATCAAAACGCTTGATGCTGACAGGTGAAATTTGAACAAGATGAGCAACAGCTTTGATATCAAGTTGGTCTTTGAGGGCTTCATATTGGGCCGTTGACTCACAAAAAAGATCTACCGTCACCCAAAAAGGTCCGGCATTTTTCGATCTGATTTTATCCACAATATCGCGCAGTTTCATCATTTAAATCTCATCAACTGTGATTTGAAATGCATCCATTGGATGATCAAGATCAAGCACATGGTTTAGTGCAAATTCGAAAATCGCGCCGCGTTCGGAATGCGCTGGGGAATAGGGGAATGCGAAGGTTGGCAACTCTTCTTCCTCAGTCAGTGGGTAGTGCAACAAAAACGGATTGATGAGCTTTGCAATTTCGCTGGCCTCTTCTTGGCTTTGAGCCGTGACTATGCAAAGCACACCGACTTCGTTGGGCGTGCCTTGCTGCACTTCTCTCGCACCAAGGACGGAATTCACGCCCATAAGGCGTAAATCTAAAACATAATCCGTCCTTGCTATCTGCAATCGGTGGGTAATTTCATTGTTCAAAAAATCAGTGAGTTTTCCTGCCCAAATTTCGGCGTTTTCAACATAATGTGGATCGCGCAGAACTGCCAAAAGCGTCGTTTGAAATCCTGCCGGTTTTGCACCTTCCAGTTTTACACAATAGGCTGGGTTGGGGGTCCATTCCGCGCCCTCAACGCGCACAGAGCGTTCATCGATTTGCCTATAGCGCGCCGCGGATACATCCAAATATCCCCCCGGCTCATAAAGGCGCATTGGATCCGCATTTTCATAAAGCATATGGGCAGACACAGAATAGGGTGTGCATCTGGCTTTGTCTGCCAGCGGAGTCACGCGAAAGCCCGTGTCATCAAATTCGATAAAAATAACACCGCTCGTCGGATGGGTGCTGCAAAGTGCGCCACATTCCCCGATTTTGGCCCCGTGCCACGCGCCCCCTGGGTGATCACCGTTGAAAAGCGCACGGGCCACTATAATTGCGGTATCCGTGGTTCGACCCGCCAGAATGATATCGGCCCCTGTCGCGAGGGCTTCGTTGATCTGCTCAGCGCCTGCAAGGGCCACGATATGTGTCATTTTTTCAATTGTGCCGGGATCAACTTCGGGCGCGGGATCAAGAGGTTTTAGACGTCCGTCGTGCAAAGCTTGGACGATCCGCCCTTGAGGCTGCTCGCTGTAAAGGCGGGCGACTTTAAGCTGCTGCCCGAGCTCCGATGCCAATTCGCGTGTAATCTCAAACATCCAGTCGACGTTGGAATTGGTGCCTGCGGTACCACATGTTCCGATCACAAGAGGGACATTGGCCTTTGCGCGTGCTTTCATGAGGCTACGCCATTCAGATTTCGTTGAGGCCCGCGAATATTTAGACGTGCCAGTGCCAAGCGATGCGGGGCCACTATCCGTTGACCCCCCATCAATTGCTATGATATCAGGGCAAAGGGCCACGCCCCTCCAGAGCGCATCTTCGTCAAAACCAAGGCCCAAAACCCCCGAAGGCACCAGCACCCGTGTTGTCATTTAATCGCTCACGGCTTGAGGCTTTTTAAGGAATTTGCGCAAAAACAATGGAGCGACAAAACCCGCAATCGCGACTGCCCAAAGCCCTATGGCTATTTTTGAACTGAACAGATAGGTCCAATCCCCATCGGAGAGAACCATAGCACGGCGCAGGCTGTCCTCCATATGACCACCAAGAAGAATACCCAAAATAATGGGGACCGTTGGAACATCAAGCTTGCGTAAAACCCATCCCAAAACTCCAAAGGCAACCATCAACAAAAGGTCAAAGTAGCTTCCTGACAAAGAATAAATACCCACAAAGCTGATCATCGTTACACCAGGTAAGAGAACCCATGCCGGTACAGACAGGACACGCACGAAAACTTTGACCATGGGGACATTCATCGCCAAAAGCACAAAGTTTGCGATCAGAAGGGAGGCAATTAATCCCCAAACCACTTCTGGCCGATCTGTGAATAATGTGGGGCCAGGAGTGATATTTAGCGTCATCAGAAGCGCCAATAAAACGGCTGTGGTTCCCGATCCCGGAACACCAAGTGTCAGCATGGGAACCAAGGCGCCGCCAGCAGCGGCATTATTGCCTGCCTCAGGCGCTGCAACGCCTTTGGCCACGCCAGTGCCAAATCCACCTTTTTCGCCGGCAATCGATTTTTCTGACATATAGGCCAAAAACGAACCCAAAGAGGCACCGGCCCCGGGCAAAATACCAGCGATGAAGCCAACCAAAGAACCACGTAGCTGAACCCAGCGCGTGTTCCAAATATCGCGCCAGGGAACTTTCAATTTGTCCAGCTTTATGCCGATGGATGTATTTTTTCCATGGCTTTCTATAAATGAAAACACTTCGGTAATGGCAAAGAGACCAACGATGGCCACAAGAAAATCGATCCCGTCAAAAAGATGCATATTTCCAAAGGTCAGACGTGGCATCCCTGAATTGTTATCTACACCGATCATGGCAATGCCAAGTCCGATGCAAGATGCAATTGCGGCCTTTGCCTGATTGTTTGACGCGATGCCCCCGAGTGTGGCAAAGGCCAAAATATAAAGGGCGAAATATTCAGCCGGTCCAAATTGAAAGGCGATGCGGGCCAAAAGTGGCGCCAAAAGCATCAGGCCCACAGTCGATAGAAATGCGCCGGTGAAAGAGGCAAATCCCGATATGATCAATGCATCACCCGCACGACCTGCTTTGGCCATCGGGTAACCATCAAGCGTTGTCATCAAGGCAGGTTCATCACCGGGTATGTTTAAAAGGATCGAACTGATGCGCCCCCCGTACATCGCCCCATAATAAACCGCTGTCATTAAAACCAATGCAGATGTTGCATCCAGCCCTAAAGAAAAGGTCAACGGGATAAGGATCGCTACTCCATTCGATGGGCCTAGCCCGGGCAGGGCACCGATAATTGTTCCTATAAAACACCCAAACACCGCGAGCATCAGCGTATATGGGCTTAGTGCAATCCCAAATCCGGTGGCGAGATTTGAAAGTAAATCCATGGTTTTGCTCCCTAACCGAAAAGAGCGCTTGGAAAGGCCACCAGCCCAAGACCCAAAGCAAATTTGAAAAGCATGAACAATCCAATAGAAAGCCCCGCCCCAACCAGAACTGCTTGGCCTATTTTGGGAAAGATCTGGTAGCTCAGAATGGCCGAAGCCATGGCGGTTGGCAATATGAAGCCAAACGGCTTTAACGCATAGGCATATGCCACCAGAACAACCACTGCGATCAGCAGGGCTCCAATGGTTGAGAGCACGGGCCAGTCTGGGTCCCCATCAGGACGCAGTATCACGAAAATTCCTGCGATAAATGCCCCTGCACCGATCATCATCGGAAACATCTTCGGGCCAACGGGATCTGCAAGAAAACTGGTCTGAATCTGATTGGCGCTGGCGATATACGCCAGCGCCACCACAGCAACGACCGCTCCAAAGATGCGGTCAGATACCATTATTGGATCACTCCAATTTCTTTGGACAGTTTGCGAATGTCGCTCACCACACCATCAATGTAGTTTTGGAAGTTTGAACCCACTTTTGTGAATGGAGCAAGTCCATTGGCCGCCATGGCTTCTTTCCATTCCGCGCTATCCGCAACCGCCTGCAGACGCTCTGCCCACTGATTGAAGACATCATCGCTCACGCCCTTTGGAACATAAAGTCCGCGCCAGTTCACCGCGACAACGTCAACGCCCTGTTCGACAGCTGTGGGAATACTTTCAAACCCAGGAACCCGCTCATCGGTCAATACTGCAAGTGCGCGCACATCGCCTGATTTGAGGAAACCAACGATTTCCGACATATCCCCTGTCATAGCTTGGGTGAAGCCGCCAACTGTTTGGGTGATAGCGTCAGCACCGCCATCGACGCCGATGTATTTGATCGCCCGTACATCGCTGATGCCAGAGCGCTGCAAGATCATCAAAGGTTTGATGTGGTCAAACCCGCCAACGGCAGAGCCGCCGGCAAAGGCCACTTGACCCGGATTGGCGCGCACGTCTTCGATGAGATCGTTCAACGATTGATATTTGCTGTTTGCTGCAACAACGATCACCCCGGGATCAGCACCAATTGCACCGACAAAGCGCACTTGGTCCGCTGTCATGCCCGCGTAGGCATTCTGAGCAAGCCGCGTTGTGGTTGCAGAGGACGCAGCCACGATCAGATCAGCGTCCGTGTTGCGCTCTGTTACGACATGCGTAAAGGCAAGACCACCACCGGCGCCAGCCATATTCGTCACTTGGATTGGGGAATCCACCGCGCCGATATCATGCATAATTTTACCGATTTGGCGACATGTGAAGTCCCAACCGCCGCCCGGATTTGCAGGGGCAATACATTCCGCTGACATAGCTGCAGAAGAGCTAAGCCCAATAATCGCGCCCGCAATAAGCGCCTTAAGTCTGAATTCAGTCATTTATTCCTCCCATTTGACATTTGCAGAATATTCCGCACATGGTTGTGGTGTATGGGTGATCAAACTGACACAAACCTGACAAGTTGACAAAGGGTCAAATTCGTAGATGCGATTTCTCCTTATAGAAGACAATCAGGCTTTAGCGAATGCGGTCATTGATCGCCTTTGTCTTGACGGTCATATCGTTGATCATTCTTCTGATTTGGAAACTGCTTGGGATTTCACTTCAACAGCTGAGTATGATCTTATTTTATTGGATATCATGCTTCCTGATGGTGATGGCCGGACCTTTCTGAAAAAGCATAGAAATGCAAAATCCCGTACCCCAGTCATTGTTTTGACGGCCCGCTCTGAGGTCTCTGATCGTGTAGGCATTCTTGATCTTGGTGCGGACGATTATATGATCAAGCCTATCGATTATTCTGAACTTGAAGCCCGCTGCCGCGCCGTTTTAAGGCGTCAAACTGGTCAGGCGAGAAACGCCATAAATTTTGGAGAAGTTGAATTTGACTCATTGGCAGGGTCACTGAAAATAAAAGACAAAAGAGTAAAATTGCGGACCAAAGAACTTCGCTTATTTGAAGTTTTTATAAATTCTCCCGATCAAATTTTTCCAAAATCTCAGCTTTTAGACCGATTGTTTCCATATGAAGTTGAGGCCTCCGAAAATGCGATTGAGGTTTATGTGGGAAGATTAAGAAAACATTTGAGCGGATCCAATGTGTCCATCACGACAGTGCGCGGACTAGGTTACAAGTTGGAAATCCTATGACGCATCCAAACGTCAGGGGGTCCATACGCCAGAGACTGTTGGTGATGTTACTGTTGAGTGCGGCAGGGATCGCTATTCTGTTATATGCGGTTGTTCAATCTGTCGCAAAACAAGTCGTTCAGGAAAGCCAGGATAACATCTTGGCCGCTTCAGCTCTTTCAATTTTAGATAGTGCCCGGGTCATTCAGGGTGAAATTTCAATTGATTTGCCGTATTCCTCGTTGTCCATGCTGGACAGTGTGATCGATGAACGGGCTTTTTATTCGGTACGTTTGAACGATGAATTTCTTTCAGGTTATGAAGACCTTCCACGCATTGCCAATTTATCTGATGTAACGGAGTTTCAATCTGCATCCTATCTGGGTGAGGGAATTCGGGTTGCATCGACGCGGCGCAGTTTTACGACGGTCGACGGACAGGTCTATCTTGAAATTTCGGTTGCACAAACATTGACAGGACTGAACAAGTCCATCACGAGAATATCCCAGATTTCCTTGGCAATCGGTTTCGGTTTTTTTGTATTGTCCGTCTTGGCAGCAGTTGTCATTGCGCGCAGTACAACCAAACCGTTGCACCTTTTGACGCGATCTGTGTCGCGGCGTGGTCCAAGTGACCTTCGACCGGTCGCCGCACCCGTTCCAACAGAAATGGCACCCTTGGTTGTTTCCTTGAATAATCTTATGAAGCGGCTGCAAAATTCCCTGTCCAGATCCGAGGACTTTATCGCCGAAGCTGCGCATCGATTGCGCACACCTATGGCTATCGTGCGCACCCAAGCCGAAGTCACATTGATGCGCATTGAAAAGGAAGAAAATCGTCAGGCTATCCGGGAGATGATCCGGGCAATTGATGAAACATCAAGGACTGCAGGTCAGCTTTTGGATCATGCAATGGTGTCATTTCGAACAGATAGCCTCATGAAAGAAACGATCAAACTGGATGAGTTAATTGTTGATGCGGTTCATCGAGTGAGCCCAATTTCTGAGCTGCGAGATGTTGAGATTGAACTGCAAACTCTGGACAAAGTCGTGCTGGCAGGGGATCCGATCCTTATACAAAATGCGGTGCAAAACGTTCTGGATAATGCCATCAAATATACTGATGCAGATACTACGATAACTGTGTCTCTGGTTCGGGGCACAGAGTTTGCCGAAATTTCAATTTGTGATCGCGGAAGCGGGTTTGAGAAAAATGAAATTATCCACCTCCTGAAGCGTTTTGAACGGGGTAAAAACGCCTCTGGCGTAGTTGGATCTGGTTTGGGGTTGACGATTGTTGACGAGATCATGCGTGCACATGACGGCACGGTTTCGCTGCAGAACAATAAAGGACATGGCGCATGCGTTATCTTATCCTTTCCATTGTAATCTTTGCCTTTGCCACCTCTGCAAAGGCCTTTGAAATCGAAGATCGCGCCGTATTTGGTGAGATGAAAGATGGCCCTGTTCTCCGCATCATTTCAACGGCGGATATCAATTATTTTACGCCCATGATTGACGCCTTTCGCAGGTTTCGCTCTGATGTGGTAATTGAATATACCGTGGCCAGCTCAACCGAAATTATGCGAGCGGTTTATGATGAAAAACAGCCGTTTGATATCGCAATCTCAAGCGCGATGGATTTGCAGACAAAATTGGCTAATGACGGATTGGCACGCAAGCATTCATCTTCGCTGACCCAAAATTTGCCTGACTGGGCTGTTTGGAATGACATGGTTTATGCTTTTACCCAGGAACCGGCCGGTTTTGTGATTTCAAATAAGATCCTTGAAGGGCTTCAAACTCCGCAAAATCGCCAACAGCTTATTAATACATTGCGGCAAAATCCGGAAATTTTCAGGGACCGTGTGGGAACATATGATATTCGTAAATCAGGGGCAGGGTATCTCTTTGCAACGCAGGACGCCCGTGTGTCAGACACCTATTGGCGCTTGACCGAAGTCATGGGAACGCTTCGACCAAAGCTATATTGCTGCGCGTCCGAAATGATACAGGACGTAATCGATGGAAATTTGGCGATCGCATATAACGTCTTGGCAAGCTATGCTGAGAAAAGCCCGCATTCTGACAAATTCACCATTATTCTTCCTTCTGATTTTTCGATTGTGATGCTGCGTACTTTGCTCATCCCTGTGTCTTCTGAAAACCCCCAATTGGCCGCCGAATTTTTGGATTTTGTACTTTCTGAAACATATCCGTCTGGGGTTTCACCGCTCTTGAAGACGCGCTCTCTTGAAGACGCAACGGAGAATACGCTCTATCGTATTGCACTGGGCCCGGGTCTGTTGGTTTATCTGGATAATTTCAAAAAGAAAAATTTCATATCGGAGTGGGAAAGTTCGATCTTGCAGGACTAGAGCCGTCAGCTTTGCCGCGCTCCGGACGGGGGTGCATCCTTATAATCTCCTATTTCAATGCCAGTTTGCAATACCATCATCCGTCAGGCTGCTTGAAATCAGTTGACGGAAAATTACGGGAAGAGTATTCAGCCCTCAGGGAAGTGCGATGGCGTCGCAAATTCTGATATAGAATTAATCTTCCTCTTCAAACATCCTGTACGCCGGGATCTTGCTTTGCCGTTTGATGCGGTGAGGGAGGTTCGGCCTTCTTTCCATCGTGACAACGGGCACTAAAAAGGAAAGAACGATGGAACGCCCACAGAATTATCGTTTCCAGCAAGGTGAAAAAATCTTGCCATTCGCCGAAACAGAATACGAAGCCCGCCTCGCAGGGTTGCGTGCAATCATGGCCGACAAAAATATTGATGCCTGTATTCTGACCTCAATGCATAATGTCGCCTATTACTCTGGTTTTCTTTACTGTTCATTTGGTCGTCCCTATGCACTGATTGTTACCCAATCTGAAAACATCACGCTTAGCGCAGGCATTGATGCTGCTCAGCCATGGCGACGGTGTTATGGGGACAATATTGTGTACACCGATTGGCAGCGCAACAATTATTGGGCAGTTTTGAAATCCGTGATCGGCACGGGCAAGACCGTTGGATTTGAAGGAGATCATTTAAGCATTTCGCAAATGTCGCTTTTAAATGCATATTTGATGCCTCGGGATACTTTGGATGTTGCGCCTGAGGCAATGACGCAACGGTTGAAAAAATCGCCAGCAGAGATCGATTTGATCCGTGCGAGTGCTGCAACAGCAGATATCGGCGGATACGCCATTCGCGATGCCATTCGTATCGGAGCGCGCGAAATAGATGTGGCCATGGCAGGTCGGGATGCGATGGAGCTTGAAATTGCAAGACGCTATCCTGATGCCGAATATCGTGACACCTGGGTCTGGTTTCAGTCTGGCATCAACACGGATGGCGCGCATAACCCTGTAACCTCAAGATGTCTGGAGGGCGGAGACATTCTGTCCCTTAATACCTTCCCCATGATCTCAGGATATTACACCGCGCTTGAGCGGACGTTGTTCGTGGGGTCGGTGGATGTTGCCTCTATGGCGATTTGGGAAGCCAATGTGGCCGCCCATGAATATGGGATGAGCCTCCTCAAACCAGGAGTTTCTTGTGCAGAGGTGACCCATAAGATCAACGCGTTTTTCCAAGAGCGAGATCTGTTGAAATACCGCACCTTCGGGTATGGTCACAGCTTTGGTGTATTAAGCCATTATTATGGGCGTGAAGCAGGGCTTGAGTTGAGAGAAGACGTTGATACCGTATTGGAACCGGGAATGGTTATTTCAATGGAACCCATGTTGACCATTCCAGAAGGTCAAGCTGGTGCCGGGGGATACCGTGAACACGATATTTTGGTCATCACCGAAGAGGGGAACGACAATATCACGGGCTTTCCCTATGGGCCGGATCACAACGTTGTCGGCTGACGATGATTTGGACTTTGGCGCAAAAATCCTGCGCCAAAACCACAACAAATTGAAGGATTTGTAGGCCTACCCATAAATTCCTTAACATTTCGTTAAAAATGCGCAAATTTTACATGCTGGGTAAAATTAACATCATTTATCACAATTTTTCATAAATCGGATTAAAGTACCTGTGTAACTATATGAAATAAAGCGGGCTTTGCGGGGTCGCAATATTTCAGAACCTTTGCGTCTTTGGGGTCATCTACGCCCCAGAAATTTGATCTGGAAAAACGCCGACACAGCACGATTTCGGCCTCTGGCTATTGCATCCGTGATACCCTAAAATCGAGCCAAAGGCCACTGAGTCATAGGTCGTAAAAGGATATGAGTTATGGACAAATTTGTTCGGCTGCGTGCAGAGGATAATGTTGTTATTGCCAGCATGGCGCTTGGGCGTGGCGATGAGGTAGAAGGCTTGACCTTGTACGACCCCATTCCTGTTGGACATAAAATAGCGACCCAGGCGCTTGCCAAAGGGTCAGCGGTGCGTAAATTCGGTCAAATCATTGGTTATGCCGCAGAAGATATTCTTGCAGGCGCCCATCTTCACACACATAACATTGAGTTTCGCCCCACGGAGGGGGTTTATGAATTTGGTACAGACCTGTCTCCTGTCTTGCAAGTTTCCGAGGCGGAGCAGGACCATTTTATGGGATATAAACGCGCCAATGGGACAGTCGGAACGCGCAATTACATTGCAATTGTTACCTCTGTGAATTGTTCAGCCACTGCGGCGCGGCGCATAGCAGATGCCTTTGGTCCTGCAGAGCTTGCCGCTTATCCCAAGGTGGATGGGGTTGTGGCATTTGTGCATGGCACGGGTTGTGGAATGGCGGGCAACGGAGAAGGTTTTGAAGCGCTCCAGCGGGTGATGTGGGGGTATGCGCGTCACCCCAATCATGGCGGTGTTCTGATGGTGGGACTTGGATGCGAGATGAACCAGATCGACTGGTTGCTTGAGGCCTATGGCATAGAGCAGGGCCCTTTGTTTCAAACGATGAATATTCAGAATGTGGCGGGATTACAAAAGACCATCGATACGGGTATCGAGAAAGTAAAAGCGATGTTGCCGCTTGTGAATGACATCTCTCGGACAAAGTGTCCCGCGTCTGAATTGAAGGTTGCGCTGCAATGTGGGGGATCAGATGCTTGGTCCGGAGTAACGGCCAATCCTGCCTTGGGGGAGGCCTGTGATCTTTTGGCTGCGCAAGGGGGCACGGGCGTGCTTGCCGAAACACCCGAGATTTACGGGGCGGAGCATCTTTTGACGCGACGCGCTGTTGATCAAGCGACGGGTGAACGCCTTGTTGGGATGATCAAATGGTGGGAAAATTATACCGCCCGCAATCACGGATCAATGGACAACAACCCAAGCCCCGGAAACAAACAGGGTGGGTTGAGCACTATTCTGGAAAAATCACTGGGCGCAGCGGCAAAAGGTGGAACCAGTCCGCTTATGGGTGTTTATAAATACGCGGAACCTGTGCGCGCCAAAGGTTTTACCTTTATGGATAGCCCCGGTTACGATCCGGCCTCAGTGACCGGCCAAATTGCTGGGGGCTGCAACATTGTTTGCTTTACCACTGGACGGGGATCGGCCTTTGGATCAAAGCCGGCACCGACCATCAAACTTGCCACAAACACGACCATGTACCAGCGTATGACAGACGATATGGACATAAATTGCGGGGATATTCTAAGTGATCAGATTTCAGTGCAAGAGAAGGGGCGGCAAATCTATGAAATGATCTTGCGCGTTGCTTCGGGCGAACAAACCAAATCCGAAGCGCAAGGGCTTGGGGACTATGAATTTGTGCCGTGGCAAATCGGTGCCGTAATGTGATCTGAAAAGGCTTTCGTTCTGTGTCAGTCAAATCCTTTTCGGCTTGATACGATCAGAAAATATTGCAAACATTTTGGCCAAAGCTTGGCAGTGACCACAATAAACAGGTGATATGATGCAGAATGATAAATGGGACAACAACGCGTCTTTGGACAAATTGGCAGAGCTGTCGATCAAAACCGGTGTCGCCTTGGCTGTGGGGCAGGACCTTTTGATTACGGCCCCCTGTGAGGCTGCGCCTTTGGTGCGCCGTTTGGCCTATCACGCCTACAAAGCAGGCGCAGGCGTTGTGACCCCGCTGTTTTCTGATCCGGCAGTGACATTGATGCGCTATCAGAACGCGCGACCTGAGTCGTTTGATCACGCGACGCAATGGTTGTTCGACGGTATGGCAGCGGCCTTTGATGCAAACACGGCACGTTTGGCCGTTGTTGGCGAAGACCCGATGCTTCTTTCTGAACAAAATCCAGACAGCGTTGGAAGAGCCAATCAGGCATTGTCCAGAGCCTCCTCTGCAGTGCGCGAGCGCATCACACGTTTTGATGTCAATTGGAATATTATTGCTTGGCCCGGTACGGAATGGGCCAAACAGGTCTTTCCTGCACTTTCGGATCAGGATGCGCAAATAGCATTGGCAGATGCGATTTTCAAAGCATCTCGGGCCGATCAGGAAGACCCGATCGGCGCTTGGGCTGCACATAACAAAAATCTCCGGATGCGCACAGATTGGCTAAATGAAAGAAATTTTGCTGCCCTTCGGTTTTACGGGGGGGGCACCGATCTAACGGTCGGGCTGGCAAAAGATCATGAATGGATGGGGGGGGCATCTGTGGCGCGAAACGGGATTACCTGCAATCCGAACATCCCCTCAGAAGAGGTTTTCACCACACCACACGCCCGGAAAGTAGAGGGGACTGTGCGCTCTACCAAACCGCTTTCGCATCAAGGCACGTTGATCGAAGACATCTCTGTCACATTCAAAGAAGGTCGAATAATCGAAGCGAGCGCATCACGTGGGCAAGACGTCTTTTTGAAACTCTTGGACACCGATGACGGGGCACGACGGCTCGGCGAAGTGGCGCTGGTCCCCCATAGCTCTCCGATCTCTCAAAGCGGATTGCTCTTCTATAACACCCTCTTTGACGAAAATGCGGCCTGTCACATAGCTTTGGGGCAGTGCTATTCCAAATGTTTCAGAAACGGTGCAACTTTATCTGCAGAGGATGTTACAGAGCGCGGCGGCAACAGCAGCATGATCCATGTGGATTGGATGATCGGTTCAGATGAGATTGATATTGACGGGATTGCACAGGACGGCACAGTAACGGCAGTTTTTCGCAACGGAGAATGGGCCTAAGGAGGCGGGCTTAAACGCGGCTCATAGCTGATTTCAAGACACCGTTTACGCAAGAGCTTTATACCCAGTCACAACAAGGGCACCCTATGTCGTTTCTTTATCACACGAAGGTCAAAGCAGACTGGATTGATTACAACGGTCATATGCAGGACGCCTACTATGGGTTGGTGTTCAGCTAT
>Ga0129342_1000920_pt1 | contig 12994 bp, 21 predicted proteins | sample CPBDNA_5_FD_94426 | JGI IMG/M metagenome (GOLD analysis project Ga0129342, IMG submission 94426) | Freshwater to marine salinity gradient microbial communities from Chesapeake Bay, USA - CPBay_Sum_15_0.2_DNA | ecosystem: Environmental > Aquatic > Marine > Coastal | place: USA: Chesapeake Bay...
AGTAAATATCTCACCTACGTTTGCAGTTAAATCCAATGCATCATTATCTTCACCATCACCAATATCAAAGTTAAAATACTGTCCTGACTTGCTACCCCATATACCATCAGGCTGTGCTAGTGTGCCGCCAAACCATAATCTGTTTTGATGGAAGGTAACTGCTGCAGGATAACCACGGACAGCAGAATAACTTTGTTCTTGCCATTCAGTTGTAGCTGCACCAGTTTCAATCCTTGGTCTGCCACCACCATCTTCAGATTCGTTTGCTGTAGAACCCATAGTAACTTCATACTCGTTTTCATTTATAACAGCAGTAATAGTTCTTACACCATTAATTTGGTTTATTGAAACACCTCCAATAGTACCTGCTCTATCTATAGTAATACTTGCTCCAACTGCAAGACCATGCAACGCATGAGTTATTCTTAGAGTGTCACTGTTTTCCGTAGATTTAAATGCATTTATATCTAATTGCTGCCTAAGAGTTCCATAAATAGTTGCTGTTACAGTTGTTGCATTTGTGTAACCGGTTATCTCACACTCAGCACTACCTATCTTTAAGTACACACCAACATGATCTGATGTAAAATAGTCACCTGATGTTGTTAAGGTAACACCAGTACCACTTGTAGCACTTGCCGATATAGTCATGCCTAAAGGTTGAAATGGATAGTATGGCTGAAACACATGTTCACTATTAACAGAAGACTCAAAGTTAAATGTTTCAACTGTAAATGTTGTTAGACCAGTTCTTATTAATCTTCTTGGTGCTATTGTCTGATGACAGATAAACATAACATCACTTTGTTGAGCAAATGTATACTCCTCAAGATATGGTGCAGCACTTGTGTTAACTAACCAAGACTGTCCTGTAAGAGTTTGTATAGATGATATATCGCCAGTAGTTGGACTAACTTGGAATATCTCAATCCGTGTATTGCTAAAAGCAATTATATATTGCTCGTCATCTGAAAATGAAAATGGTTCTATACGAACTGTTTGCCTAAGAGCAGAGTCATATGATGGACTACTACCAAAGTTGTGCCATCGTTTAGTGCCAGGTCTTTTAGTAACCCCACCCTCTCCACGTATAAAAAAGTTTCTAACTCTTTCGGCAGAATTTTTATATACGGCAGTATCTGTTCTTGAAGTTAATGAAGGACTTATCTCACCAAACTGGAAGCTATTTTGTGGTACTCTAATCCTTGCCATTAGCTTAACCTATTTGTTCTGAACCTCGTGGTTGTCAATACTCTTGATGTTTGTTGCTGACCATCAAGGTTTCTAGCCTTTGCCATTAGTCGTTCTGCTTTTACTTCCATCATTTCCATAAGCTTATCGTCTCTAGCTATTGCAGTAGCAAAAACAGAAGCTAAAGAATACTGTACTGCTAAAGCAAAGTATGATGGGAAATCTGTTTCGTCTGCTCTGTAAGTATAATCTGCAACCAAAACATCATTAGTTGTTGAGTCTGAGAATACTTTGTTACCATAAACTGTATACTGTATTTTATTATCATTGATAGTAACAGCATGTAACATTAATAAGTTACTAGGTAGTTGGTGAGCAATATCAAATCTACCTGTAGGAGTATCTGTTAATTGGTTAAGCACTGCTTGCTCTGTTGCAAATCTCCATCTGCATATACACAAAGCTGACCTAACGACATCCTCATACATGTTAGATGCTACCAATGCTTCAGTCGAACTACTTTCAAATGAAGTGATTGGCTCTGCACCAATAAGCACTAAGGCTCTTGATGCAATATCTAACGCTGAATTGGATGCCGTTGATGCCATTAGTTATTAGTCGCCATCAGTTTCTACTACGGCAGTTCCGTCAGAAACGTCAACCACTGTACCAGTATTTGATAACACATTAACAAAGTTTGTTGTTGGTGTATTTGTATCTACAACAATAATTACATCACGAACTGCAAGCATATTTGCTGCATCGTTGAAATAACCTGATGTATTCACAGTAGCAATAGCATCTGCTGATGTATAAAACCAGAGATCGCCATTAGATGCTCCACCAATTCTTGTTAGGTTTGCTGCACTATAAGCCATGATTCACCTCCTATGTATTATTATCAAGAAGTTCATAGATACCATTGCTATCAATAACAACAGCACCCATAGACATCATTGATGTGGCTAAGTGTGAAACTCTTTCAGGCACATAGTTTAACTCAGTTGTGACATTAGCACCTATGCCAAGACCAACAGAAGTTGTATGATATGCCATATTCTTACCTGCAGTTACAGCAGTTGTTGAAAAAATCTTAAATCCTAAGAACTCTTTCATTGTCATGCCACCTGCGTATGGTAAATTTTGATCACCTACATAGTCAGAAGAGGCAAACTCATTAATTAAAAATAAGTCAGCAAATCCTTTTGGATGCATAGCGATGTATCTACCACCATCTTCAGGTATGTTAGCAGAACCAAATGTTTCAAAAGCTGATAATAAATCTGCTTTTTCTACAGCACTACCAGTGTCATGTAACTGAGTTGAATTAGCACCTGCATCCATAGCTGTAATAAGAATCTCATCTGTCTTACGGCCTAATGCAGCAGCAGCAGAAGTTGCAATAGCTTGACGCTCATCGATGTTAGTCTTGAGTTCGTCTAGCTTGTCAATGTATTCTGCAGCATAGTAGTCTGCTAATGTTGCTTCTACGTTAGTATGATCTAGTTCCATCGGAGTAACCATACCATTTCTTGATTTAGTTGAAGCTGAACCAGTACCGATTTTCTGAAAGCGTACTACGCTTCCTGCAACATTACTTACGTTACGAACAGTGTTCATTAACTTTGAACCCATTCTTTGGTAAGCAAGATGTACCTCGGACTCGAACTGCTTAATAAAGGCTTGATCTATTGTATTAGCCATTATTAGTCCTTTCCCTGCTCATTGCAGTTTGTTGTTATAGTTGCTATCGGTTGTCTGTTTTCAGCGTCATCCAGTTATCCGTTAGGGCTGTCAGCTTATTACAGGCCGTGTATCTTCAAGGGATTGCATATAATATAGGTTTTGACAACGCACAAATCGTAAAACATAATAGCCATTAATCATAATAGGAGTTGGAAGAAAGCCAAACCCAAGATATTCTAACCAACTTAAAGTCTTGTAATGATCCATAGGGCATACATTTTCCAACAAAAAATATCTTTCTTGAAAGTATTCGACTATAGATGGCGATAACTTTACAAATGTTTTAGGATGTTTCTCAACAATAGGACTACATAGCATCCATATCCTAGCAATAAGTTCATGCTGAGGCACTACACCAAACATCATTACAGGTTCTTCTTTTAATAAAACAGTATAAGTTTCTGCGTTATCTAATTGTAATGATTGCATTAATGCTCTCCACGGAGAGACACCTGCAATCATACATTCCCGTAAATCAGTATCCCTTAGGTTATGTTGTAATTTTTCAGCATGACTAGGTCTGCTTCTTATTATCTCAGCAAGTCCGTAATCGCCCTCACCCGTAAAGACGCTTCCACTCATTGTTGACCTCCTGTACAAAGGCTTCGTCACGTCTGCCTTGCTGCCAGTACCTTGGGTCTTTCATCTTAGCTTCGACATCTGCTTTTGTAATTTGGCCTGCTATAGTTCCCTGCCCTGAAACATTAGAGGATTTTGTTTGTTCTATTATATGCTCCAATGCTTTTATGCCTGCTGCACTTGATCCTAACTGAGCAACTGCTTCCTGCATTGCGGCATCAGGGAAGAACTTATTCATCCATAACTGAACAGCTTCTACCCTTTCAATAGCGTTATCACCTAGTTCTTTTTGCACGGCATCAAGATCAGGTTGCTGACCCATAACAGCAGTAGCATACTTTTCAATACCTTCTGCAAATTCTTCTTGGCTCAATCCGTTTTCCCATGAATAGTTAGACCACCAGTCAAGCAACTGGTTATCTACAGCCTCTTGCTCATCTAGCACTTCGGGCAAAACATAGTCGCCTACAGACGCAGGTCTGTTAGCAAATGCTTCTGTTTCCATTTCTTCTAACAACTTGTTGCGTAATTCTTCTTCGCCTTTGCCTAACTTACTAGACAATTCATCATAAGACTTACGTAAATCTTCAGGTGTCTGAAACTTCTCAGGTAACCATTCAGGTCTTTCAACCTGTGTTTCTTGTTCTGTTGTTTCTACTACAGGTTCATTAGATTCAGTTGCTTGTGTTTCTTCCATGATTTATCCTCTCTGCATGTTGAATACGTTTGGCTATTAATGCCACTAGATATCTTTGCCCCTCAAGATGACGCAATTCTTCAGAAGATATATTAGCTCCTGTTATTGCTTCAATAGTGATAGACTTCAGATATTGTAAAGTAGCCAGTCCACTGGGAGTATTAAAGGCACTGGCTAAATCTAAAGATATTTTCTCATCGTTTGCTTTTGAACGGGGGTATCCATCAACCCCCAAGTGCTTGGATGCTTGGGTTTGCATTCGGGTTTATTCCTGTTTGTTGTTGCATCTGTTGTGCCATCTGAACCATGCGTTGTCTCTCACCAACATCACGGATTAACATGTCTGGCACACCAAATTTTTTGGCTAGATAAATAGCCGTTTCTTCTGAAGAGACTAGGAGGTTTATCACTTCAGGGCCAAAACGACCGGCTACCATCTCAAGGAATCTATCTAGGGATACAATGTCTTGGTTAGATTGTGCCTGTGCCAGTGGGGAAACACTTTTAATTTTAACCTGTCTACCATTTACAGTTGGTATTTCTATCCTGCCTTGCTTGGTTAACAAATAAACCACACGCTGTAATACTGGCTGTACCATTTCAGCTTGCAATCTACCAAAGGCAGAACCTATCTTCCTTGATAGATCAGCCATACGTTCTGCCACTTCAGTTGCAGACGCTGGTGTTTTATTAGGATCACCTAGCATATCATTATATAAAGCACGTTTAATATTATTCCTCATATCATTAAGAACCAAGTTAGCTACATCAAAGTTACCTGCTGCTCTTATAGGTTGAAGACCTTGGGAGTTTGGTGCTTTAGGTATAACTGTTCCCGGAACTAAGTTAATTGTATCTACGTTAACAACCCCATCATCATCCATTTGATAAATGCCTGATATAGCCATCTGTGCATTTTCAAGTACAAGTTCTATTGTAAGGTTTGCTGATTTGATAGCACTCAATGCATTTACTGCAGGGCCTCTACCATAAATCTCACCACTAGCTTTACTCCATCTAAAAGCTATAAATGGATTAGAACCTATACCATTATACTCCTCGTTTAGTATAAGCTTCTTATCACCCATCTCTATAACCATATAGCTATATCGTTCTTCATTAGGTCTGTCGTATAGCTTACATGATACCTCTAGTATCTTACATTTACTATCAGGGTATTTCTGTATCTTATCTAATGTTTGTTCAGTAAAAGAACCTCTTGGATATGCAATAGGTAGATCGCTAAACTTTAAATCTCTTTCTCTATAAACATGGTCAACTCTACCATCAGGCCCTACATCCAATACAACATGCGGCAAAGGAATAGAATGGAAACGTATTGGGTTTACAGCATCCCCCTCAGTCACAGCAAGAACGGCTGTACCTAAAGCAAGGTCTATAAAACATTCATGAATCTCTTGAGCAAAGTTAGATGTCTGTATTATTTCAAATACATAATTAGTAACTTCATCAAGTTTGTTATTAATCTCATCAGCTTCTTCCGGTGGAACTTCGCCGCCTGCTACAAAGTCTGCCCATCTAGCAAAGTTAGGAACTAAGCCTGACTGTAGTCGTGATGCAAATTCCTGTACACCAACAACTGCTGTCTCATCAAAGATACGATCATCTCGTCTTTGACCGGGAGTATAATTCTTAAACCCCTGTCTCTGTGGCAAACAATACTCAAAGATTTCGTCATAGAGTTCTTCGAACTCACGTCTTATAGTTTTGGCCTTTTCATATTTTGCCATGTAGCCTTGGGCCAAATCATACATTATGAATACCTGTTATAAAAACCTACGCCACCACCTGAGCCAGTTAGCAACGATCTTCTTCCTGTACCTTTACGTCTTCTTGAAACAGTTTCTTCTAAAGCTTCTTGCTTCATTTCAGCAGTCTTTGCCTGCTCTTTAGCTTTTTCAGATTCTCTTTCTTTTTCCAATTCAGGATCAGGTGCAGGTGTTTTTGAGCCACCACCGGGTAAACACATGTTAATCTCCTTTTCTTTTAGCCATACCTATTAAATAAATATTACACAACGCACAAATGTTATAGCCTTGACCATAGACCTTGTCTTCTTTTTTGTTTTGGTTGTCGTGTAAATACATCAAAGTCTCTTCTAGCATTGAATGCTTGTATAGTTTTAAACTGCCCCATCACTTGCCTGCCCTCACCTGACCCAAGCATTAGATACTGTAATGCATCATGTATATGAGAGAACCTGTCTTTAGCAGGCTTGTCCTCATATCTTTCACCTGATACTTGCATTCTTCTATAGTGATAGCCACCCTCAAAACCTTTTATTAATTCCTTACATCTATAATCTATTAACACACCCGATTGCCCGTCAACCATTCTTTGCAATGGCCCTGACACAGATTCTAGTCTCAAGGCTACATCATTGCTATGTGTTGGTCTAGCCTTTAGTCCTGCACCTCTTAATATCTGAAAAGGTGTAGACTCATCAGTCTGTGCCCTAAAGTCACCTGCAGGATCACCAAATATATTAACTTCACAGTTAGCGTAACGTAATGCTATCTCTGATCTTAACAACTCAGCAAACCTAACAATGCCCATATCAAAGGCGACTATCTCCTGCAATATAAGCCAACGACCTCTAACCTTTTGACCAAAGACTGCAGCAGGTGTCAATCCGAAATCTAATCCAATAAATAAAGGCAACCCATCAGCAACAGGTATCTCTTCTTTAGCTACATGTACATCGGTTCTAAACATATTGTATACAGGCTTGCCGTCTTGAATATGACCTAGCCTATTCATCACATAAACATCTATCCAACTTTTAGTCTTACCTTGTATTAAGTTAGGATAATAACTTTGCATCATGTTCTTTTTATTCTCAGCCTTTGGATTTGGAACATATTTTTGAACCAAACCCTCTTCATCTTTTTCTTCTATCATAGCTGATGGCTGTGTATAAAACTTCCAGTTGTCAGGTTTCACTAGCATCCTAGATTCTTCAGAACTTATATGGTCGGGTATAGGAACTTCACCTGCCATGATCGGCCACCAGTGATCTTCTTCAGGTGCGTTGGTATCTGCAATCACACCAGTCCATGTTGGCCCTCCATCTCTCATAGAGGGATATCTACCCACACGCATAGTACATGCATCAATAATTGACTTGGGAATCTCCCTAGCTTCATTAATCCATATACCAGTTAGTTCTAATGAGAGGAGTTTCTTGACGTCTTCAGGTCTGTCGAGTGCAAGGAATATAACTTCCAACTCCAAGTCACTCTTGGTAATTTTGTGTGTATATGGAACTGACCAAGAAAACCTACCCCAATCTTCTTCCGGAAACCAATCCAACCAAGTTTTAATCGTGGTAGTGCGAAGCTGAGGATTTGTGTTTCTGATGATTGCCCACCGACTTTTCCTTTTGCCATCTGGTGATTTCTCCTGCATTAATGCCCTTCTGAATACTTCTACAGAACAAGCTACTGATTTACCTGACCCTACTGGCCCTCGAATTCCCCTAAAAAAAGTATCATCTTTCATAAAAGACTTAGCTACTTCTCCATCAGGTTTATATTTAAAGTTCACCAACTTTCATATCCTTGCCAACTTTCATTAGCTTTTCTACCACTTCAGGAGCTATAGTTGCAATCATTTTATCTGCTTCATAATCTGTACAGAATTGATCAGGGTAATGTTTGAAGTGTACTTTCTTCACAACTATACGAAGTATATCTCGTTCTTCTTTCTTTAATGTATGTAAAAAACTCATTCGGTTATCCTGTTAATAAGATCGATAGCTTCTCGTTTTTGCTGCGATCTTTTTAGGCTGTTTAGATACTTGTCTACCTGCTCTAATTGCTTTTCGCTTAAGAGCCGTAGAGGCTGCGTATTCACTGGAAGATAAAGCTTTAATTGCTTTCTCAGGTAAATAACGTTCACCAGTTGCTTCTGGCCCTTGTGTACTAGGTTTGCCTGACTTAGTTCTCCACTTCTGCCTAGTCCATGCACGTAACGATCTCTGTGACTTTGCTAGTGCCATTACCCAATCTCTATTTATTAATCACCTTCTTTTGGAATAGGTACAATAATTCCTCTTCTTCTTAAAAGTCTACCATACTTTTGAGCTTTCTTTAATCCATTATAATACATAGCTACATCACCTGCATTAGCTTCCTCGCCAGTAAAACCTTCACCCATTATAAACATTCCATCATCATAAAGTCCTTGTAACTCAGCAATACTTTTTGCTGCAACTTTTATGGTTTTATCTTTTTCTTTAGCTTTTTCTTTTGCAGTCTTTAATAAACTTTTCTTTTTAGGTATAGCCATTATCGGTATCCCCCTCCTTTTTCCTTATATTGTTTAGCCAACATCTGTGCCTTACGGGCAGACCATTGTCCGGGTTTACCACCCTTACCACCTGCTTTAATCCTGCGAAAGATAGCTTTCCTCATAGTAGGTTTGGTGTAGTTTCCTGCAGCATTGACTGCCATCTATTTACCTAAGTCGTTGTCTCTAATGGTTACGTTGATTGTGCCTGATGTAAACTCTCCAGTCTTAACACCTGCACGATACATAACACCAACACCATCATAACCATTTGTTTCTGTAGCAGAAGTAAATGTATCTACATCATAATAATCAACACCATTCCAACTACGTTGTATTGTAACTGTAGCTACAAAAGTTCCAACAATACTCAAAGCAAAATCACCCTTGATATACACTCCGTCACTAAATGTATTCTGTGCAGTGATTTCTTTAGTAACAATTTCCATGAAATCTCCTTTTTACTTTTTCTTCTTCATAATTTTTTTCTGTAAAGCAGTAGGCAATGTCTTTTGCTTTCCAGTAAGCATGCTCTTCTTCTTTGGTGGTCTTCCTTTAGTTGTTCCATAAGTTCCTTTACCCATAGGCATTATGCTTTCTCCTTTTTAGCTTTGTTTCTACGTGATATTGCCCTACCCTTTTTAATAGCATCAGCCTTTGAGGATGCACCCCAAGCCTGTAATGATAATAATAATCTAGTAGGTTTGCCTTTGCTGTCTCTCTCAGGCCCTTTGGCTGCTCCCATCCTCTGTAAGAAAGAAGCACGTCTTGGATTGTCACCACTCTTAACTGGTGGCTTCAATGTGCCTTGTTTATAAGAAGCTCTGCCCTTTGCGTTTAATCCACCCTCAGGGTTCTTGCCTTCTTTGCGTGTCCAAGCAGGTGTACTCACTTTGCTAACTCCGTTGTGTACATTTTAGTCTCACCTTTTTTATTTGTAAACTCAAATTGTTCTAATCCATCTGATCTTGCTTGTGCAAAAGCTTGTTTAAATGTTAAAGGCTTTGTTTCTACAACTTGCTCTACAGTATCAGCTTGAGCTTGTGGTATTAAAAAATTCATAAAGTCCTGAAATACAGAAGCTCTCTCATTATCCATTGGGCCATTTGGTATTACAGCAGAAGCTCTTTCTAAATCTTCAGGCCTCGCTTCAGGAAATGCTTCGGGATAAATAACTGAATTAACAGAACCATCAGCTACAGTTTCTGTTTTAGTATCTGCCGGAATAAAAAAATCAATCTTAATCTTATCCTCTTCATCCATATCCTCTCCAATAAAAGCTCCTGCTATAGCACGGGATATAGGATGACCTACTGCAGTAACCATTTGCTTTAAACCCTCAGGATTTTTAGACAAGTTCTTTTGTATACTCTTTCCTACCATATTAATTAAACCAGTAAATGAAGATGTGTCATATCCGTCTTCTCTTGCTGACTCATATATATCAGGGAATATAGTCCGAAAATAATCTTCGTTGTTTACAAAATCATACTTGTCGTAAATCCTATAACCACGAACACCATTCTCTTCCACAGACTTAATTGTAAACTGACCAAGTATCTTTTTTAAATCCTCTGCACCCTCTTTAGCAGCAGAGGAATCTTTAAACTTAAACATGTCACCTAAGTTCGCAAAACTATTTAACATCTCATAGTTTACTAAACCATTCTTAATAGCTTCCTTGGTTCTTTCGCTTTTAAACTCAGACATTCTTTTGTTACGTGTCTCATCATCTTTAAAATAATGATTAGCCATTAACCTTAAAAACTCTACAGCTTCACCCGGTAACTGGTCAGGTGTTATTACATCCATAGACTCCCCACCTAAACCAGTAACAATAGAATTAATTAAACCTCTACCATATAAAAATTTTGCAGCTTCTAATGTCATAAATACTTATAGTTATAAAAATATTATTTCATCAACGCACAAACGTTTTGCTTGCCCATAAATAAAATAAACATAAAGTTATTAATGGATGTATTATTAAAAATATCCATACGTTTATCTCTTCATAACTTAATCCCATATAGTTCGATAAGTCAATCAATACACGTACCCAATAATGAAACGTACTATCCATCCATTCAGATGCTATGTTCATGCTGAAACACTTTGTTGTCATCTCGCTCTCCTGTTGTGATGGTGCAAGTATGCAACTGCTTTGTGGCAATATAATGTCTGAATGAGTCCTGTTGAGGATAGGCCACCTGCACTTTTTGACCCCCCCTACCCTAAGATAAGTCGATCGCCACTTTAATATCGCCAGTGACTAGATGCATGTGCTTGTCGGGAGCTTTGAAGCCTGCCCTGTCTAGTATATCCTTGCTTGCTTCAAGTTGTACGTACTCACTCTTCGCCCCCTTGGCTAAGTCCAATATCCTTTTGCTTGCATGTGTAGCACTCAATCCCAAAGACTCACTTATACATTGCATCATATACTGCTGTACATGTGGTAACCTCAAAGTCTTACTGGCTGTCACTCTCCCACTCTCACCCTCTGCATATCCTGCCAATTGAGATGCTTCTCTCACACTACAACCATTTGCTACGATGGTATCAACTAAGGCCATTTGTTTCTTCGTTAACTTACGTTCTGTTATCATAGAGAATCCCCCCCTGTAATCCCCCCCTTTATCACCTCTTATACGATGCCATGTCAATGCACAAACGTCTCGTCTAGAACATACACACAACCATGTTTGCAATGCTAAAATGCACTAAGCTTCCTTGCCAAGCAAGCTTGGACTCAGCTTGACATTGCAAACAGAACGATGTGTATGTTCCTTATTTCCCTTGATGATAGAACTACGAAAGGTACGATGCTACTACTTTCTTCACATAGCTTTTTACACATAGGGTGGTTAGACACAGACCTATTCGTATCTTCTTCCAGTCCTCGGACTTCACCTTAGGCTAGAAAAACGTCCACTCACGCACGGCTAATCGCCATGCTCCCGTTGCGTTATTCTAGCTTTCGTCAGTCAGAACACGGCTTGTCCTGCGTTGCTTCAGAAGATATACTTTTGTCGCAAAAGTATCAAAACAGACCATCACGTACTGTTCTTTTACCAGTGGGTTACTACAATCACGTGAGGTATTTTTGCAAGATTATACTTCGTGTTTTATATCACTCTCACCTGCAACAAAGCCTAACAACAAATAGCGAACTAAGCTATCACAAAGACCTATGTGGCTATTTGATGTAACGCTTTCTAGCAGGCCGACAATGTCAATAGACAATTTGTCCAAAAATATTATCATATTTTCGGCAGACATTTGCTCAGTCATCAATACTATTAGTTATTAACGAATTGATTCCCTCCCTAAATGCAAATTATTGACATCGTCCGAGAGCGATATCTAACAGAAGCATAAGCAAAATACCTACGTGGTGTAGGTGTTATTAATTATGGAGATAATAATGATACCAACGTTCAATACTAAAGACCAATATCTCTCAGAGATATGGATAGAGTTAACAGATAACGCAATCAAAAGATGTGAGAAAGGTTATACTGAAGCACGTCATGAGTTTGCAATGGTAACTAACTACGTTGAATGGTTGAGACCTCAATCATTCGATGCAGTCAAAGAAGCATATCAAGAATTGGTTCACTCAGGTGCTATAAGAATTGTGTAGTCGCAAGGCTACACATACAACCGAGCATAATGCTCATACATAATAGTCAAACATATAGGAGATACACATGACTAAAATAAATACACAAGACTTACACACTAGCATAACAGACTTATTGTTAGAGGGTTTCAACTTTGCTGAGATAGAGGATGATGCCAAAAGAAAGAAATACTCAGGGCCTCAGGACACAGCTACTGATACAGGTCAAGACAATCCATTCTGGAATATATCTTTACTTGTTCGGATAGGTGGTTACTGTGCTACTGCTGAACGTTCTTATCAAAAGGGTATCAAACGTCAGGATGAAATAGAGAAGATGCTTGAAGATGGCAAGGACTTCATGGCTGATGCATACTATCAGAATGAAGCATCTATTGAGAATGCTCAACGTGAGATGCTAATCTTCAGAGACTTCTTTCAAGATACATTCGGCTCACCTTGGATGGGTCTCGACAAGTATACTACTATGCTTGATGAGATATTCTCACCTAAGACCTTGGGTTCTTCTAACAAATCACAACTCAAAGACAAAGCATCGAGTGCTTTACTTGCTATCAGAGCCAAGAAAACTGGTAGAACTGTAGCTGAACAGCAGGTCTTTGAGGACAAGGTATCAGAACATCTTGGTCTCAAGGTCAAGCTACCTAAAGATATATGTAAGCTACCACAAGACAAGGCTAACAAGATACTCAACGATAGCATCAAGAGTGTCGCTTAATTATTACCCAGTACGGCAGGCATCACAGCTTGCCGTACATAATTACGTTATCCTACTCTATGTTTAATATCGCATAAAGGAGTATTGCGTATCACTCGCAGGCTCGTTG
>Ga0129342_1000925_pt1 | contig 12956 bp, 12 predicted proteins | sample CPBDNA_5_FD_94426 | JGI IMG/M metagenome (GOLD analysis project Ga0129342, IMG submission 94426) | Freshwater to marine salinity gradient microbial communities from Chesapeake Bay, USA - CPBay_Sum_15_0.2_DNA | ecosystem: Environmental > Aquatic > Marine > Coastal | place: USA: Chesapeake Bay...
AGTACCTCGGTGCCCACACCACCGCCCGTGACGACGAGGTCGTGACGACCGGGGGACGCCAGCACCTCGGCAACCGCCTGTGCGAGCGCGCTGACGAGATGTGATTCGTCTGGAGTGACGATCACCTCTGGCCCGCTCATCCCGCCTCTGCAGAGGTCAGGGAATGCAGGACGTCGCCGTACACCACATCCGGATCGAGTCGACGCAATTCCTCGCTGAGGAGATCGGGAAGGGCACGTCGAGGCAGCGCGATGGTCGACTCAGGCACGCCCGGTCGCTCAAGGAAGGCCACTGAACCATCGGGGCGAGACAGGCTGATGCGGCCCACGCTGGTCTCGAAGGCGACCTGGGTAATGCCCGGGCCTTCAGCAGGGGAGAGATCGACGGGGACCTGAAGCGCCCAGCGCAGCCAGGCAGCGAGAAGGATCGCGCTGGGGTTGTCCGCCTCCGCCTCGACGGCGGCGGTCCGCACGATCGTCGCGTCGTCATCCAGGATGGACGCCAGTGCGCTGCGCCACGAGGTGAGGCGGGTCCAGGCGAGATCGGAGTCTCCGGGAATGTAGCCGGCCTGGCGCTCACGCAAGGCAACGGCAGGGTCGACGGCGGTCGCCAGATCCGTGATGCGGCGCATGCAGTGCCGGCCGATCGGATCGTCTGCAGGGACCGGAGGGGGATCGGTCGGCCACCAGGCCACGACAGGGGTATCCGGCAGCAAGAGCGGGATCGCGACGGAATTGGCGTGACTCGAGCGGTCACCGCGCAACCGCACGATCGCGACTTCACCGGGACCGTCATCCCCGCCCACCATGACCTGCGCGTCGATCTGGTCCTGGCCCCGACCCGGTCGGGGGATGAGCGTGAGGATGCGCATCGGGTGCTGCCGGGCCGACAGCACAGCAGCCTCGGTTGCATCGGATGCGTACTCCTCGTCGCTGAGGATGAGCATCGTGAGCACCATCCCCGTCGCGGGCGACCCCATGCGATGGCGTTCCTCGGCGATGGCGCGCGCGATCTCGCCGCCGCTGGTGTCCTCGAGTCGGATCATGGCCGCCTCCACACGCGTCCATCACGGGCGATCATGTCGTAGGCGCACGTAGGACCCCACCCGCCCGACGCGTACTGCTCGGGCTGACCCTCGTTCGCCCACTGATCGAGGATCGGATCGAGGATTCGCCAACTTAGATCGACCTCAGTGCTGTTGGGGAAGAGTGGCGGCTCGCCGAGGAGCACATCGAGGATCAATCGCTCGTAGGCCTCGGGGCTCGTGTCGACGAACGAGTCGCCGTACTGGAAGTCCATGGTCACGTCGCGGACCTCCATGCCGGCCGTTCCAGGGACCTTGGAGCCGAAGCGCACCGTGACCCCCTCATCCGGCTGAATCCGGAAGACCAGGGCATTGTCCGAGAGTTCGCCCACGGAAGCGGAATCGAAGGGCAGGTGCGGAGCGCGCTTGAAGATGACCGCGACCTCGGTCACACGTCGACCGAGTCGCTTGCCCGTGCGCAGATAGAAGGGCACGCCGGCCCACCTCCGGTTATCCACGGTGACACGGATGGCGGCGAAGGTCTCCGTCGTGCTCGTCGCAGGGATCCCGTCCTCCTCCAGGAAGCCCTTGACGGGCACCCCTCCCTGCCAACCGGCGGCGTACTGTCCGCGTGCCGTGTGGGCCGAGATGTCCGAGGGCAGGGTCACGGCGTTGAGGACCTTCTCCTTCTCCTGGCGGACCTCCTGTGGACGGAAGGACAGGGGCTCCTCCATCGCCGTAAGCGCGAGGAGCTGAAGGAGGTGGTTTTGGATCACATCGCGGGCGGCGCCGATGCCGTCGTAGTAGCCCGCACGTCCGGCGATGCCGATGTCCTCAGCCTGGGTGATCTGGACGTTATCGACGAAGTTGGAGTTCCAAAGCGGCTCGAACATCGTGTTGGCGAAGCGCACGGCGAGGATGTTCTGGACCGTCTCCTTGCCCAGGTAGTGGTCAATGCGAAAGATCTCGTCGGGAGCGAACGCCGAACTGAGCACGGCGTCGAGTTCCTTGGCACTCGCGAGGTCGTGTCCGAAGGGCTTCTCCACCACCACCCGACGCCACTCGCTTCCTTGCCGCTCGCTCAGGCCACTTGCCTTGAGCTGTTCCACGACGACGGGGAAGAGTCCGGGAGGTATCGACAGGTAGAACGCGTGGTTGCCCATCGTGCCACGCTGACGATCCACTTCTTCGACCACGCGAGCGAGTTTGCGATAGGCATCAGGATCGGCGATATCGCCTTCCACGAAGCGGATCCCCTCGGACAATTGCGCCCAGACGTCCTCGCGGAAGGGTGTGCGCGCGTGCTCCCGCACGGCATCGTGGACCTCCTGCGCGAAGTCCTCGTCATCCCACTGCCGACGGGCGAAGCCCACCAGGCCGAAACCGGGCGGCAACAAGCCGCGATTGGCCAGGTCATAGATGGCCGGCATGATCTTCTTGCGAGCAAGATCACCGGTCACACCGAAGAGCACGAGTCCGCAGGGCCCGGCCACCTTGGGGAGGCGCCGGTCCCGGGGATCGCGGAGCGGATTGGTCATCGTTGCGCGTCGGCCAGCGCGCTCTTCACGGTCTCGAGCAACTCCGCCCACGAGGCGTCGAACTTCTCCACACCCTCGTCCTCGAGCAGCTGGCACACCTCGGGCTCGCGGATGCCGAGGCCTGCGAGCGCATCCCAGATCGCCCGAGATGCCTCCTGCGTCCCGGTGACGGTGTCACTGACCGCACCCGTGAAGTCGGCGCATGCGGCGAGGGTCGCTGCGGGCATGGTGTTAACGCAGCCGGAGACCACAAGACCCATGACGTACATCGTCGGAGGGAAGGCGGGATCCTTGACACCCGTCGATGCCCAGAGCGGGCGCTGGGGATGCGCGCCGAGCGCGGCGAGTGCCCGCCAGCGCTCCGAGGCCATGGCTTCCTCGTAGACGCCCCATGCCAGGCGAGCACTTGCCAGGCCGGCTTTGCCTGCCAGGGACATGGCCTCAGGGGTCCCGATCGCTGACAGGCGCTTGTCGACCTCCGAGTCCATGCGGCTGACGAAGAACGATGCCACTGACTCGATAGTGGATAGGTCGTGGCCATGATCGTGGGCGCGCTCAAGTCCGGCCATCCATGCGTCGAGGACTTCTGAGTAGCGCTCGATGCTGAAGATCAGGGTGACGTTGACGCTGATGCCGGAGCCCAGTGTCTCGGTGGTGGCGGGCAGCCCCTAATCAGAGCCAGGAATCTTGATGAGCACATTTCCTCGATCGACCATGCCGTGAAGAAGCCGTGCCTGAAGAATCGTGCCGTCGGTGTCGCGCGCCAGCCGAGGATCGACCTCGATAGAGACGCGACCGTCGACGCCGTCGGACTCACGCCACAGGGGAGCGAAGACGTCACATGCGTCTCGCACGTCCGTCGTGGTGAGGGAGCGCACCGCGTCGTCCACAGAGGCCCCAGACTGCGCGAGCTCGGTCACCTGTGCGGCGTAGGCGGAACCGGCACCCGCGAGCGCCTTCGCGAAGATCGTTGGATTCGTCGTGACCCCGCGCACCTCGTCCTCTCGGATGAGGCGCGCGAGGTCGCCCGAGGCGATCCGCTGGCGGTCAAGATCATCGAGCCAGATCGATACGCCCGCGCGCGTGAGTCCCGCGAGGGCCGATGGGGTCGTCATCAAGAGCCTCCTGTGGCGATGAGGGTGCGGACGGACGCGGCAACGGCGTCGGCGGTGATGCCAAACTCCTTCAACAGGAGTGCCCCGTCGGCGCTGGCACCGAAGTGGTCGATGCCGACGACCGCGCCACGGGGTCCGAGGTATTTCCACCATCCGTAGGTTGCGCCGGCCTCGACGGCAACCCTGACCGCACCGGTGTCAGAGAGAACCGACGAGCGGTAGGCCTCGTCCTGGTCGTCGAACCACTCCAAGCATGGGGCCGACACGACGCGCGTCGGTGTGCCCTCGCTCTCGAGGACGTCCTTGGCTGCCAGCGCGATCTGCACCTCGGATCCGGTGGCGATGAGGATTGCCTGGGCCGGCGCCGACGCTTCGGCGAGAACGTACGCGCCGCGCGCCGTCTCTGCTGCGGGAGCGTAGATCGATCTGTCGATGACCGGCAGTCCCTGGCGCGACAGGATCAGGCCCGTCGGAGTCCCGCGACGCAGGGTCTCGAGCCAGGCCTGGGCGGTCTCATTGCCGTCCGCCGGACGCACGATGGCCAGGCCCGGAATCCCGCGCAGGGACCACAGGTGCTCGATCGGCTGGTGGGTGGGGCCGTCTTCTCCGAGGCCCACCGAATCGTGGGTCCAGACATAGACGACGGACGTCTGCATGAGCGCAGCCAGTCTCACCGAGCCGCGCATGTAGTCGGAGAACACCAGGAAGGTGCCACCGAACGGGCGGGTGAGGCCTTCGAGGGCGATGCCGTTGAGGATGGCGCCCATGGCGTGCTCGCGGATGCCGAAGTGAATGATCCGGCCGTACGGCGAGGCATCCTTCAGTCCGCTCCCGGCCGGAAGGAAGGACAGGCCACCCTCGATCGTCGTGTTGTTGGACTCGGCGAGGTCCGCCGAGCCGCCCCAGAACTCCGGCATCGCCGACGCGATGGCGTTGATGACCTTGCCTGAAGCGGCGCGTGTCGCGATCGAGGTGCCCGCCTCGAACTGCGGCAGCACATCAGGGAGTCCCTCGGGAAGTTGTCGGGCGAGGAGGCGGTCGAGAAGGGCAGCCCGCTCCGGGTGACTTGCCCGCCACGCGGCGAAACTGCGGTCCCACTCCCGATGGAGTTCCTTGCCACGCTCGACCACGGTCCGTGCATGTTCAAGGACGCCGCTCGGAATCTGGAAGTCCTTGCTCGGGTCGAGGCCGAGGACCTCCTTGGTGGCGGCGACCTCGTCGGCTCCCAGCGCAGCGCCGTGAGCCTTGGCGGAGTTGCGGGCATGGGGGGCCGGCCACGCGATCGTGCTGCGCATGGCGATGAAAGTGGGCCTCTCCTGCTGGGATGTGGCGGCCTGTAGCGCGCCCGCCAGGGCGAGGATGTCGATATCGCCATCCGGAGTCATTCCGACGTAGTGGACGTTCCAGCCGTACGACTCGTATCGTTCGATGACGTCCTCGTTGAAGGCGACCCCGGTGTCACCCTCGATCGAGATGTGGTTGTCGTCCCAGATCACGGTGAGGTTGCCCAGTCTCTGTACGCCGGCGAGCGACGACGCCTCCCCGGAAATGCCCTCTTCGAGGTCGCCGTCGGATGCGATCACCCACACTCGGTGATCGAAGGGGCTGAATCCCCACGGCGCCGTCGGGTCAAGAAGTCCTCGCTGATAGCGCGAGGCCATAGCCATGCCGACCGCCGTGGCGATGCCCTGTCCGAGCGGTCCCGTCGTGGTCTCGACGCCGACCGTGTGACCGTGCTCGGGGTGCCCCGGAGTGAGGCTTCCGGCGGTGCGGAACGCCTCGAGATCGTGCAACTCGAGTCCGTATCCGGAAAGGAAGAGCTGGATGTACAGGGTCAGGCTCGAATGCCCGCATGACAGGACGAAGCGATCGCGGCCGAGCCAGTCCGGATCGCTGGGGTCATGGCGGAGGAAGCGCTGGAAGAGGAGATAGGCGGCGGGCGCGAGGGCCATTGCCGTCCCCGGGTGGCCGTTGCCCGCCCGCTGGACGGCATCCATCGCGAGGGCGCGGATCGTCGCCACGGTGCGGCGGTCCAGTTCCGACCAACTGAGATCCCCCTCGCCGATGAGGGGCAGGGGAGTGGGGTATGTCGTCGAGTCGCTCACCCTCGCAGCCTAGCGAGGGGGTCGCCCCCGCGGGGGGCATCGCTAGACTGCCGTGAGAAGTTGGACTGTCCGTGCGCTGCAGTTCACGCACCACACCACACGTAGGGCACTCAGACGAGGGGATGCCATGGCCCAGGTCGAGCAGCGACCTGGCGGTGGCGACCGTGGATTCGGTCGCACAGTTCGCGATTACGTGGCCATCACCAAGCCACGCATCATCGAGTTGCTCCTGGTCACCGCGATTCCCACCATGATCCTCGCCGCACGCGGGTGGCCTGAGCCCTCCGTGGCAGTGGCGGTCATCGTCGGCGGGATGCTTGCTGCTGGTGGCGCAAACGCCTTCAACAGCGTCTACGACAGGGATATCGACGCTCTTATGGCGCGCACCCACGCCCGACCAGTCGCCACGGGGGCCGTCTCAGTCCGTGGCGGCCTCGTCCTGGCCAGCGTGCTGTCGCTGGCGAGCCTGATCATCCTCGCGACGTTCGCCAATGTGCTTGCGGCCGTCCTGGGAGCGATCGCGATCGCCTTCTACGCGGTGGGCTACACCATGGTGCTGAAGCGACGTACGCCCCAGAACATCGTTTGGGGTGGGGCAGCGGGCTGCATGCCGGTCCTTATTGCCTGGGCTGCGGTGACCGGCACGCTCACCTGGGCACCTGTGGTGCTTTTCCTCATCGTGTTCTGGTGGACGCCCCCTCACTATTGGCCGCTCTCATTGCGCTACCGGGACGATTACGCCGCGGCCGGCGTGCCCATGCTCCCGGTGGTCACTGACGTTTCGGGTGTGACGCGCAGCATCGTCATCTACTCGTGGATCATGGTCGCCTTCTCGCTGATCCTCATCCCCGTCGCCGGGATGGGATGGATCTACGCGATAGCTGCGGTCGTCCTCGGTGCGGTCTTCCTCGTTGAGGCGCACCTGCTGAGGCGTCGGGCACTGTCGGGCGCTGCGGATGTGCGCTCGATGCGGTTGTTCCACTGGTCGATCACCTATCTGGCCCTGCTCTTCCTGGCCGTGGCGGTCGATCCCTTCTTCGCGACCTAGTCGCGCGCACCCTCCAGGGCGCGAACGATGCCCCGGGAACGCATGCTGAGCAGCACGAAGATGGCTAGGGCCCAGACCAAGCAGGCACCGAGCATGTGGAACGCCACGAGGGCCCAGGGCAAGCCACTGAAGTACTGCGCGTAGCCGACGAGACCCTGGATGAGAGAGACGACGAGCAGCAGCGCGGTGAGGCGAAGTGCGCGGGGTGGAGCGTGGGTGACACGCAGGGCCACGAGCAATCCCACTGTGAGGCCGAGGAAGAGAAGCACCGAATCCGCATGCAACCAGGAGACGGTGCGCGGGTCGACGCCGAAGCGCGCCTCCGTGTCGGCGTCGCCCGAGTGGGGGCCACTGCCGGTCACGATCACCCCGAGCACGACGACCACCGCCGTCACGGCGACGAGTGCTCGCGCGAGCAGGCGGATCTCGGGACGCACGAGCGCTGTGACAGGACGGTCTCCGACTTCCCCTGCCCGAACCACGAGCACGACACACCCCGCGATGATGACCATCGACACGAGGAAGTGCGCCGAGACGGCCCACGGATTGAGCCCCGTGACAACGGTGACGCCGCCGAGCAGCGCCTGCACGATGGTGCCGATGAGGGGGATAGCCGCCAAGGCCAGCACCGCGCCACGGCGCTCTGCACCCGCTCGGGATGAGCGCCTCCACCAGGCGTAGGCGCCCACAATCGCGGCAATGGCCAGCGCTGCGAGAACGAAGGTCAGGAGCCGGTTGCCGAACTCGATGTACTTATGCCAGGACTCCTCCTGGCGGGACGTGGGGATGTAGGAGCCTTCCGCGCATTCGGGCCAGGTGGGGCATCCCAGGCCCGAGCCGGTGAGGCGCACGATGCCGCCCGTGACCACGATGCCGATTTGGGCGACCAGGTTGGCGACGAAGATCCCGCGAAGCCAGCGTGGGGCTCGAGCGCCCCCACCGACATGGGCATCGGAACGCTCACCGATCTCCGTCGCCATGTCTTGAGCCTACGATGCCCCGGCCAAGTGCGCGGCTCAGCGCCAGGCGAAGGTGCGTCGGGCAACGGCCGCGCCGATCACTCCCCACACGACCACGGTTGCCACGTCGAACCAGTCCGCGGGGCCCCCTCCCGTGCACCAGCGCAGGAGGTCACCCAGGCCTGCCGACGGCAGGAACGACACAACGGAGGCCACGGGGGCGGCCAGGTCGCTCGCGGGGAAGGTGGTCCCTCCGACGGCGACGAGCACCAGGAAGGCGGCATTGGCGACCGCGAGGGTTGCCTCAGCGCGAATGGCACCGCCGAGCGCGAATCCCAGGGCCGCGAAGCACGCGGCTCCGAGCACGATCACTGGGACGAGGGCGAGTGCCGCCGCTGACGGCCGCCAGCCCAGCACGAGGCTGAGACCGACGAGGAGCAGAGTCTGCAGTCCGACGACGACCAGAGTGGCCATCAGGCGTGCTCCGAGGATCGACATGCGCGACAGCGGGGTTGTCGCCAGCATCACCAGCGCCCCGGAACGCCTGTCGAAGCCCACGCTGATGGCCAAGGAGGTGAACGCGCTGGCGATGATCGCCACGGCGAGCACTCCGCCCAGTGCCGCGGGCAGGCGTGCGGTTCCCGGAGCTCCGCTGAGTGGAACGGCAGCGACGAACGTGGCCGCGAGGAGGAGCGCGAGCGGGATGACGACGGTGAGAAGGAACTGCTCTCCATTGCGCAGCAGCAGCCGCAGTTCGAAGGCCGCCTGAGCGATCATGGCCGGGCCCCAGGTTCCTCGGTGAGCCGCCAGTACAGATCGGCCAGTCGCTCATCGCCGACGCCCAGGTTGCGAGGCTGGACGCCGTGCTGCGAGCACCACGAAGCGACGGTGGCGAGTGTCTGAGGTGAAGCGGCGCCGTCGATGCGATAGCGGCCGGGGGACACCTCCCGCACGGAACTACCCTCGGGGAGCGCCCGGACGAGTCCGTCCAGGTCCAGGTGCAGCGGACCGTCGAAGGTGACGGACTCGCCGGCGTCGCCCAAGAGTTCCGGTAGCGGTCCCTGAGCCTGGCAGCGTCCACCCGAGATGATGGCGATGTCGTCAGCGAGGGTTTCGGCCTCCTCAAGAAGGTGAGTGCACAGGAGGACGGCTGCCCCGCGGGCGCGCAGGGCGGACACCGACTCCCACACGAGGGCGCGGCCCCGTGGATCAAGTCCCGCGGTTGGCTCGTCCAAGATCACGAAGTCGGGCGTTCCTACCAGCGCGCAGGCGAGACTGACGCGCCGGCGTTCGCCTCCGGACAGACGACGGATGGTGGTGCGTCCGAGATCGGACAGGCCCCACGTGCGGATGAGTGGCCCCGCGGACTCGGGTGAGCCCCGCAATCGCGCCACGTGGCGGACCAGTTCTGCAGCGTGCGCTCCTGATGGCAGCCCGTCATCCTGGACCATGACGTTCACCCTGCGGCGGGCCTCGAGGCGGCCCGGTGCGCCTCCGAGCACGACCGCATCCCCCTCGCCGGGCGGGATAAGGCCGGTCAACACGGCGACGGTGGTGGACTTGCCGGCCCCGTTGGGGCCGATCAGGGCCGTGACCCGGCCCGGCCTCACGGTGAGATCGAGGCCGGCCAGGCCACGCGCGGAGCCCGAGCGGTCTCCATAGGACACGGTGACCTGATCCAGGCGCGCGGCGTCCACCTGGGCAGTCTCCCGCAGGCGCCGCGCCCCCAGCGGCAAGGGGTCGGCTTGCGCTTCCGGGGATTTCCGACACAATAAGGGTGTGAAATTCCCCAGCCCCGCCGCCGAGCGCGTCGCCCGGGCCCTCCTCGACGGTGGGCCGGCGACCGCGGCGGAGTTGGCCATGCGCCTGGGGCACAGCCCCACCGTGGTCCGGCGTCACCTGGATGCGCTGATCGCCGAAGGCGTGGTGCAGGCCGACGACCAGCGACCCTTCGGGCCTGCTCCGACCCCACGGCGTGGTCGGCCGGCCCGCGTGTTCTCTCTCACGGATGCGGGCAGTCATGCGTTCGACGTCGACTATGACGACCTTGCCGTCTCTGCGCTCGACTACATCGCGCGGACGTACGGCGAGGAGGCGGTGATGGCATTCGCGCGCGAGCGGGCCCATGACCTTGTGGCACGTCATCGTGACGGCGTGTCGCAGGCCCGCGATGACGTTGCGCGATTGTCGGCCTTGGCATCGGGACTTGCTACTGATGGCTATGCCGCGACAACGGTGGATACTGAAGCGGGCCCTCAGCTGTGCCAGCATCACTGCCCCGTGCGACATGCCGCCGTGCGCTTCCCTCAGCTCTGCGAGGCTGAAACCGAGGCCTTCGAGGAATTGCTCGGCACCCATGTTCTGCGCCTGGCCACGCTCGGTCGTGGTGACGGCGTATGCACCACCCTCGTACCCGCCCTCATGAACCGGAGGACCTCCGCATGACAAGCACCGCACATCCCGAGCTCGACGGCCTTGGTCGCTACGAGTACGGCTGGAGCGACTCCGATGCCGCAGGCGCCAAGGCCAAGAGGGGGCTCAGCGAGGACGTGGTGCGCGAGATCAGTGCACTCAAGAACGAGCCGCAGTGGATGCTGGACCTCCGGCTGAAGGGCCTGAGACTCTTCGAGAAGAAGCCGATGCCCGCATGGGGCTCCAACCTCAGTGGCATCGACTTCGACAACATCAAGTACTTCGTCCGCTCCACTGAGAAGCAGGCCACCAGCTGGGATGAGCTCCCCGATGACATCAAGTCGACGTACGACCGTCTGGGTATCCCTGAGGCTGAGAAGCAGCGGCTCATCGCCGGCGTTGCGGCACAGTACGAATCCGAGGTCGTCTACCACAAGATTCGCGAAGACCTGGAGGAGCAGGGTGTCATCTTCCTGGACACCGATACGGGCCTGCGTGAACACGAGGACCTTTTCCGCGAGTACTTCACGTCCGTGATCCCGGTCGGCGACAACAAGTTCGCAGCTCTCAACACCGCGGTGTGGTCCGGAGGGTCGTTCATCTACGTGCCGCCAGGTGTCAATGTCGAGATTCCGCTCCAGGCCTACTTCCGGATCAACACGGAGAACATGGGCCAGTTCGAGCGGACTTTGATCATCGTCGACGAGGGTGCCTACGTGCACTACGTCGAGGGTTGCACTGCGCCCATCTACTCGTCTGACTCCCTGCACTCCGCCGTCGTCGAGATCATCGTGAAGAAGGACGCTCGCTGCCGCTACACGACCATTCAGAACTGGTCCAACAACGTGTACAACCTCGTCACCAAGCGTGCCGCGGCCCAGCAGGGGGCGACCATGGAGTGGATCGATGGCAACATCGGTTCCAAGGTCACGATGAAGTATCCGGCCGTGTGGATGCTCGGCGAGCACGCCAAGGGGGAGACTCTTTCGGTCGCCTTCGCTGGCGAGGGCCAGCACCAGGACGCCGGCGCCAAGATGGTGCATGCGGCGCCACACACGTCGTCGACGATCGTGTCGAAGTCCGTGGCGCGCGGAGGCGGTCGCACGTCGTACCGCGGTCTAGTCCAGGTCCTCGAAGGCTGTCACGGGGCGAAGAGCACCGTGAAGTGCGATGCCTTGCTCGTTGACGACATCTCGCGAAGTGACACATACCCCTATGTCGACGTGCGCGAGGACGATGTCTCCATGGGACACGAAGCGACGGTGTCGAAGATCAGCGAGGACCAGCTGTTCTATCTCATGTCACGGGGAATGACCGAGGACGAAGCCATGGCAATGATCGTGCGCGGCTTCGTCGAGCCCATCGCACGCGAACTCCCGATGGAATACGCCCTGGAGCTCAACCGGCTCATCGAACTGCAGATGGAAGGGGCCGTCGGCTGATGTCGGTCACCATCCCGGCGAGCGACCACTCGCCGATCACACGCTCGCGCGCTGTTGTCGACCACGTCGTCCCCACGGGACGCGAGGAGGAGTGGCGCTTCACCCCGCTGGCGCGACTCGGTGGACTGCATCTGGGCACCGTCGATCTGAGCGCACCGCTGGACATCAACGTGACGGCCGAGGGCTTTGTCGTCGATCACGTGTCGCACGATGATTCGCGGGTCGGTGTGGCCTTCGAGCCCACGGACATCGTGGCCGCACAGGCCATGGCCTCGGCAGGCGACGTGGTGGTCCTGACACTCCCGCGCGAGGCTCAGGGTCGTGCCCACGTTGCTCTCACCGGCACGGGTGCTGCCGCCGCGTCGCACCTCGTAATCGACTTCGGTCCCTTCAGCACGGGGACCGTGATCGTCGAGCACCGCGGTTCGGCACATCTCGCCGGGACCATCGAGATCCGGCTCGCCGACGGAGCACAGGCGACCGTGATTTCCCTACAGGCCTGGGATCGGGACGCCGTGCACGTCGGCACGCACGCGGCCCAGCTCGGGCGGGACTCACGTCTACTCATGGGGCACATCACCCTCGGCGGGGACCTCGTGAGGCTGAGCCCCGTCGTCACCTATGCCGCTCCGGGCGGCCAGGCCGAGCTCCTGGGGCTCTACTTCGCCGACGCGGGGCAGCATCTGGAGCACCGCGTTTTCGTGGACCACGACACCCCTCACTGCACGAGCTCGGTGCTCTACAAGGGGGCACTGCAGGGCGATGGCGCCCACACGGTGTGGATCGGCGACGTGCTGGTGCGCGCTCAAGCAATCGGGATCGACACCTACGAGGTCAATCGCAACCTGGTGCTCACCGACGGTGCACGCGCGGACAGCGTGCCCAACCTCGAACTGGAGACGGGTGAGATCCAAGGTGCTGGGCACGCGAGCGCCACGGGTCGCTTCGACGACGAGCAGCTGTTCTACCTCCAGGCGCGCGGCATTCCCGAAGAGCTGGCGCGGGTGCTGGTCGTGCGCGGCTTCTTCGCCGACATCCTCGGGCGCCTTGGCCAACCTGAGCTCACCAACGCGGTGATGGCCGATGTGGACGCACGGCTCGGGGTCGATCTCACCGGCTCTGGGCTGGAGGAGTCGGAGACGGGAGATGACGCATGAACCGTCTCGATGTGTGCGCGAAGTCCGACATTCCCGAGGGTACGGCCCTTCGCGTAACGGTGGGGGACTATGCCGTAGCCCTGGCCCATTGCGACGGTGAAATCCGGGGCGTGCTCGACGTCTGCTCGCACGCCGATGTTGCCTTGAGCGAAGGCG
>Ga0129342_1000926_pt1 | contig 12955 bp, 13 predicted proteins | sample CPBDNA_5_FD_94426 | JGI IMG/M metagenome (GOLD analysis project Ga0129342, IMG submission 94426) | Freshwater to marine salinity gradient microbial communities from Chesapeake Bay, USA - CPBay_Sum_15_0.2_DNA | ecosystem: Environmental > Aquatic > Marine > Coastal | place: USA: Chesapeake Bay...
TAAATTTAGTAAAAAGACCATCCTCTATCATTGCTTTTGCTCCAGCATTTCCCCCTTCTTCAGCGGGTTGGAAAATGCAATAAACAGTTCCGTAAAAATTTCTAGTTTTTGCCAAGTAATGCGCAGCACCTAACAGCATAGTGGTATGACCATCATGACCACAAGCATGCATCCTGCCCTCATTTTTAGATGAATAAGCAAGGTTCGTTTTTTCTGTCATCGGTAATGCATCAATATCGGCTCTAATACCAACCGATTTATTGCTAGCTCCTTTATCTTTTCCGTGAATGACACCCACTAAACCAGTGCCACCAATATTTCGGTGTACTTCAATACCAAAGGACTCTAATTTTTTTGCAATAAAATCTGATGTTTCTTTTTCTTCAAATGCGATCTCTGGATATTGATGTATGTGGTGCCTCCACTCTTCCATTTCTGGAATCAACAATTCTATTTCTTTTTTTATGGCCATGATTTAGAAACTAACTAACCCAAATTAATTATTCAATTTATTTTTTATAGATGAGTCAAAAAAACATAACTATTATTGGTGAAAATAGCCAGTCGGTACCTTTTGTCTTAGACTCTCCCCATAGCGGCACTACTTATCCTGGAGACTTTAACCATCAAGCAGACTTTATGAAATTAAGACAAGCGGAAGATACTTATGTGGATGAGTTATTTGATTTTGAGAATGCAGGACAAATGGGCATTGCATGTCTGAAAGCAGAATTTCCCAGATCCTACATTGATGCCAATAGATCTGAAAAAGATTTTGATCCAGAGCATTTCGAATATATCAATAATGCTATTTGCGATATTCCATTTGCACCAGGCGTAAAGAGCAAACTTGGCATTGGTTTGATTTGGTTGCGTGTACCTCCTGACGGAGAGCCCATGTATGCATCTAAAATAACTCCTGAAATTTTAATGAATAGAGTCAATAATTATCATCGTCCTTATCACAAAGCTTTGCAAACAATATTAAATAATACGTATCAACAACATAAACAGTTTTATCATATTAATTGTCACTCCATGCAAAATCATGCATCGGCAATGTCCGAACAACCGAAAGGAACTTTGCGACCAGATTTTGTTATTGGTGATAGAGACGGAACTACTGCGGAAAGAGCATTTAGAGATGTAATTGTAAGTACGTTAAAACATTTAAATTATAATGTTACTGTCAACGATCCTTATAAAGGAGTTGAGTTAGTTTCTGCCTATAGCAATCCAGTAATTCATAAAAATTCTATCCAGGTAGAGGTTAATAGAAAATTATATATGAATGAAGTTACAAGAGAAAAAAATGAGAGTTTTATAAAAACAAAAAATAATATAAAAATTTTAGTACAAGAAGTTAAAAACTGGATTATCAACAAACAAGGAAAATAATTATGGCTGATAGTAGATTAGATTATGCAAATGAGTACCCGGTAGAGATTGTAGGACCTGACATCACTCCTTTAAAAAAAGGAAATGTGGGAATTGATTATATTCACACTCTTGACTCCAAAAAACCAGGCCCTCATGTTCTTGTCACTGCAGTAGTTCATGGTAATGAGCCATGTGGAGTTCTTGCTGTTGATTGGTTTTTAAAACAATCCCATAGACCTATTCAAGGAAAGCTAACCATTGCTTTTATGAATGTAGAAGCTTATTTGGCCTTTGATCCAAAAAATCCTAACCGAACTAGATGGGTCGATGAGGATTTTAACCGACTATGGGGTCCTGGAGTATTACAAGACTCTAGTAGAAAAAAAACTTATGAGTTTCGAAGAGCCAACGAAGTTCTTCCTATTGTAGCTGATGCTGATTTGCTTCTTGATATTCACTCCATGCAAAAACCATGTGTGCCATTAATGATGGCAGGAATGATTGACAAAGGAAGAGAGCTTGCCAAAGTAGTGGGCATGAACATGTCTACGATTACAGATTCAGGACACAAAGAAGGAATGCGAATGAGAGACTATAATGGTTTTTCTGATCCTAATAGTAAAAAAAATGCATTGTTAGTTGAATGTGGCCAGCATTGGGAAAAATCGTCTGAAGAAGTAGCTACTGAAACCTTAATTCGTTTTTTAAATTACTCTGGCATTATGCCTGCTGGATTTGGTGCTGAATATTTAAGCCAATCAAAAAACAAAGAAACAATGAGATTTTTTAAGGTGGGAATGGCAGTGACGATCAAAACGGACAAGTTTGTATTTAGCAAAAACTGGCAAGGATTTGACCATCTGGCTAAAGGGACTTTGATTGGAACCGATGGAGATGAACCTGTGATTGCCCCTTATGAACCTACGGTATTAATCATGCCAACCAAAAGATTATTTCCAGGACTTACAGCAGTTCGCTTAGCATATCCTGTTTAAAAAAAATCTTAATCGTTCAAATGACAAGCAGAGAAATGATTAGAAGCTATTTGTTTTAAGACTGGTTTTTCTACTTTGCATTTATCTGATGCAAATTTACAGCGAGGATGAAAATAGCAACCACTTGGAGGATTTAAAGGAGATGGAATTTCTCCTTTTATAGGTTCGTATATTTTTTTCTTAGTATCTAAAGTCGGAACACCACTTAATAATGCTTTCGTGTATGGATGATTAGTCTGATTAATGACTTGTTCGGTCGTAGAGATTTCTACAATCTGTCCTAGATACATAACTACAATTCGATCCGCAATATGTTCAATCACTCCCATATCATGACTGATAAAAAGATAAGTCAGATTCATATTTTTTCTTAAATCTAAAAAAAGATTTATAATTTGGGCTTGAATAGAAACATCTAAAGCTGCAACTGACTCATCGCATACTACTACTTCAGGTGATACAGCTAAAGCACGTGCAATTCCTACTCGTTGTCTTTGACCCCCAGAAAACTGGTGCGGATATCGCTCCATAGCATCTATGTTTAGACCTACTTTATTCAACATATCCTTAACAAAGCTTTTTTTTTCCTGTTTATCTATTAGTTGATGATGAATAGGAGCCTCAGAAATAATATCAATAACTTTTTTTCTTGGATTTAAAGATGAAAAAGGATCTTGAAATATCATTTGAATCTTTAAATCTATCAAATGATCTTGTTGGTATTTGTCATTAACAAAACCAACATAGTGTTTATCTTTAAAATCAATACTACCTTGCGTGAGCGGCATAATTCCTGCGATCATTCTTCCTAAAGTAGATTTTCCACATCCAGACTCCCCAACAATTCCAACAACCTCTCCTGACATCACATCAAAGGAAACATTGTCGACAGCATGAACTATTTCTTCTTTATACGAGCCTCCCAAATAATTGATAAATTTTGCCGTTTTGTCCAAGGACTTAACAAACCTCTTGGTCACATTATTGATTTTAATAATGGAACTCATGAGTTGGCGTCCACATTTAAACAACGAAATAAACGACCATCTGCATATTTGGTCTCTGAAGGCTGTTCATGTTTGCATTGCTGAGAACGGAGATAACAACGCTCTTCAAAGGCACAACCTTTTGGTAATGAAAACATGGATGGAACCATACCGTCAATTTGATGAAGTTTTTCGCCCTTTTTGTTCTTACTAGGAACACTTTTGATTAATCCTTGTGTGTAAGGATGCACCGGATCATTGATAATTTTATCAGTTGCTCCTTGTTCAATAATTCGACCAGCGTACATAACGCAAATTCTATCCGTGATACCAGCAACTACCGCTAGATCGTGCGTGACCCATAATAATGAGGTTCCAGACTCTTTGCATAATTTTTGCATTTCAAAAATAACTTGGCCTTGAATAGTTACATCTAAAGCCGTGGTAGGTTCATCTGCAATAATTAAATCCGGCTTATTCAATAAAGCTATAGCGATAGAAACTCGCTGACGCATACCTCCAGAAAACTGGTGCGGATAAGCTTTCATTCTTTCATCGGGTGATGAAATGCCTACTAAGCCCAATGTGTCTCTGCAAATAGCGTAGGCATCTTGGTCAGAAATATTTTTATTATGGGCTTTAACCGTTTCTATCATTTGAGTTTGAATTCGAAGTACTGGATTTAGTGTCATCATAGGATCTTGAAAAATCATTGCAATCCTATTTCCCCTTATATCTTGCATTTGTTGAGGGGAAATTTTTTGCAAATCCATGTCTTTAAAACGAATATTGCCAGACACAATTTTACCCGGTGAGTCAATTAATCCTAAAATAGAAAAACCAGTAATAGTTTTTCCTGAACCAGACTCTCCTACTAAGCCTACAATTTCTCCTGGATTAATATGAAAACTAATATCATCGACTGCTTTAATAGCACCTTCTTTTTTAAAAAAATAAGTTTTTAAATTTTTAATTTCTAAAATTGGTTTCATGAATTATTTTTTTAATCTTGGGTTAAACATGTCTCGCAACTGATCTCCTACTAAATTAATAGAGACAATAGTAATTAACAAAGCAACGCCAGGAAAAATACTAATCCAGTAATCTCCTGTATGAACATATTCAAAACCATTTCCAATTAACAAGCCCAATGAAGGTTCGGTTTGTGGAAGTCCAAGACCTAGAAAACTAAGAGTAGCTTCTAATGAAATAGCATGTGCAGTTTGTAAGGTTCCAACCACAATTAATGGTGGAATGCAGTTAGGAAGAATATGACTTAGCATTATTCGTAAATTACCAAGGGACAAACATCTTGCTGCATCTACATATTCTTTTCTACTTTCTACTAAGGCAGATGCTCTTGCAGTTCTTGCGTAATAAGCCCATTGAACTAATACTAATGCAAAAATTGTTTTTTCTACTCCCTTGCCAAAAGCCGCTAGTATAATCAATGCCACTAAAATAGATGGAAAGCTTAATTGAATATCAACAATTCTCATCACTAACGTTTCGTATCTGCCACCAAAATAAGCAGCAGAAATTCCAAAAAAAGCTCCAACTATTAGTGCGAAAATCCCTGATAAAACGCCAACACTTAAGCTTATTCTTAGGCCATAAAAAATAGCAGATAACATATCCCTTCCAGCGCCATCGGTTCCTAACCAATATACATTTCCTGAAAAATCCTCTTCCATAGGAGAAAGCCTGCTATTCATAATAGTAACTGTCGCCAAATCATAAGGATCTGTGGGAGATATGAAAGGTGCAAAAACTGCAACGAAAAGAATGATCCCAAAACAAACTAATGCAACGACAGCAACTTTATTTTCTGAAAACTCACTCCAAACTTTAGACAGCAATTCATACTTAGTTTGATTGCTCATTCGCTAGACCCCTTAATTCGTACCCTTGGATCTAAAAAACTATAAAGAATATCGACGATTAAATTCAAGAATACAAAAAATGCTACAATGATAATAAGGTAAGCAACAATGACTGGCCGATCTAAATTATACATTGAATCAATAATTAATTTTCCTGCACCTGGCCAAGCAAATACAGTTTCGGTTACCGTGGAAAAGGCAACGAGTGATCCAAATTCAAGACCAATAACAGTTACTACGGGTATTAAAATATTTTTAAGCAAATGAACTCCGATGACTCGTGATTGCGCAAGACCTTTTGCTTTTGCAAATTTAATATAATCCTGAAGAATGACCTCTCTAGTTCCCGCTCTGGTTAATCTTAAGACGGAAGAAAGTTTAAATAAAGCAAGATTGATAGCTGGTAGTAAAATATGCGATAAACCATCTAAGGTAAATAATGAACTTTCTATTCCAAGAAAAGTACCAAGCTCTCCTCTACCTGTAGAAGGAAGCCAGTCCAACTTTACAGCAAAAAGCATAATCAACATAATACCTACCCAAAAGGTTGGCATAGAAAAACCAAGAATAGATCCGGACATGATAATTCTACTAGCTTTTCTCTCTGGATATAATCCTGCATAAATTCCTAAAGGCAAAGCAAATACCAGAGATATAAATAGAGAAAAAACAGCGAGTTCAATAGTTGCTGGGAAACGTTCTAAAATCATGGGAAGTGCAGGTATTCCTTGAACAAAGGAACGTCCAAAATCACCGCTGACTACATTTTTTAAAAAATACCAATATTGCTCAAGAACAGGCTTATCAAAACCAAACTCTTTAATCGTTCTTTCTATTTCTGCTGGTTCTGACTCTGGACTGATCATCATGTAAACCGGATCACCAATCAAGTTTACTCCACAAAAAACTATTAATGACATTATAAATAAGACGACGATACTCTGTAAGGATCGCTGAAGAATATATACTGTCATTTTAGTCTACGCTGCCTATGCTGCTTAACAAAAATCCAGGAAAGATATTCCTGGATTTTTGTTTTTTAATTATTTGAACGTTGGTAGGTTTTATTTTTTTTGAAAACCTGCAACTACAGTATATTCATCCGTTCTAGGTAAATATGAGTAACCAGCTTTGGATGCCCATGTATTTAACTGATAATGGATTGGAATAATTCCATAGTTTTTTCCAACAGCAACTTCTGTAGCTTCTGCAAGAATTTTACCTCTTGCATCAGAATCAACAGTAGCTAATGCTTTTGCAATTAAAGCATCCACTTTTGGATCAGAATGTCTTCCTCGATTAGCACCGCCCATTCCTTTAGATTTATCGTAAGTAGCTAATAAAGATTTTAATGGAGAAGAAGCTTCTCCTGATCCAGCACCCCAACCAAGAACCATCATACTAAATTCTGGAGTTTTGTTTGGGCCTCCTGCTGAAGCTCTAGTGAAATAGACCGCTTTCGGCATAGTCTCTACTTTACATTTGATTCCAATTCGAGAAAGCATTTGTCCTAACGCTTCTGCAATTTTGGCATCATTAATGTATCGATCGTTTGGACCATGAATAGTTAATTCAAATCCTTTTTCATAGCCTGCTGCTTTCATTAATTTTTTGGCAGCACTGATATCATAAGGATCTGGTTTCATATTAGGTGAAACACCATGGAATCCTTTTGGCAATAATTGACCAGCAGGTACCGCAAGACCTTCCATCACTTTATCCACCATGGCTTGACGATTGATTGCAAGAGAAATTGCTTTTCTCACTCTTACATCTAGAAGAGGATTTTTTATTTTTCCTCCCCCTATCGCTTTTACGAATGGAGAGTCTTCTCTGAATTGATCAATGTGCAAATAGATCACTCTATTGGAAAGACCGCTGCTAAGTTGAACCTTTTTATTTTTTTCCAACTTTTTCACATCCACTGGAGGAACGCCATCAATAAAATCTACATCACCCGAAAGCAAAGCTGCTACTCGAGCTGGTCCAGATTTAATTGGTTTAATTTCAACCGTGTCATATTCAGGTTTTTTTCCATGATAATTTAGATTTTTTTCTAAAATGATTTTATCACCCTTAATATACTGCTTTAGTTTATAAGGACCGGTACCAATAGCTGCTTTTCCACTATTATAATCTTCTGTAGTTGCATTGGTTCCGTGTTTTTTAGAAACAATTTTAATCACGCTGAGATCGTTAGCCATTAATGGATAAGGCTTTTCTGTCTTTACATGAACCGTATAGTCATCGATCTTGATAAAATTTTTTCCTTTTAAATATATTCCGAAACTAGCTGGAGATTTTGGAACATTAAGAGCTCTTGATGCTGTAAAAATAACATCATCAGCTGTAAATTTACTGCCATCATGCCACTTAACATCTTTTCTTAATTTAAACTCCCAAGTCGTATCATTGATTGGCTTCCATGAAGATGCCAAGTCTGGAATAGTTTGCTGATTTTCATCTTGAGCTACCAGCATTGAAAAAACGTTGGTACTAAACATGTTGTTAGGACCCACATTGTGATAGTGCGGATCGATTGAGCTAGGCTCCCCTGCCATACCAATCTTTAAAGTTTTTGAGTATGCTATAGATGGAACTAAACAAATAACCATCAAAGCAATTAGTTTTTTTAATATTTGCATTAAATTGCCCCCTTTTTTTTTTAAATAAATATTAAAAGATATAATTACATCTTTAAATTAAGAGTCAAAAAAAAACAGCACAACTATAAGTATACATAAAAATTTAATTGCAGCTGTAAGGTAAAAATTTTATTTAAAAAACTTAGCAAACCTATATCCGTATCACTATTACTTTTTTTAGATGAACGCTCTGAATAACCAAACTTTTTTATTATATTTTATCACTAACACGCTATCGCTTCTTGGAACTTGGATACAAAAAATTAGTGTTGGTTGGTTAACATGGGAATTAACTCACTCAACATTCTGGACTAGTTTTGTAACTTTATCTTTAATGGCTCCTGCTGGAATTTTTGGACCTTTTTTTGCAGTCTTTGCAGAAAAATGGGACATGAGAAAAGCCAGCCTATATCTTAAAATTTTAATGTTTTTAGTTGGCATAATACTTTGGTATTTAGAGCATCTTAGCTCTCACACTCTTTTTTCTCTTGCAGTATTATCAGTCATCCAAGGTATTATACAAGCTTGTTATCATCCGGTTCGATTAGTTTTTATTTCTGAAATTGTTCCTCGAGAAATGTTATCCAGTGCTGTTGGTTTAAATGCAGCCTCTTTCAATGCGTCACGAGTGATTGGTCCAAGTATCGCTGGGGTTTTAATTTACGTCTTTAATTTAGAAACTACTTTTTTAGTCGCTCTACTCACTTATATACCCTTAATTCCTATTTTATTTTTCATTAAATTAAACAACCGGCAAAAATCTACTGAAGAAAATAAAAAATTTTTTGGTCGATTGGTAGAAGGTGGAAAAGTTGCATTTCAAAATGAAACTATTTTTAAATGTTTATTTTTAGTTTTGATGAATGGTTTTTTCATCAGAGGTATGCTTGAAATTCAACCAACCATTGCTGGTGAAATATTAAAAAATGGAAGTTTTGGATTATCATTAATTACTGCTGCTACTGGACTTGGTGCATTACTGGGAAGTATTTGGGTTGGCTTTGGAGCAAAAGCAGGTTTCAAAGCAGAAAAAGCAATTCTTCCTATGCTCTACCTTGGATTTTTAGTAGCTGTGTTTATCGTATTTTTTAATAATTTATACGTCTCTTCTTTTTTATTTTTAGTTGCAGGATTTACGGCAACATCTGTAGGTATTGGTAGTCAAACCATTATTCAATTAGAAGTACATGACTCTTATCGAGCAAGAGTACTAACGTGGTGGTCTACTATTTCTTTTGGTTTTTTAACTCTAGGAGGGCTAGTCTTAGGTTATGCAGGAGAAATTATACCTTTACGCACCGCGATGATTGTAATGCCAATTATAGGAATAATTATATTTAAATTTATTTGGTATTATAAATTCAAGAACAAGTTTATTTAACCTTAACTTTAGTCTCTCTGTGAAAAATATATATTCCTGACAAAGTAATAATAAAACCACCAACAATCGTAGAGAAAATAGGTGCAAGATCCCAGATAACTAAATCAAAAATAATAGCCCAAACAATTCCTGAGTATTTAAATGGAGTAATGATAGAGGCTTCCGCAATTTTTAAGGAATAACTCATGAGCATTTGACCAATGGCTGCAGAAATACCAACTCCTAGCATGAGCCATAAAAAGTCAGCTGATACAGTCTTCCAAAAAAAAGGTTGTGCTAAACCGGTAACCAATACACTGATCGACATGTAATAAAACACTACAGTGGTAGGACTTTCCGTTTTACCTAAAATTCTCATAAACAAAAATGTACTTGCAAACAATAAAGTTGCTAATAATGCAATCAATGACTCAAACCGTAAATCACCGGTTGGGTTAATCACTAAGATAACTCCTAAAAAACCAAAAGAAATAGCAAGCCATCTTCTCCAACCAACTTGTTCATGCAAAAACAAAGTTGCTAAAATACAAACGAAAATCGGAACTGCTTGCCCAATCACAGTCACATCTGCAATAGACATTCTTTGATAACAATAAAAATACAAAATATTACTTAAAGCACCAGCAAGAGCTCTAAATATATGAAGCACTGGTTTGTTGGTACTCATTACTTCTTTAGCTCCTGATTTCAAAATAAATGGAGATAAAACGATCAGTACAATCACTGCCCTTAAAAAAGTAATTTGAATTGGGTGATAACTAGGGCCTATAATTTTTACAAATACGGTCATGCTAGATAGCGCAATCGTAGCAATTAACATTGCAATAATAGCTTTGGTATTAGAATTGCTAGTCTCGTTCATTGTGAGTTGTCTAAATAGATTAATAGAATGTTCTATTTATTTAACAAGAATAATTAAATCATCAGGATTGTAGGATCCACTCTTTGCTTTGGAACACCAGCTTGACAGATCTAGATGTTATGTTATAACATAACATATGACCAATAATGAGATTGTGCTTGATATTATTAAAAAATCCAAGGTTCATCTAACGGCTTACGCTATTTTAGAAAAATTTCAGAAAATTAAAAAAGTACAACCTATGTCTGTCTACCGAGCTTTAAATAAATTAATCGAAGATGGACAAATTCACAAATCCAATCAAAACAAAACTTATATTTTGTGTAATCATAGCCATGCTAAAGATCACAATCCTTCCATTGCCATTTGTAAAAAATGTGGCGATACCGAAGAATTAAAATCAGATTTATTCGCTTCTATTTTAAAAAAATATCCAATCAAAAAATACGACTTTTCTAATTTTGAATTAGAAGTATCGACCCTTTGTAAAGGCTGTGCATAAACTATGGAACATTTGCTTCAAGAAATAGCTTGGTTACAAGACAAAGGATGGTTACGTGGCTTTGTTTTTGGTTTTGTTCACACCGTCATACCTTTAATTGGTTTTTATACTGGATGGAGTATTAACCGATTATTAAAAGTTGCATCGAATGGTTATGTTGCAGGAATTTTAGGAGTAGTTGTTGCTCACGTGGTGGCAGATTTTATCGCAGCAACGTTAGATCCAAATTTGCAATCTGCAGCTGTGGGTATAGTGCTAGGAGGTCTTTCTCCTTTGCTTGCAATTCCTTTGTTGGAAAAATATGTCACGAAAAGCAAACACCACATTATTGTTGGTGACCACGACGATATTAAAAAAGATTTAAAAGATCACCACTGCTAATTACACAGGGTCAATGTGAGTCATCACATTTAACACCGGCATTTTTTCCATTACTGCATTTCGTGCTGCAACTGCAATATGATGACCTTCTTTTACACTCATGTTAGAATCTACTTCAATATGAACATCGACCAAAATCATGTCTCCCATTTTTCTTGTCTTTAAATCATGACAGCCCTTTACTCCAGGGGTGGCTAAAATAATATCATTTATTTTTTTATCTTCTTCTACAGAAACAGATCGGTCCATTAAATCGCTCAAAGCATCCCAAGCAAAATTCCAACCCATTTTGATAATCATAAATCCAACAATTAAAGCAGCGATAGAGTCAAAAACGGTATAGCCATACAAAGCTCCTATAATACCAATCGATACCACTAAAGAGGAAGCAGCATCCGATCGTGCATGCCAAGAATTAGCAATAAGCATGGAAGAACGTACCTTTTTGGCTACATAAATCATATACTGAAACAATAATTCTTTTACAATTAACCCACCTATTGCGATCCAAAGTGCAATGATTTTGATCTCCTTGGTCACATCGGGATCTATAATTTTAACTCCCACATTCCAAATCATTCCCACGCCAACAGCAACCAAAGATGCTCCAATAAATAAAGAAGCCGCCGTCTCATACCTTTGGTGTCCATAATGATGATCATCATCTGGATCTTTGCTGCTATGCTTGTTGGCAAATAATACGACAAAATCAGAAACCATGTCAGATAGAGAATGAATTCCATCTGCAATCAAACCTTGAGAACCTGAAAAAAAACCAGCAATAATTTGAAAAGAGCCAAGGAATAAATTTACGATGACACTTACTAACGTACTTTTTTTAGCAGCAGCTTTTTTTTCCATCATACCTATACCTGCTTATTTAATGAATCTTAATTGCATTTCTTGTTAGCTGATGCAATTTTTGCCCTTGTTTACAAACTCGAACAATTTCTGAAACCGTAGTAATATTTTGTTTTTTTGCTTCTTCTAATAAAAACAAAAATAATCTTGCAGTGACAATGCAATCTCCTAAGGCAGAATGACGTATCTGATCATTCGTTCTAATATTAAATTGATTACATAAATAACTAAGCTCATAGGTTTTCAAATCTGGGAATAAACCAGCTGAAAGTAAAATTGTATCAATCGTAGTTATATTTTTAACTAAGGTGCCTAAATTGGATTGTGGCAAACTTGTTCTTATAAAATTAACATCAAAATCAACATTGTGACCTACCAAAATACACTCGTGTAAATAACTAGATACTTTTGATTCAATTTCAGACAATGTTTGTTTATTTTGTACGTGTTCGTTCGTAATATGATGTATCTTGACTGAGTCCCAAGGAATATCCCTTTCTGGATTTACTAACTCATCTAATACTTCTTGTTCTTGAAGTGTTAAATCTGAAATTTTAACTGCAGCAATGGATACGATTTTATCTTTAGTAAAATCAAGACCTGTTGTTTCTGTATCCAAAACAGCAAAGGTTGCATTCATTACATTAATGTTAGCAAATGAAATTCTATTTTTTAAATATAGTTTCAAACGACTAAAAATATTCTTCACCAAAATCTCCTCTTGCTCGCTCTTTTAAGTTTTTAATCTTCTTTAGGTATATCTTTAACAACTGCTTGTCTAAATCCAGCAACTTTTTTGGATCAATAAAGTTCTTAATGACTTTGCCTTGCTTGGCTCTTTCTACTTGGTTTTTTAGTAAAATGTCAGACAAAAATCGAAAAGCACTTTTAAAGAAACTGTGCTCATCTTCAGTAAAAACACCCTTTTCTTTCAGTCCTTTTAGCCTACCCAAGGTGGATACATTAGTAATACCGTATTTGATAGAATAAAGACGAATGGACTCAACTAAGGGCAAAGTACCCGTATGTTTTAAGTTAAGTAATCCTAAATTCTCCTCATCCTCTTTTTCTAAAATAAA
>Ga0129342_1000928_pt1 | contig 12953 bp, 16 predicted proteins | sample CPBDNA_5_FD_94426 | JGI IMG/M metagenome (GOLD analysis project Ga0129342, IMG submission 94426) | Freshwater to marine salinity gradient microbial communities from Chesapeake Bay, USA - CPBay_Sum_15_0.2_DNA | ecosystem: Environmental > Aquatic > Marine > Coastal | place: USA: Chesapeake Bay...
ATACGCGATACTTACCGTTGATAGTACCAGCAAAGGTGTTGCCAGTGTCATCAACACTCAGGTTAGCGTTCAGGGCAGGAGTGTAATCCAGGATGCCAGCCATCGTCAGAGCCGAAGCGACATCAGCGGAGCACATTACGATATTGCCCTTTCCTCTACGAGTTCTTTGTGCGATCTGGTTAGCATCGCGCTCGATTTGGAACAGCAGACCTTTGAACTTCTCAACCGACCAACGACCGTTGGAGTCAACGTCCAGGTTGAACTCACCAGCGGTGGCGGTGTTGAGGGTAGCACCCTGCTCAGCAATCTTGTAGATGGTACGGATAACTTCGCGGTTGATCTCAGCCAGAATCTCAGTGGAGAGAATGTTGGCGAGTTCAGCCTCAGCATTCAGACCGTGGATTGCTTTCAGGTCCTGAGCAAGCTCAAGGCTGTACTCAGCTTTCAGCGCACGGGACTTAGCAGTTACGGTGACCTTCTCGATCGAGAATGCCATCTCGTTGAAGGCATCTGAGCCAGTGCCATCAAGAGCTTCAGCATCACCAGTGTTCATACCTTGTCCAACGGTGTAACCGAGGGAAGAGGCAGAACCAACTGGGTTAAGGACCGAAGGATTAGTACCAGTCTGTGAAGTAGTACCCAGACCAGCAACGTTATCGGTGCCAGTCAGATCGAATCCGTGATCCTGACCAGAGAAGGCAGTATCGGCTTCATCGAAGAAGGCTTCGGTGCCACCTTGACCAGGAGTGCCAGGACCAGCATAGCGGGAGCGCATTGCGAAGATCAGTCCAGTAGGACCGCTCATCGGTTGTACACCAGCCAGGTCATAAGCAACCAGGTTAGGCATTGAACGTCTGATCAGGGAGATCAGAACGGGGTCGAAACCAGCAGTAGGACCAGCAGCGGTGGAGTCAGCACCGAAAGCGCCAGAGGCACCAGCGGCGTTACCACTATTGGTCGGAGATTCCATCAGGTTAAAACCTGACTGGAATGCGGTTTCCTCTCTAAGGAATCTTTCTTGGTTTTCCAGCAGAACAGCGGTTACTGCTCTACGATGGGAATCGGAGATACCTCCGTCGTGGTCGAGAAGCGGCTTCCACTTTTCAACCAGATGCTCTGATTGGAACATTTGCTTAATGGGTTAGTGTTTGCTTTTAATGAAAATTTCAGTTCTTGCTTGCTGCGTCCAGGAACTTAAGGTAGGTAGACATAGTGCCGCCGACTTCAGCGCCAGCATTATCTACACCTTCTGAGAGTGACTCAGCCTTAGCGGATTGAGAGATAGTTTTGCTGGTGAAGTATGACTCCTTCAGCGTTTCCAGTTTCTCTCTATACAATTCTTCACTTTCAAACTCTACGCCTTCTGCAAGGGAAGCGAGCTTCTCTTTCTGAGTGGCAGCAAGGCCCTCAGAAACTTGATCCAGAATCCCATCAGCAACCGACTCTGCGAGACGCTTGTTGAGGTTGATATTCTTGTCGATCTGCTCGTTGAGTTTAGTCTCCATGTCATCTAACTTCTCGACCATATTGGCGAGAACATCATATTTATCTTCAGGGATGGTTACATAATGCTCTTCAAAAAGACCCTTCATTCCAGCAAGGAATGATTCGGTCATTTCGGTCTTAAGACCGTTTTCAACAGCAAGTTGATTCTCTTGGAGCCATTCGTCAGCAACGTACTCCAGGTAGGAATCAACACGCTCGATCAATTCGCCTTTCATCGAATCGATCTCTTCATTAATACGCTCTTCGTACTGTGCCTCAAGAGCCTCTTGGATCTCGGCAACTTTAGCAGTCAGAGCAGCTTCAAAGATGGTCTTTGCCTTTTCTCTGAACTCTTCGGAAAGCTCTTCGCCGCTCAGCAGAGCATTAACGTCTTCTTCAACGTCATACTCTACGGTTTCCTCTTCGACAACTTCCTCTTCTTCGGTATCGTCTTCTTCGGAAACAAACTCTTGATCGTCTTCGAGCATTTCCTCCTCCTCTTCTTTCATACCTTTTGGCATCGGATCAGCCTTCTTAGCGCCGCGAGTTACTACGTCAGCAACGGTCTTGAGACTTGGTTCTCTCAGTTTTGCCGAGTCATTGTCGGGTTTATAGTTCTCAGGGGTAGGACCACCGAGATCATCTACTGAAGCGAGTTGAGTACCTGGGTCTGCCATCTTGGGCATTGGATCACCCGCTTTAGCACCACGAGTGACTTGATCAGATACTTTCTGTGTCTTAGTTTCCATTTCTTGTAAGCGTCCAAGCGACATTTGAAGTTTCTCCGATTAATCGTTGCTTAATCTATATTTATTTATTAAATTAAAGATTTGAGAGGAAATCGTTAAACAAATCTAATTTCTTCTCATCAAGTTGTTTTTGGGTTACCAGAGTATTGATCTGTGCATATGTCTTGCGAGCAATTGCTTCTCTCAGAACACCGCCATCCCATACCCATTCTTTACCTTCCATAATACCTTCGACGAAAGCATCAGGAGCAGAAGGATCTGCTACAATATCAGCAGCAGTGGCAAGCATAAAGTCGTCGCCAACAACGTTGACTCCTTCTCTTGTCATCTTGAGAGAACCAATACCGCGAGAAGAAACTCCCAGTTTTACTCCCTCATCAATCAGACTCTGAGCAATCTTGCCCATAGGAGTGCTGAGGATTTTTGCCTTGCCAATGAAGTTAGAACCGCTCTCTCTCAGAGAAACAATTTTGTGTGAAACTCTATCAAGATTTACGGTAGGTCCTTCTGGGTGACCAAGTTCGCCAAGAGCACGACCACTAACAATGTGGTTCTCGTTATATCGAGCAACCTCACGTCTCAGAGTCTCCATCGGGTACATACGACCATTGCGGTTTCTGATGTCCCCTTGAAGGAAAACGCCCTCAATATACAGAGACTTCTTGCCGTTCTTTTGTTCGACAATAACGTCTACTGATTCGATTTCTTCTCTGATAAGTTTCATTTTCTTAGTGTGTGAATCCTACTTTGCTGAACTTCACGTTGGCATCGCCAGCCCATAAAACATCGCTATAGTCTTTTTCAATGTATTCAACTGCTCCATCACCAACGGTGATAGAACCATAACCAACAATGTCACTTCTATTAGTTGATACGGCAACAAAGGTGGAAGTACCTGCACCGTTATAGACTCTTACAAGTCTTGCTTCGGATACGGAAGTACCATTACCAACAGTTGTTGGTGCAGCAATTTCCTTACCGACCATTCTGGTAATGTTACTCATTCCTCTTCCTCTGTTTCGTCAGAAATTTCTTCTTCAACTTCATCATCCTCACCAAACATAGAGTTGGCAATGACTGGTTTCAAAGCTTCAATTCTCTCTGCGGATTTTGCAAATAGAACATCTTTGATTTGATCACTGATTTGCGACGGGGATTCCGCCGAAATCATAAGGTCCATAAGATCATCCATCAGAAATCAATACAAATGACTACTTTTATTTATAATTAAATGATTCCCCCAGTTGGTGCCTCGGTTGCTTTACCTTGTTTTTCCATATCTGGTTCAGTAACTGGTGCTCCTAAATCCATACCTGCTGCTGATGGTGCTGCTTCTGCAGCTGCTGCAGGTGGTTGTTGTCCAAGACCATCGACTGCCATTTCCATTTCATATGGGTCAGCAATGATGCCTTGCTTAATTTCCTTCTGGATGATATCATCCTGTTCGATCATTTCGTCATCACTCTGACGCAGAATCTTGCGGCGGACATAATCTTGTGAGAAGTATTTGCCAACATAAGGTTCAGCAATCTGTACAAGATTCAGTCTCTCTTGCATCAACTCTGCTTCTTTGAGTTCAGAGAAGTGATTGTCATACAGGAAATCAAATTGAATATGCTCAGACATTTTTTCCCAGTCTTCTGGGGTGACAATGTTCTTGAGCAGCAGTTGTGTTCTCAGCATATCCAAGAACATATTACTAAAACGCTTACGAAGTCTACCTACAAACTTACTAAACTTCAGTTCGTCTCTGAGAATTTCTGAAGATCTGCCAAGGTTAAATCCTCCATCACCCTCCAGTCTAGAAACAGGAACGTTCAGTGCTCTGTAGAGTTTCTTCTTAAAGTATTCGATATCTGTGATCTCGCCCAGATTTTGCCCGCCAGGTAGGGTAGAAATCTCTGTGCCGCGCCCTCCCTCACGGCGAGGAAGCCAGAAGTCTTCCAACATAGACATAAATTTCTTTTCATCTCTCATCTCACCCGTGTTAGCATCATATACTAATTTGTTGCGATAACGACCCATTACATCACGCAGATACTGTTCTGCTTTTTGCTTAGGTAAGTTACCAACATCAATGTAGAAAATTCTACGCTCTGGTGCGCGAGAGATACGATAGATCACCAGAGAATCTTCAATCATCCGAAGTTGATTGAGTGCTTTAATTGCTTTGTGAAGATATGAAAGTGTCGTTCCTTTATTACGATCGACAAGACCAGAGGTGCAATATGCGATAGAATCTTTAGTAAATTTAATTGATTTACTTTGACCCTGAGGACCATTAGGAACTCCAGGGTTCTGATTTATCTTTGAAGTGTAAACAAAATATTCTTCAATGGGTGGGAAAGCATTTGCAAGCTCAGTGTTTTGTTGAAGATTTGCTCTTAATCTATCTTCTTTTGGCACAACAGCGTGTCTTACAAAGCGCATTTTCATTGCATCAATGTAGCGAAGTTCCTGAATACCCTCCTCAGGACGCTTCATATCAATTACTTTGTGATAGTATAATCTACCATCAACATACCAATTACGATAGATCTCGTGTGCTTTCTTATCAAAATCTAAAAGATCTTTGATATTTTTGAACTCTTCTCTGATTTTTTTCTTAATACCTTCAGAAGCATTTAAGTTTGACAGTTCAATTTCAACAGGACTATCATTAGTATCAGTAACAATTGCCTCGTGAATGATATCTTCAATGGCACTATCACATTCTGGATGCAGTGACATCTCACGATAACGTTTGATTAAGTCAAACTCAGTTTTGTAAACACCCTCCAGGTCAATATACGAACCAAAAAACCCGCTGGTCAGATAGTTGTCATTCCCGTCCTCCTGAGTAGGAGGAACGGGTGACATAACCGACTTTGCGGGTTCTTCGTTTGGTTGAATTGAAAAACCAAATAATTTAGCCATTATTCAAAATGAAGGACTGTCAATCTATTTATTTAAGATTATTTCAGTGCTCCAGGACCACCCTCAATTTCGTACCACTGAACTTGCAGTTCTACGGTAAACTCTTCAATGGTATCTGTGGTATCGTAGCTCAGGTCGATTGCTGAGATGTTGGTCGGGAAAACGTCATAGAACTTGTATGCTCTCAGAACATTTCCTTTTGTTCCAGCACCAGCAACTCCAGAACCTGCGTTAGGAACAGCATTTGTGGTTTCTCTTCCAGTACCGCCTCTACCCAGTTGGTATACAAAAGCATCTCTCATATAAGCAGCTGGGTTGGTAGCACCAGTGTAGTTGGAGAGTTTGCCCATACCGTTCATCCACTGCTCCATAGCGTGACGAATCTTGAAGTCTTCGTCGTTGATAACAGTGATAGACCAGGTATCAAAGGTTCTGTCTCCAGCAACCTTCAGAGTACGACCTCTGAAAGGAACATCAATAGCAGCAATATTTGAAGCTGGCAGGTTTGCAGCTTTGCAGAGGAAAGTGAGATCCTTAATGGTCTCACTATCCTTTCCTACATACGCTGGGAATTCTGGAATCTGGACCTCAAACAGATTGGGTCTTGCGCCACCACCTTTAAGCACAGACTTAAAGTTTGAAATAGTCTTGATCGTTGGTGATTCAGCCATCGTTCTTTAATCTCCTGTAAGTATTTAATAAAGGATCAAACTCTGCCAGCGACTTCTTCAAAGTCAACGCCAGTTCTGGTAGCAACGAACGTCAGGGTGACGTAGTTGATCGACTTGGTTGGCTTCAGGAAGATGTCAGCTCTGAATTCATTATTATCAATAACATCTGGAGTGTTGTTGGTCTCATCACAGATTACCAGGAAGTCATAGAGACCACGCTTGGCTTGAACATCGCGGAGATAAGGTTCAACAATGTTGATGAAGTTTGCTCTGGTGATTTCATCGTTGAGTTCAAACAGTTGAGCCTCAGCAGCACCTTGCAGTGCTTGCTCAACAGTAAGGAACAGACGACGAACGTTGATTCTGTCGAAGGCAGAAGCATATCCGAGAGCAGTCTTATCACCGAAGAGCAGGCAACCAAGACCAGGAGTGAATACAACTGGGTTGATTCTTGCTTCGTACAGTTGATCTCTCTGTGCTTGCTGTGGGTTGTATGCCAGTTTTACAGCATTGTTCAGGATTCCTCTCTGCTGTCCAGCAGGTGAGAACCAAGGATAAGCGTTGAGAGCAGTTCTAACACACAGACCAGCAACGTCACCGTTTGTTGGAATGTATCTGAACTCGTTGTTAAATCTATCAAAGGTGTACTTATAACCAGAATCAAAGATTGCGTATGAAGTTGACGGAATGCCGTTGAAATACTTCAGCAGGTTATTGGTTTGAGTATCTGAATCGCTCAGACCAACCAGACCAGATCTGTAAGGTCCAATAACAGCAACACAATCTTTTCTCTCATTGGCAATGGAGATCAGTCTTCCTGCTTTTGCTTGAGACTGTTCGACGCCATTGAGACCAGGACCCATAATCAGGAAGTCAACTGCCTCATCCTTTGATCTGAACAGGTTGTAGGAAGTGATCAGATCTCCCAGGGTTGCAGCGTGACCGCCATTTGCCTGATAGTCAGATCCACCAGTCAGCGGGAATGTTCTGTTACCGATGGCACTGAAGATTACGCCCTGTGCATCTTGACCCCAAAGTCCGAGACCAAATGAGGTTGTAGCAGCAGAAACAATAGGAGTGAAGTCAGTGGTAAATCCAACAGAAGTTGGTCTGATTGCCCACTGTGAATCTTCTTGAGCAGATGGGTTGTGACCAGCAAAGACGTAAGAGGAGAAGTCTGCCAGATAGTCTCTATAGTAGATTCTAGTAGGAGCATTAGCAGAGCTTACAGCATCAGCAGCCTTGGACAGTGATGTGTGAACTTCAAGAACGTTTGCTTGAATACCAGTGATCTTACCATTATCATCAACAACAGCAATGTTGATGCCATCTCCAGAACCATTTCTGTCGAGAGAATATGCGTTAGATACTGGTTTTGGAGCCAGGGACTTCCAGTAGATAGTACCATTGTCCAGACCCAGAGTTTGCTGATCGTACCAGTCAACAGCAGTTGTTACAGCAAAACCAGTAGCACTTACGTTTCCACCTTCGTTGTCAACAACATAAACGTTGTCTCCAGCATTGAAAGCAGCAACTGTGCTTTGCTTCTGATAGGTGATCTTAGTCTCTGTAGTACCAGAACCAACAGTTTCTACGCGAGAAACAACCTTAACGTCAATGGTGCTGTTTCCACCAGAGGAATCAGTCTTAATACCAGTGATGATACCTTTCAGGTAACCAGTAAACTGACTTGTAGCAGAAACACCAAATCCAGTTGTTGCTGGGAGAGTTGTGTCTGAAAGACCCAGGGTAACACCGAAACCAACTGTGATGCCGAAACCAGCAACGTCAGTTGTCTTAATGCCGAGAGTCTGGTCAGCAAGATCGTCAATGAAGCAAACCTTTAGACCTTCTGCCCATCTACCAGGGTTTTGTGCGGCAAAGAACCAACCAGAATCGGTTCCATAATTCAGTTTGTAATCGTCGTAATTCTTGATGTAGAGTGAAGTATCGCTAGCAACTCCTACACCAGCATTAGCATTGTTGAGTGAACCGCCACCTGTGCGGACCACTTTGATGATGCCGCCATACGTTAAGTATGAAGCAGCTGACATCCAATATTCGTATTGGGCATCTGTACCAATTGGCTTACCGAACTTTTTGATAAGTTCTTGCTCGGTCTCGATAATGATCGGTTCATCTACGGGACCTTGGGTAAATGGTCCAGCAATTGCTCCAATATTATCAAGTACGTTTTCAGCTCTACCAACGGTAAGATCAACTTCTCTGACTAATACGCCAGGAGACAAAAGCTGTACTGCCATTAGTTTCTCCTACTGATCTCATTTGTCTAAAAATATTTATAAAATGCTTTTGTTTCAAATGAGGAAACAGTGCATGAACAACTACCAGTCAGGATATTCCCACCTATCAAACACTCTGGTTGTCATTCTACTTACAGTAACTCTCTTTATAGTGCATTCTTTGCACTCATATGAGTATGAAGATGGTTGATATTTATTTTTCCGTATTCTATAGAATCCATCGATAAGGTTTTTGGTGATTCCACAAACTCTACACTCCCTATCAGTCAAATATAAATGTTCTATCTGAAACTGTTCTTCTATTTCCATCAGAGATAGTCCCACATATATGATTTATCACCATATTCATCAACATACCATCTGTCACCGTCTTTATCCACAAAACTATGGTCATCATCAACACCATTAGTCATAAATCCAAACGGTGCCATATCTTGTTCAATCTGATTTTTTTGTTCTTCATATAATCTCTTTCTAACGTCCTGGTCCGTTAGCTCTTTAAAGTAATCTTTCAGAACTAACCAAGCATAGATGACAAGACACATTGCTAGGTCATCATTACATCCATCCTCAGCCTCAAATGAATTGTGTTTCTGAATGAATGTTGTTAATTCTGAAATAATCTCATAGTCATTGAAGATTAGTTTGTCCTCCTCAATCAGAGTCTTTAAGTTCAAACATCCTTCTTTCTTTACAGTCTTTGACATCTTGACGCCAAGTTGAGTTTTCTTTCCAGAGAAACCCTGTCCAACAATTTGACCTGCTCTACCTCTCATAGAACACATCAAAAGATTTTGATACTCAAGATCATATTGTAGAATTGAAGCTACCTGATCACCAATGTCGTTGACTTCACACAACACATATGCATTATTGTATGCTTTTACTGCATCGTGAATGATGCTAGGAAATAGCATAGGTTTGATCTCATTGTTCCTATATTTTGCTACAACCCTGTGTGGATATTCACTGATATCGATAACGACAAAAGCAGAGTAATCATTACCAACTCCTCTTGCTACGTCAACCGTACAAACATAATCGTGGTTTGGTTTTGGTTCTTCATAAACATACAATCCAGCATTCTGTTTGATTGGATCTGCGAATACAAGAGTTCTGAGTTTACTAGGTGCAATGAGAGTATCAACAGATCCTAAGAATTCGCATTCAAACTCAACTTTAAACTGTTGTTCTGAAGTGTTTGCAATAGTCTGACGTTTCCATTCAGAGTCTCTTCCAGGGACTTCTGACCAGTGAACCTCAGTTGCTACATATTCGTTCTTTCCCCTTTGAGCATCGTGCCAATACCTATAGAAATGGTTCATCCCGTGAGGGGTAGAAACCATAATTACTTTTGTGCTTTTACCAGAAGAAATAGTAGGATAAACAGATGCAAAGAATTGGTCCGCAATATGGTTTGGAATAAATGCGAACTCGTCGAGGAAGATGACATTATAGGAACCGCCTCGGACAGCAGACGCAGATGTAGAAGCTGCCAATATCTTACTGCCATTTTCTAACTCCATTGAACCTTTGTTATACACAACGATACCTTGTTGCATCCATTGTGGTAACTTTTCGTATGCAAATTGTAATCTTCCGAGAAGATCACGCGCAGTTGATGCTTTGTTTGCTAGGATAGCAATGTTAACGTTATCGTTAAAAATAGCGTAATGTAAAAGGTAAGATACGCAAGTCGTTGACTTACCAGTCTGCCTTGGCATCTTGCAGATGTTGAATCTGTTTTCATGGAAATTCCTTACCAACTTTTCTTGGAACGGATACATTCTAAATGGAACTTCGCCTTCATCAAGAGAAACAATCTTGACGTAATTTTTGGCAAAGTAAACTGGATCTTTCTTACAGTTCAAAAACTCTTGAATTTGATCAGCAGTAAACTCAACCTGTACGTTTGCTCTCTTTAGGTTGGGATTACCAAGATATACTGTATCTGACATAATTCAATCATCATTCTTGAAGAAGTTCATAATGGCACTAATTGCCGAGTGAAAAGCAACATACAAAAAGAAAGTGTCTGATGCAGAATCTCTTTGCTTTTTTCTCTTATGGACAGATTGTGCCATAATAAACCTCAGAGTTATATTATCTATTTAACAATCATTAAAAACGCTTCCAACTTGACTGCCAATTTCAGATCCTGCTTTCTGTCCCAAAAGCAATGCCCAACCACCTGCTAACCAACCAACGTAGGGGATGCCAGAAAGAGCAGGAACAGCAACTCCAGCAGCAATAGCACTACCCGCCATTGCACCTTGACTCCGTGCTCCAGCGTCCGCCACGATGCACTCTATGTCTTTTGCAGACTTTCCCTCCTCATCAGTTGCACCTCCAATATTGCGAGTGCCTTCCCTGGTGAATTGATCACGACGATGCTCTCTTCTCTTAACATCGCCACCACCAAACAATCCACCCTTCTGTTGATCCGTCTGCAAAGACCTTTCAGACTCTAGAATCTTAGGATCATCTGAACGATATTCGATAGTATATCCATCCTTACCAGCTTTGATTTTGTATGATGAATATGGACCGTAAGGGATGTTAATTGTGGGTGGTTCGTGTAGTTTTTGCTCATTGCCACGCAGAACATAACCAAGAAGACCAATGTGAGAAATACCAATCAACACACCCAATGCCAACACAGTTGTCTTTATTGGCGATCTTTGCTTTGTTGGCGTTTCCGTTGGCGTTTCTGGTTTCTTGGTTGTCATTTTTAGAATGGGAGAGCGGGACCTGTCGTAGTAGGCATAGCAGGACCAGTGACTTCTGGCATCTTAGGCATAGCACCATTGATCATACCAGGAAGTGCCTCTGTTACTGCTTCAGTGACTGCTTTAGTTACTTTTTCTTTTGCACCTTCTACCAGAGCATCTTTATTTAAGAGCACATATCCACTTCCCCCAATAAGAGCAAGGGATGTAAGACCTGACAGCAGTGCAATTACGTTAATGAGTTTTTGCATTTAATACCTCTTAATACCTTTTGTACCTGTCGGGAAGGTTGATTCCATTGCCCAACATAATAGTAGTGTAAAACCAAAGACAAATATTGTGCTAATCATACTAAAGTGCCGTGTTGTCTGCGGATTTCACGCAACTCTTCAAAGTCTTTTTGCTTAGTGCCACCATCGTATGCCCAGGCATATCCTTCGGTAATCATCATTTCGTTGAGAGAGACTTCTGCGTCCCCGATGTATAACCATCCGAGGAGTCTGCCATATTTACCAACACCCCCAACCAACTCAGTCCTAATAATGAGATCATCATCACCAGCAATCGCACCTTCGAGTTTCTCTTTGAGCCAGTCGGTTGCGTCATATCCGAGTGCTTTTTCTTCATCATCTTTTGTTCTCTTTTCGGGGGTGTCAACACCAGCAACTCTAACTCTTTCTTTTTTATAAAGATCAAAACCGAGATCAATCGTGACATCGATAGTGTCTCCGTCGAGCACTCTATCTATGCTGGTCACTCGGAAGTTGTAACAACTCTTCCGACTTGGTGGTGTCATCGCTCCCATCTTCTAGTTCCTTATATGCTAGCTTTAATATATATGCGATACAATATGCTACGAATAATAATCCGCAGGATAATAGTATAATTACAGACCAAACAACTTCCATTTACTTGTCCTTTAGAAGATTTTCTATTCTCCTTCTCATATCTTCTGTTTCTTTTCTATCCCTCTCACAATGCCTATATCCACGATGACCTCTTATGATCATCGTTCCTTGATAAAACATTGTGACGCCAAAGATGAACAGTAATACTGCTCCTATTATGTTTAACGTGTTACCATCCATACGCCGTGAGCATAAAAGATTAGTAATACAGTACCAATAGACGCACTAATGATTGATGCATTTCTATTGTGTTGTCTCATTGCCTTTTCAATGGCACGATCAATCATCTGTTGTGCTTCTTTTCTAGAAACGTAGTCTTTGTTATTCTGGAAAATCATCACCAAGCTCCGTTAAACGGTTTTCCCAAGTTACTCCACCTTCCATTCCTCTGCAAGGATTGATGCAGGTATCATCACCAAATTTGTTACAGACTAGTCCTGCCAGATCTAATTCGTTTCCAGGTTTTCCAGTTCCAGACCAGTAATGTTGTCCATTCAACCAAAGTGCTCTACATTTAGGACATTCCTTTCTATCTACTGATAGATCAGATAGTTCTCTAGTCATTCTTGTACTCCTTAAGGAACTTTTCAAAGTCGGCTGTATCTCTGATCAGTTGCCTTTTGAGTCTCCATCCCATCCACTTCATCTGTACTCTTACAAACGCATAACGAACTTGTAAGTCTGCATAAGCAAACAGACGCATAGTCTCTTCATATCCTGCATATGCTACAAGGATAAGAACAAATACTACAATAAAATAGGCACCGTACATATGCGAGTATCAACCTGATACATCATACATCTATTTAGAAAAAACAGTGTATCTTTATGTTACAATGTCTTGAAAAAAATATGAAGTTATGCTAAATAAAAGGTTTTCTTTATACTTTAATAAAGTTTTAATTATCTCTGTTCAATCCAGTTAAGTACCGCAAGTGCTGCTTTGTTGGTATTAGGAGAAGCACAGGCAAGGGTGTAAGTGTCGCTGATTGTACCAATACCAGATCTTCCAATTTGTAGTGCTGCTTTATCATCAACATTAACCAGAGAGGCACCACCAGAAATCGTAAATCCTGAAAGAAGTGCTTGGCCTCCAGTGAGTGCGGTTGCTGTAGTGTCATATTGCATAAAGGAGTTTGGATCTGGATGATCTGTCCAACTCGCACCAGTCAAAGTTGAGTTCTCGTAAAGTCTCCAATAGACATTCGTGTTATCGTTCGTTACTGCCTGC
>Ga0129342_1000929_pt1 | contig 12943 bp, 16 predicted proteins | sample CPBDNA_5_FD_94426 | JGI IMG/M metagenome (GOLD analysis project Ga0129342, IMG submission 94426) | Freshwater to marine salinity gradient microbial communities from Chesapeake Bay, USA - CPBay_Sum_15_0.2_DNA | ecosystem: Environmental > Aquatic > Marine > Coastal | place: USA: Chesapeake Bay...
AATTCAGAATCTTTTCATGATAGGTAGAGAAACCACAGCAACAACAATATGAACAAGGCCCGTAAGCAAGCAATAAGGAATACATATAATATCATTTATAATGTAAATATGAATGATGTACATACAAATCACCTTCAGACATCTATACGTTCAAGAATCGAAGAACAGAAAACATTGAATTTGTTACATGAGTTAGACCAAAGATTATCAGAATGGAAAATCAATAAAAAAAATGCGGAAAATGAAGAGAATTGCCCAGTTTGTTATGAACCTATTCAAACAAGTAATTATATTACTCCAAAATGTGGTCATAAACTATGTTTGCATTGCTATAAAAAGTGCATATTATCAAAAGGAGAATGCGCAAATAAATGTTGTCTTTGCAGAGAACAGATTCTCTAAAAAAATATTGTAGTATATTACTAATACATAATGAACTGTTTATTGTATTATTTTTTATTTGTCTGCGTTTATTTGAGTAAATGCGCAATTTTATGTGAAAAAACAACTGCTCTTCATTTTAATCACCACAATTTTATTTTAGTAAAAAATACCATTGATGAAGACGTAGCCAACCGTTTTATTTATGAATTGAACCAAATGCCGTCGAAAGAGAACGTGACTGTGTATTTAGATACAAATGGAGGATCCGTGGAACATGGTAATAAGATGTTAACAGAAATTCAAAAATATAATTTGAGTTGTGTAGCAGAACGCGCTTATAGTATGGGCTTTGTGTTATTACAAGGTTGTAATCAACGTTATATTACTCCATATGGGAGGATTATGCAACATCAGATCAGTTATGGAATTCAAAATGAAAAGGGTAAGATAGATAGTTACGCAAATTTCATCGACCAAGTGGAAGATGACTTAGCGAATATGCAAGCAGACAAAATAAATATGTCGGTTGATGCGTTTCGTTTGAAAACAATGAACGACTGGTGGTTGATTGGTAAAAACGCAGTGAACCATAATTGTGTAGACAAGATAGTGAATGTATATTGCGATGCGGATTTGACAAAAACAAACTATACAGTATCTTATGGTCCATACCATTTGGTATATTCCAAATGCCCTTTGGTAACTGAACCAATTGATTATTTCATTACTTCAGCAAAAGTCTGAAAATATTTATTTGGAAATAATACATATAAATATTTTTTGTTTGTTTATACAATAATGTCATTAAAAACTTCATCATTGAACACACAACACGATCTATTGTTGGATAGCTTAAAAGATTTTTATACAAACAAAGGAAATTTGAAACAAATAATTGATATAGTGAATGGTGAATCCAAAATATCGTTACGTATTGTGGATTGGTTTGTAACGAATTATGCAAAAAAATATTTCACTGTGTATGAAATACCCATGTTACTGGGCACAAGAGAAGAAAACGTACGTTTTAAAGTATATAATGAATATAAACTCAAATTGAAAGCTTATTCCAAAAAACGATTCGACCCATTTTGCAGATGGGAACGTATATCAATTCCATACGACGAAAATATGCATATGGAAACCACGATTGGACAATTGAATTTTTTCAAATGGGCACTACAACATAAAGTCATCGATTATATTGAACAACATTATCAACATATTGAACAAGATATGAATAGTCGAAATAGTACGTCCAAAAGAAAAGATAGTATTGATGAAACAAAACAAAGCGACAAATCTAAAACAAGAAAAAAAAGAGAAGAATTATCAATATCAGCATGTAAATGTATTAAGAAAGAAAGTGTGAAAATAGTCGTAAAATTTAATTAATACCAAAACTATCTATTTTATGGGAAATCAATTGCCCAACTTCGCAAAGTGTCTGACAGATTGTTTTCAGAAGAAGTAGTAACATTCATGTTTAGTAAAGGAACACGTTCTTTTTGCAACAGTTCAGTAATAAAATCGCTGATTTTGATAATCCATTCATCTCCTTCATCTTTTTCATAATTCACATCTTTATTAGTGTCAAGTATTAATACAGGTGTATCTAGATTTTTATTTTTTAACCACTTATCGTGATATTGTTGACAACGTTGCAAATATTCCAAAGCAATGCTCGCTTCCCCATCACGAGAACGTTTTTTTATTCTGTTTAAACAGACGTCCGCATTTGTATCTAAATAAACATATCCAGTAGGGCGATAGTTATCTTTGTGTTCATCGTAAAATAAATTGTAAATTTTGTATTCCATCTCGTTCATTACGCCATCATCATAAAGCATTTTAGCGAAAATATTTGCATCTGCTTCAATCGACCGCTCACAAATAATAATTTTGCATTCAGGGTTATTTTGAATAGCCTTTTTTACGTTGGCTATTCTGGTACAACATGCCATTATTTGGAAAGGAAAAGCATATTTCTGCGAATCTTGATAGAAATGTTTCAAAATAGTTGTATCATTACTATCTTTTATGGTATCCCATTTATCAACAGGTTCTTTTAGAAACAAAACCCTATTTTTATAATGTATTTCCAATTCATCTTGGAGTTTTTGCAAAATGGTGGATTTGCCAGTTCCGATGTTGCCTTCAATGTTGATAATCAATGGGACGTTCATATTGATTCGTTCTATATAGTAGATGTATATAATTTATAACAATAATATACATTTCAATTTTGTATGAGTAGTGCATTAGTATCCTAATTTTTTATTCTACAATAAATATATATATACAATGTCCGATAAGGAAACTACTCAAGCTGCCAAGCGCAGTTCAATTGACGAATTGCATGAAAATGTTCAAAATACTCTTGCTGACCAAGATTTTCAACAAAAATCATCGGTGTATGTGAGTTTTATATTCGAGTTATATCGTGTTCTCATGGGGTCTATGTTGGTAATGTTTGTCCCACAAAAATGCGGAGATCATATTTGCGATATGTTCGAAAATACGACTGTTATCCCCGAAGTATATAATACCGCCATTGCTATGAATGCATACTCTTTGCTGTGCTTTTTCATCATGTATATGATTGAAATTAAGCGTGAAAATAAGTTAATTACTTATTTAGAAGTTGATAAAACACTGCCTTTTGATAATGAATCTGTTGGAGAGGCATTGGTGAAACTTCCTCAACAAAAGAAAGATGCTATTCTCGCATTCGACAAATATTATTTACACTCCGGATATCTTGCTTTGAGTGCATTTGTTATGAACGCGGGTATTAGTGGATATGTTGTATTTGTGAACTACTTAGATGACAAAACCTTCACGGTGTATTTGACCAATATTCTGTTTATGGCATTGAAAGTAAAAGAGACGTATGATATTGTGAATACCAAGAAAAATGTATTTTACTCTGCTTACTTAACTGATAGAATACAATTTAATGCTGTAGATAAAGATAAAATGATTGAAAATGATGAAATTAAAGTGGAAGAAGTCGATGAAATCGTAAATAGCATGGAAAATCAACTTGATATAAAGCTAGAAGAAGAATAATTATACTGGAAGACTAAGTGATTGTCTATATTTTTGATGAAATGGCCCAATAATTTGTGATTCTTCGTCTGAATCGTATTGTAAATGGATTGGATGAACTGTTTTTTGCCAGCCTGCATCTTCCATGTCATATATACTTGTAAAATCAGGTTCTTTCGGATATTCTTCTATATGAACCGAATTGTATTTTTTATATTGACGAATAATGTAAAACATACCCAATATTAATAAAGTAGCCGCTGCTATAGAAACCCCCATTACAGTTACATATCTATTCAGATGACTCTGAGACGTATAGAGTGTATTCTTATATCCGCTTTGTGTTGGAAACGAAGTAGGCGTATTACTTGTAGAAACCTCTTCAACTAGTATTTGAGTAGGATTCATACTAGGTCTTGATGTAGGATTCATACTAGGTCTTGATGTAGGATTCATACTAGGTCTTGATGTAGGATTCATACTTGGTATCGATGTAGGATTCATACTTGGTATCGATGTAGGATTCATACTTGGTATCGATGTAGGATTCATACTTGGTATCGATGTAGGACTCAAAGTAGGCGGATCATACCCAATATGAAACAAATATACTTTTTGTTGATTCATAGATGTAATAGCAATAGTCGAATCAGATATTACAACATCATAACCGAAACCAGTTTGATTAACAAAGTCATCGAAAACAAAGACATTCGACATATTTTGCAAGTCGCCAAATAAATACGCTTTGTTAGACCCTCGTGCTCCTACAAGAAGCATGTTATTATATATGGAAATAGAATATCCAAATTCACTACCACTTGTATATTGGTCAATCACATGATACGCCTCTTTGTTCCAGGTTCCATTTGAATATTTATCGAAAAGGAAGACTTTATTTGACCCATATGCACTTACAACGGCATAATCATTCTGTATAACCACTTTGTTACCAAAATTATTCTCGTTGGTATATCCGTCAATTTCCACCACAATATCCCAAGTATTTTGGTTATTTGTAAATATGAATGCCTTGTCTTTAGAACCGACTATAGCATAATCATCTGTAATATCCACAGAAATACCAAACAACGGTTCATTTGTATATTCTGTAATCGAGCGTACCAAAGTATATGTATCATCTTGTAATTGATAAATATAAGCATAATTGTTACTACTCGGAGCACCTACGATCATGTAGTTTTCGCTGAGCGATACCGACTTACCATACTCATGCATAGCCGTATTTTTAATCACTTGATTTACTTGTTGTTTGTATGTTTGACCGTCATTTTTTTCATAGATATATACTTTATCGGCTGCATACCCGCCAACTGCACAATATTTATTATTGACCGACAATGCATATCCAAACCAACCGTTTTCGGTCAGTTCAACACTATCATTAAGATCCCATATTTCGTCTTTTTTCTGATAAATGTTTGCATAATTACCGGTATTTGAGTATCGTCCCACTGTACCTACAACCATCGTGTTGTTATACATATCAACAGACGCACCAAATCCTTTGTTGGATGATTCGATAGTATTTACATAATGTACATCAATACTGTATACACAAAGTACAGAAAACAGAAGGCCGAAGAAAGAAATAATTGCTGATAACATGTTGATTATTTTCACTGCTTTTCTATAAATGGTCGCAAAAATTATCAATTTTTTACACTAGAAACTCATATAAACGTGTATGTGTATATGAATACAATGTCTAGACCAGATTGGAATGAATACTTCAAAGAAATTGTACAAGTGACATCTCGAAGGTCGCCTTGTAAGCGTTTGCAAGTAGGTTGTTTATTTATCAAAGAAAATAGAATTATAAGCCAAGGGTATAATGGATTCTTACCAGGGTGTGCACATGATAGTATTATTCGGGAGAATCACGAACAAGCTACTATTCATGCGGAACAAAATGCTCTATGTGATTGCGCAAATAGAGGCGTATCATGTAAAGACTGTATTGTTTACATAACTCATTATCCTTGTTTGATTTGTACACGTTTGTTGTTAGCAGCAGGCGTTTCTGAGATTCGATATATAGAAGATTATAAGAATGACGGTCTAGTCCAATATTTTGCTTCTCAAAAGAAAGTGAAGATTACAAAAATATAGGACGTGTGAAAAAATATAGAAACAACAACTTAACATTTATAATAGAATGAATGTTAAGTCAAATATTTAAAAAAGAAATACAAACAATATCTTTTGAAGACGTTCAACACGCAATTCAACATCATGAAGACTTCTTGTTAATCAATACATTGAAAGAGGGAGATCAAGAATATTTGATCACAAATACATTATATTATAAAAATGAAGAAGAGAAAATCAATATGTTGATGAATAACTACGATTTTTCTAGTAAAAAAATAATTATATATGGTGAAAATGCAAATGATAAAAGTGCAGAAAAGAAATATCATCAAATTACTTCACTCGGTTTTCAAAATGTATATGTATATCCCGGTGGATTATTTGAATGGCTATGTTTACAAGATATTTATGGAACTGAATATTTTTCGACCACAAAACCGTTACTTGATATTTTAAAATACAAACCTAAGTCCCGATTTTAATCCCAACTAGCAGGTCGGTGTTTCTTACCCCCATCATAATATACGGCAAAATTCTCATCTACTAACCATCCATTAATATGCTCTTCTCCCAAATATACATCCGCAAGAATACGACCATATTTTTCATTAGCCACGTTACGCAGTTCTACAATTTTCCCCATAATTTTTTCTGTAAGAGCATCGCGAACGAAATAAGCCAGCTCTTTCTCTGCTTCAGATTTACCACGGATTTCGGGGGTATCAATACCATTCAACCTGACAGAAAATCGATAAATCGGGCCATCTGTATTAGGTAACCGTGCAGCAATGGTGATGGTATCTCCATCATATACTTTGATAACTTTACCATAGCGAATTGGATAAACAAATGGGATGGTATCATTATAGCTAATTGAGTTCAAATACGAAGTATCCATTATATAAGTAGATATTGGTATTAGTTTTATACTGTTTACAAAAAATTGATTCAAATAATTTATGTGAATAGAATAACAGTAAGAATTATTCTATTCAAAGCAAAACAATGGACCTCAGACAAAACAAGTTGACCAAGAGTGAATGGGAATCGATTGAGGTTCCCTCTTCATCGGAAGAAAAAGCAATTTTGAAAATGATGATAGATGGGTTTCATAATGTAAATATACATACAAACAAAAATCTCTCTCTGTTTTCATTTACCAAAATAGAAAAAAATGATGAAGTGGAATGGTTATTATATGAACGATACTTCAAAGAGATTATGGAAAAAAGCATACGCAAATATGGCCAAAATATACAATTACAAACAAATAATTTGCAGGGAGCGCCGATCAAAAAACTAAAAAGTGCAGACATGATTCGCATCAACAATCTGGAAACAAACATCAAAGAAAATAAACAGTTTATTTACGAATATGTATTATTAGAATTATTTCACGAATTATTGAAAAACCTACATAAACAGAAACCTCAGTTTGCGCTTTATTTGTATACTCTTAGACGACTTGAACAAAATAATATTCAAAATATTAACAAACATGTCTTACAGAATATTGAGAGCTATTTGGTGCATGCAGAAATGCAAATAGACGCAGATGACATCATCAAGAATGCGTATAATTTCATTGAACGAAACTCATATTTGTTGAAATACCAGGACCTAACGCTGTTTGATCATCAAAAACAATTATTTCAGTTGTTTGATTCCGATGAGCAAGTTTCGCCAAAACTGGTATTGTATACAGCCCCTACCGGTACAGGAAAAACTATATCACCTGTAGGTCTTTCGGAAGGAAAACGCATAATCTTTGTATGTGTAGCAAGACACATTGGTCTGGCGCTAGCAAAAGCATGTATTTCAGTCGAAAAGAAGGTAGCATTTGCGTTTGGTTGCAAAGATGAATCCGATATTCGTTTGCACTATTTCTCTGCAGTGAATTATACTAAAAACAAACGTTCAGGTGGTATTGGAAAGGTAGATAACAGTGTAGGTACAAATGTCGAAATTATGATATGTGACGTGCAATCGTATTTGACTTCTATGAATTATATGTTGAAATTCAATCCTGTTGAATCATTGGTGACTTATTGGGACGAACCAACTATTACTATGGATTATGATGATCATGAACTCCATAGTATTATTCATGAAAATTGGAAACACAACAAAATACCAAACATGGTGCTATCTTGTGCAACATTACCAAGTGAACAGGAAATCAAAAGTGTGTTCATGGATTTCCAGGGAAAGTTCGAAGACGCAGAGATCCACACTATCAAAAGTTATGATTGTCGCAAGTCTATTCCAATGTTAAATAAGCAGGGTTTCGCAGTGTTACCTCATTTACTATATGAAAATTATAGTGATGTAGTCGATTGTGTAAATTATTGCAAGGAAAATCTGACGTTGTTGCGTTATTTCGATTTGAAAGAGATCATTCGATTTATTGAATATGTATCTTCTAACGAATATATACTACCTTGTGCGGATTTTGAAGAACATTTCCAGCGCATTTCCGAAGTGACAATGAACTCGATCAAATTGTATTATTTGGAAGTGCTGTCTCATTGTCTACCAGAATCATGGGAAAACATATATAATTATATGAAAAATACACAGTTATCCAAGTTTGACCATACCACACAATCTGGATTTGGGAAATCAAAAAGCGAGATGGGTTATACAGGTGGTTCGGCATTGAAACGAACAACAAGCACGTATGGTAATGAGCAGAAAGTCAATCCAAACAGCAAGGGTATTTTGTTAACTACTTCGGATGCATATACGTTAACCGACGGACCCACCATTTTCTTGTGTGAAGATGTCAAGAAAATTGGTCATTTCTATATCCAACAGTCGAATATTCCAAACGTAATGTTCCAAAGCATATTGCACAACATTTCCAAAAATGATGAAATCATCAATAAAATTACTTATTTGGAGAACGCGATTGCAAACAAGGAAACCAAATTAAGTGCAGATAACGAAGAAACAAGTGCAAGGGAGAGTGGTCGCATGTGTCACGAATCACAACAGTGGATGAATCAAATAGATAAATTACGCAAAGAAATCAAATTGATATCGTTGGACGCGACGTATGTGCCGAATTCAGTAACACATCAAAAACTATGGACACCTGACAAAGAAGTTCACGAAAATGCGTTCGTTGCCTCGCTAGATGAAGAACATACGCGTGATATTATGTCATTGAACATAGATAATCATTTGAAAGTATTGTTACTTCTCGGTATAGGCATGTTTATTGAAAATGTGGATGTGAAATACATTGAATTGATGAAACAGTTAGCATCCGAACAGAGACTATTCATAATCATTGCTTCGTCGGATTACATATATGGAACGAATTATCAGTTTTGTCATGGATTTATTGGTAAAGATTTGACGAAAATGACGCAACAAAAGACTTTGCAAGCAATGGGTCGTATTGGTAGAAACAACATTCAACAAGACTATAGTGTTCGGTTCAGAGATGACAACATGGTCATGCAATTATTCAAAGCACCTGAACATAATCTCGAGGCAAATAATATGTGTAAGTTGTTTTCAAGCGAAGATTAGAAAAATACAAAAATAGAATTGTATATTTTGTAGTATAAATGTATTTTTTTAAATGTAGTTTGTTACCATAAATGGTGTTATAATTATTTTTTAGTGAATAAAAATAGTATTAGGAGTAATATATAATATGCATCGTCGCGGATATTATGGTGGACGTCATTTTTACGGAAGACCGTTTTACGGTGGTTGGGGAGGATATGGTTATCCTTATTGGGGAGGATGGAGATATCGTCCATGGGTAGCTTACCCTTATTACAACCCCGTTCTTTGGAGATAAATAATGATGAATAACATTTCATCATAACATATAAACAATATAAATATTGTTTGATATGAGTATGTATATAGATTCTTTGTATGAATAAAATCGAATCGGGTGAAAAATTGGATTTTAATCACGTATTAATTCGTCCAAAACGTTCGACTATTAACAGTCGTTCGAAAGTGTCTTTGGAACGTGAGTTCAAATTCAAATATGCTCAATATAATTGGAGCGGTGTACCGATTATTTCAGCAAACATGGACACTACAGGAACGTTTGGTGTATATGAATGCTTGAAAGAACACAAAATTATTACCGCTATGCATAAATTTTATACCGCTGAACACTATGCAAATTACGAAAAAGAGCATGGTAAGATGAACCCCGATTATTTTATGGTTTCCACGGGTATTTCCGATGAGAATTTTGAAAATTTGTCTGCAGTGTTAAACACAGTCGATTGTAAATGGATATGTGTTGATATTGCAAATGGATATATTGATTCGTTGGTAACATTTTGCAAGAAGGTACGTGAAAATTATCCTGATAAGATTATTGTTGCTGGTAATGTGGTAACACGTGAAATGGTGGAAGAGTTGATTCTGTCTGGAGGTGTAGATGTGGTGAAAGTAGGTATCGGTCCAGGAAGCGCGTGTACTACGCGTTTGAAAACCGGTGTTGGTATGCCACAGTTGTCGGCAGTATTGGAATGTGCGGATGCTGCGCATGGAGTTGGTGGACAAATCATTTCAGATGGCGGAATTACTTGCCCCGGAGACATGGCGAAGGCGTTTGGTGCCGGTGGCGATTTTGTGATGGTGGGAGGACAATTTGCTGGACATGATCAGAATCCAGGTGATATTTTAGAAGACGACAGTGGAAAAAAATACAAGGCTTTTTACGGTATGAGTTCAGACAAGGCACAAGAAACGCATTTTGGCAAGATGAATTCTTACAGGGCATCTGAAGGACGCGTATTAAAAATCCCTTATAAGGGAGATTTGAATAATACTGTATTGGATTATCTAGGTGGACTACGTAGCACATGCACCTATATTAATGCTCCTACGATTAAACAAATGGCGAAATGTACTACATTTGTACGTGTTTCTCAACAAGTTAATAACTACTTTGGAGGAAATTAAAACGGGTTATTTCCAATTATTCAACACATAAACATATTCTACTTTATATATAGTAGAATATGAAATTAGCATTTGATAGTGACTTCATTTACAACTTTATAGCAGGTGGATTATTAATAGCTGTAGCTGGACATATTTCGAAATTTTATAGTTCATATGCAAGTGGGTTGCTGTATGGTTCTTTACCATTAGGCGCGTATTATTTGTATTTATACTCCATTTACAACGAAAACAATCAACGTAATTTGAAAAATGATGTAGATAAGGGTTTAGAATTCATAAATGGTTCGGTAGTAGGTGGTATTTTATGGGTTGTCATGGTAGCCATGTTGTATTTAAACATACATAATCCAATTGCTATGGTATTTATTTCATCTATTATTTATGCTTTTATCATTCTTTTCCAATTTCGTTATATCCATACAAATGTAAAATGGATGTAAATATACTGGAAAAAGACCGCTTCATATAAAATTGAACAACAATAACGTGCGAATTATAAGTATAGTAATCAATAATTATTCTATTTCGCAGAAATCTTACCAGAACAATCATGAGTTTTAGTCGTCACGCAGAACAATTTGAGTCAAACACACATTATTCGGATTTGATGTGTTTGAGAGAAACAGGTCAAGCACCTAAGTATGATGAAAGTCTAGCAAGGTTTACAGAGCAGTTTGAACTTGGGAACATGAGAGATAACTTGAGACACCGATGTGTTCTTCCTGAAGGACATGAAGGTAAATGTACACATAAGTATGATTTCCTTTTGAAGGATAAAAAAGAGGCAATTTCAGAGAAGTTGCTTGGTAGTATTGACTTGGCTATTTATTCAACTCCAGGAAACGACGACTTTGTGTGTAAAAACCGTGCATCCAGACTTTATAAAGTTGCTTTGACCAACGAACAAGAGAAGGCAATACGAGACAAAAATGAAAAAAAGAAATGTGCAATTCCGCTGAAAGATGCGTCCACGCCCATGTTATTGGCGCAATCCTATTTGGATTGGTGGACGTTTATCATCCATACTGAGGGGATTGAAGGTTTATTAGCAGACACTCCTCTGGCCAGATCTGTTATAAACATGTTGAAGAAGAACAAGCAGTATTTACAGAATATTGTCTTTCACAACCGACAAATATTTGACAATGAGGGTTATGCTATATGCGTGATTAAGAGGAATCGTCTGAAAATTACGGATTTTGCTGATCCAACACGCAACAACCGAACGGAAATCCTGGATACTGATATTCAACTTGGTCATTGTGTTCCTCGTTCAGACAATTATCCTACGATTCGTGGAGGAAATTTGATTCCCATGTCGCGTCGCGGTAATCTAATTATTGGCGAGCACTTGTTCACTGAGGACAAATGGATTGACGAACTACGAAACATTGTGAAGTTTTACTAACAAATCAAATCATAAAAATCAATAAAAATGTGTATATAATGTATTTTTATTGATTACTTGTCAGATTTTTCTAATTGTTCTTTGATATATTCACAATATTTTTCTTCCTTTTCAATCATGACGCATTTACGATTGCTTTCTAAGCAAGCATATCCAATCGATCCTGACCCAGCGAAACAGTCTAATACAAGGTCATTTTCGTCAGTTGTATGAAATATAATATTTTTCAGTAAATCAATCGGTTTGGGTGTAACGTGTACTTTACATCGTTTTGCCATATCATAATTCCATACACTATGGTCGGTTTTCATGTTGTTGAATTTTGGAACAATATCTTCATACTTCAAATGCAAATGTTTTTCAATCGGTTTGATAGTTTCCCGCGTAGGCATATTTTTACCAGTTTCAAGATTGCTGTACCATCCAGTCAATCCACCTGTTTTACTTTTGATTTCTTGAGAAATAGTGATTTGGTTAACTTTCAATCGTGTGCGTGCTTCTTTTAACTTATGAGAATTATCAAATGTGTAAAACAAGATATATTCAGCCATTTTATTGAAATTATGCATGTCGTTCTTTACAACATATCCATCCATGAATCCTTTTTTGGGAGAGTTTTCGAATCGTTTATTCCAAACAATCATTTGTTTGAAAACAAACTTGGTGTTTTTCTTGATATGTACCATCAATTCACTGATCATTTCCATGTCGTTATGAAACATAAAGAAACTGCCGTTGTCTCTTAGTTTGGTTTCCAATTTTTTGATGACTCCTATCATAAATTCATTATAATTATCGATGTTATCCCATGTATCTTTTCCAATGTTGTATGGAGGGTCAATGCAAATGAGTTGAATCGATTTATCTTCGACGTTATCCAATGCATTCATACAGTCATCATTGATTAACTTAATGTTATTAGAATCATGCAGAATGGTGGAAGAATCTTGTGTTTCCATTTTTCCTATGTAGTATAAAAAACTTATATTTATATAGATTCAATTTTTACATATGATTTTTATTTGAAAGATAATA
>Ga0129342_1000931_pt1 | contig 12935 bp, 15 predicted proteins | sample CPBDNA_5_FD_94426 | JGI IMG/M metagenome (GOLD analysis project Ga0129342, IMG submission 94426) | Freshwater to marine salinity gradient microbial communities from Chesapeake Bay, USA - CPBay_Sum_15_0.2_DNA | ecosystem: Environmental > Aquatic > Marine > Coastal | place: USA: Chesapeake Bay...
AAGTTCCCGAACGGGACAAAAGTATCATCTTTCTGAGGAGTAAGGTCTTGAGTTTCCCGCTCGGTAACAGCAACAGAAGGTGCCGCAGAAGGAGCGTTGAAGGTTTCTTCCAATTTTTCTTGAACAGTCAGATTCCATTTGCCACGACCTTCCTTATAGTCGTCAAGTTTTTTAGTCACAGTCTGATAACTAGACCCATTCATTGCACACCATCCGCGAATGTCAGCAGAGGTAACGTCAGTTCCATAAAGTCCTTTCAGTGAAGTAACGATGTAGTCTTTGGACAGCGACATGGGTTTGTTTGTTTGCTTAACGAAGTTAGTATAACAGCAAAAAGGGTGGTCTGGACCCCCCTGTGGACAGTTACTGATCTGTCCCTTCTTGTTTTGCGTTTTTCCTTTTGCAAGATGCTCTTGCATATGCTCTGGTCATACTGCTCACATGACTGCATGGTCTGCCAGTCCTATGACAGTATGGACATTCTGCATCTGGTGGATCGTTTGGATAGAAATGAACTTTCTTCGACATAATCACCTCCCAGTATTCAGTTTTAATTGGTTATGAAATGATAGATACAAACTCAGAGAGTACCTTCTTATTTAGTTTCTTAGCGGAAAGAGACTTTGCAAAGGCACGTTTAATCTGAGTTTTAGATGCATCCTCTTCAACTTCAAACTCAGATTCATTCGAAAGAGAGTTTGAAGAGAGACCAAAATAAACATTGTAACCAGAATTACGAATCATTACACTACGATTCTTCTTCCACTGCTTTTTAAGTTCTTCAATAACAGACACAGTTTTAGTGTAGGTAGTAATAAAGTTTGAGGATTCTCTATTCTCCATGACGCGGATTCCAATGAAGTTCACATCAACAAGTCTGTCCTGAATATTTCTCAGGAGAGCATTTGTAATAGAAGCAAACCCCATATCATCAGGCATCTTGTAAGTAGTTCCAAGAACTCGATCTCGAATGAAACACTTCCCATATTTGATGGAAGAATGTCCAAGGACGGATTCATATACATTGGTGCTGTAATTCCTTCGTTCAACTGATTTGCGACAAGTCATCCAACCAGCCTCTCCATCAGTAAGAGTGATGCATTGAACCTTTTGAAGGTTATTATCTTTCTTGAACTTAGGAATAATTTCAAACATAGAGATAATGCTCTCGTTCAAAGGAGTTCCAGAAAGACTCAAACGAGAAGGGACGCTATAAAAAACACTCCACTCATTCTGATATGCAGCAGCAATTCTCCAGATATTCTTCATCTGAGTATCGAGTTCTTTTGCTTTTGTCTTGTGAGTGAGTAAATTCATCAGACGAAACTCTTCAGAGATATGAAAAACTCCATGACGTTCTTCGTATGTTGGTTCAGGAATGACCCGTGCACCATTTTCCATACGCTCAAACTCAAACCATTCATTGGTAAAAGCATAAACATCAAAAGGAATATTTGCTTTCTTACAAAACCAAATCAAATTGAACAATTGCTTACAAGTATCCATCAGAACTTTATGCATTGAACCAGACCAATCCAGGATAAAGATTAGACCATGATTCTTACCATCAGGAATCACAGATACTTTCTTGAAGAGATCCTCGTTGTATTTGTAAGTATGAAGTTTGGTGCAATCAAGAACACCAGTCCTAGCAGTGATAGCACGGGCATATGAATCTGCTGCTTTCTTACATTCAAACTCTTTAAGCAAATAGTTTACTTCTTTCTGAGCAGACTTCTTAAAGTTAAAATACTCAGCATCAACCTGTGCAAAGGGAGCAAGATCTCCATCTTGGCGATTAAAGTATTCAGTAATGTAATCCTGAACCTCGGAGTTTGTTGCAATAATTCTATCGCAATTAACTTTTGGAACCTCAATATAAGTTTGCTCACCCTGAGAATAATCATTCAGATCTCCCAGATTATCAGAAAGATTAGAGTTAGTAGTAACCTCTGGGTCATTACTTGGAGAAGTATTTTCCCGATTGTTTGATTGATTGGATGGAGTATTTTCCCGATTGTTTGATTGATTGGATGGAGTTTGGTTATCCCCACTCTGTGGGGATTGTTCTTCATTGCTTTGAGAGGAACCATCCTCCGAAGTATCTGGAGATTGATTACCGGTGTTGCTCTGTTGACCAGTCACTTCAGAGTTATTCTGACTCTCAACCTTTTCCTTAGTCTCTTCAGATTTTTTGCAATACTTGTAAAGATTTTCAGCCGCATACAATGCCTCATCAAACGTCTCAGCATCAGCAATTTGTTTGATAATATCTTTCTCTTCCTCATTCTTGATAGGAATATTCACATAGTTACCAACCTTGAACCACAGATTCACTCGGTCAGCAAGGTTGAAAGAACTCAAATCTTTTTCAGCAATACCGAAAAAATCTGAGTCATTCATCTCACTATATCCCTTATAAAAAGTCTTTGAAAGACCGGGATATTTACGCTTCATAAGTTTTTCAATACGAGCATCCTCAGTCACATTCACAAACTGCTGAGGCACATCCACCTTGCTCCTCCAGTCCTCATTAGGAGTGAACAGGGCATGACCAACCTCATGACCCACCAGAAGGTCATAGACGACGCTAGAGGCACGATTCCAGAGAGGAAGGGTGAGAACCCTACGCTCAACATCAAAGGATGCTGTATCGACAGCACGATTCTCAATGATCAGATCTTCAGTCGCAAGGAGTTTGGCCAGTTGACCCTTGATCTCTGTGTTGACGGACATTGGTGTTGCTGCGTATGTGAGTATAATACAAGAAAACCCCCGCTTACACGGAGGTCATAGGACACTTTCTAAACTGGCACTAGGCAACCAGATTGTTATCGTAAAAGTATTGGACACGCACTTTACGAACCAAAGAAAGAAGTTCATATTCTTCCTTATTCTCATTAGAGATAGGAACATTATTCTTTTTAATCGCAAGAATTCTACGAAGTGATTGGTTTCCTACAATCCCAGACTCTGCAACCACTTGCAACCTTTTCATACGGAGTTCATCACGCTTTTCTTTAAGGTGATCGATATCAGTAAATCCGAGTCTTTTCATTTCAAGATAAACTTGATTGATTTCCCTTTCGAGTTCAGCTACTTTCATGGACCTTTGCGTTTACCAAACCAGCATAGCACATGTAGTTCCGCTGTCAAGACCTTGAGATGCTGCTGAACCCCTTTACCTTTTCAAACTTAATGACCGATTCAAACTTATCTGATATTTCTCCTTTGTGAGAGATAACAAAAATATTTGCATCCTTAATTACAAAACGAATAATCTTTAAGAAATCGTCCGTTCCAACACTATCAAGTGATGAATCAAAGACTTCATCAAAGATCATAATATTTGTGTTTACAGAGTTTTTTATTTTTGCAACTTCTCTCCAAGTGAAGAGAAGTGCTAAATCGATTCTTTGTTTTTCACCTTCGGAAAATGATGAGTAAGAAAAGTCTTCGTGAATGGGAGATTGAACTACTTCATTAAACTCTTCATCGAGTTGTAGATTGATGTAGAAGTCCATCATCTGAAGATACTTATTAACAGACTGATTAATAAGTGGGAGATATTTTTTGATGATGTTGGACTTTACGCCACTGTCTTTTAGAAGTGAATATGTGTAATCAAAGTATTCAATCTCTTCTCTTTTTTCGGATAATGCAGTAAAAGTTTTATTCAGTTGTTCTTTAAAGAGTTCTAACTTTTCATGCTCAGAACCTCGGTTTGCAAGTCTACCGGTAATTCCTTGAATTTCCGATTCCAAATCTCTGGATTGTTTGTTGAGTCCAGAAATTTGAACATTGTTTTGAGAAATGTCATTCGTTAGTTTAGTGACCTCTTTTGAAAGATTAAGGAATTGGAGTTCTCTAGTCTCTTCCTCTTCTATTTTGGACTGCAATTCGCATAGACCTTTGTCTATTTCTTTTAAAGAACTGTCAAGAACTCCTAATCTATTTAACCTAAACTTATCCTCAATAGATTGTGTGCAGGTAGGGCAAACCGAATTCTTGTTAAAAAAGTTACTTTCTTTTCCGAGACTCTCCTTTTTCTGTTCGATTTTACTCCAAAGATTTGTGAGTTTCCTAACCTTTGCAGATGAATCAATAAAGACTTCCAGTTCCTTTTGTTTCTTTGCTACAAGGGCATTTGTGCGTTTTGATTGATCCTCAAGTGCAAGGATTTCATTTTCAATCTTTTCAATTCTATTTCTTCTCTGGTCAATATCAAACTGACTACTATCTTCAATTTGCTTGATAAAGTTTTCTTGCATAGAAACTTTATCTTTGAAGGAATCTTTCTTGAGTTCCAGTGTGCGAATCTCGTCTCTAAAGGAACGAATCCTTTCCTTTATCAGAGAGTTCATTGAGGAAAAGATTTTAATATCCAAAAGATCTTCGATAACTTCTCTCCGATGTGATGCGGAGAGTTGCATGAAAGGAATGAAAGTGCTACTACCAAGGATTACAATCTGCGTGAAAGACTTATAATTCATCTTAAGAACAGACTGCTCAAACCATTTCTGTTGATCATTTGCTGAAGCATGTTGATCTAAAGACTTTCCGTTCTTATAAATTTCAAAGATATTTGGTTTGATTCCACGAACAATCTTCCACTTGTTATTACTAATATTAAACTCAACCTCTACAAGACAATCCTTTTCATTAACAGTATTGAGTAGTTGAGGTTTATTAATTTTACGATATGGTTTTCCAAACAAGGAAAAAGTAAGAGCATCTAAAAGCGTACTCTTTCCAGCCCCATTAGTTCCAATGACTAGTGTTGTTGGAGAATTCGTAAGGTCAATCTCAGTAAACTGATTACCAGTAGAAAGAAAATTCTTCCATCTAATTTTTTCAAATGAAATCATGTTCTGAATATTTTGGTGGGATTACAATGTCGTCTGGAGTAATAATAGTATATTCGTATTCGTTTATTTCGCATACATGATAGATAAGATCTTCTTCAACTTCCATCACATTCATCTCTGGATATCCGTCTTCTTCCATCAGCATAGCATATCTAGAAGCATCATCTTCTTCCTCAAAGATATAGAGAATTTTTTCTCCCTCTTCGTTTGAAACGGAGTATGCTCCTAGTTCTTCTTCTTTACCATTAACTGTGAGAATATACATATTAGACTACTTCACATGCTTCTTGGTATATAGAAGAAATTATACCCTGAACTCTAGATTTGTCCAGTTCAATATCAGATTCCTTGACGTATCGATTCAGAATTGAAAGTGTGTCTTCCGACTCATATGCGTTAAATGATTTATCGTCATACCAGCCGGTGAAATCATGATTCTCTACAACCTTTAAGTCGGCAACCCCAGATGAATAAAGTTTATCAATGAACCTTTCATATAACTTGTTGTCTGTTTTCTTGCGAACAATAACTTTTACAATTTTATTTTGATATTGTGTTGTATCAAATAATTTATAGTTCGTATCTTCGTAGTAAATCTTATAGAATAACTTGTATGGATTGTTTACATGAACATGCTCAAGAGTTTTTGTATCAAAAATAGTAAATCCTCTTGTATCGTTCACATCATTCCAAAACATCTCATAAGTATTTCCCAGATAAAAAATCTTTCCGTCATCTGAACGAGTGTGATAGTGTCCTGAGAAGACTTTTTCAAACTTTTTGAATGAATCGGTTTCCATTCCATCTTCCATCACATGACCACGATGAGCAGCAAATCCATTAAGTTCTAGATGACCCAGAGCAACTTTTGATTCTGTCTTCTTAATCTTTGATATTGTTTTATCAAAATTCTCTACATTGATCCAAGGCAATAAAAGAAATGGATCACCATCAAGTTTAATTTCCTGACAATCTGTATAGACCTTGATATTATTATATCCAGATAAAAGAAGTCCTGGAGAATTTACAGAGTTAGTATTCTTATAATAGGCGTCATGATTTCCAGTTATAAGATGTACATCATATTTTGACATTGGGTCAAGAACAACTCTCTTTGTCCACTCAAGACTTTGATAATCAATTGACTTACGACTGTCGAATGCATCACCCATATGAATGATTGTAGTGATTCCTGCTTCCTCTAACTTTGGAAAAAACACATCACGATAAAATAATTCAAAATAATCTTGAAATAATTTTGATCCTCTTCTGGCACCCCAGTGTGTGTCTGTCAAAATAGCAATACGCATCAGTTTCTGAGTTTTGCAGTTATGGATTCCTTAATCGAATTATACTCGGATGTTGTCTGTCCGTCAATGTCCCCATCCTCAGAGAACACAACTTCATATCCACCCTTCTCAATAATTCTTGCTTTGATTTCCATCTGCTTCTTCTCCTTCTGAATACGTCTCAGAAAGGCGTAGTTAATAATCTGAGTAAAGTATGCAAATGGATTCTGAGACTTTTCTGGATTGAAGTTATGAATGTATTGGACACAGTTCTCAATACCATCAGAGATCATGTCCTCTTTGAACATATAGTTTACAAAGTTTGGTTTGAATGATAAATGATTTGCAATCTTTAAGAAGCATTCTCCAATGTATCTTGGTATGGGTGGTTTTCCTTCCCATCTCTTTGCTCTCTCTGTATTCGGTAGAAGAGTTAAATCTTCATTGAATTCTTTCATATAAGAGATTTCAACATTAGTTCTATATTCAATCAAAGCATCAAGAAACTCTTTGTTGTTTACGTAATGTTCCGATCTCTTTCTCTTTGGCATTTTACTAATAAACATATGATTTTCCAATCTATCTAGATATTATACCATTTGTTTTTCTAATCTACAAGGCTTGACGACTATCTCATATATCAGTAGAATACCTTTGTTGGGGTTGATAAGGGAGGTCTAGCTTTTCTTAAAGATCTTCTCTAAGATTTCTTTTGCTTCAGCAACGCTTGAGATATATCCCATTTTTCTATCAATCTTTGGTTCTTTACTTGCTTTCATTTTATTGAATTGTCTTACAAAGTTTTGATACAGTAATATGATTTCAGTATCAGTTGATTCACTCATAGTCATAACACAATCAATATCAATTACGAACATATCATCTGTTGTTGTTTTTAACCATGGTTCTAATTTATAACCAACAACACTTCCATTTCTCTCTACACCCTCAATGGTAACAGGATGATCAAGTATTAACATTGTTCTTGAATCTTCTTCTGATGCAGCAACCTTTGCAAAGATTTCTTCACCGGACTTTAGTTTTATGGTCGAATAGAAGTCTTCTTCAATCATGTCTTTAAGTTAATTGATAGGATATCATAATTAAATTTCTCCTCGTTGTATATTTTAACTCTTTCAATAAAGTGGTTTAATGTATAATTTTTTCTTGAATTTTTTGTGCAATCGTCAGCAATATCATAGAGCATTGCTTTTACTTTGTTTTTTCCTTTTCTAAGAACTCGTCCAATGCTCTGAAGATTTCTGACTCTGGATTTGCTAGGTGAGGCGAAGATAACATTATGGAGGTTTTTAATATTGATACCAGTAGAAAAAGTTCCATAAGAGGCAACAATAATAGCGTTGTCTTCTCTTTCAGTTATCTCTCTTACCAATTCTCGTTCTTGTGCACTCACCCCACCATGAACAAAGAATACTTTTCTTTGTTCTCCAACAATACTATTTAGTGTTTCATAAAGTATCTGACCATGAGTTGCAACTCGACTAAAAAGAATCAAAGTATTACCATCCAAATCTTTTGCTAAGTTTGTAATGAAAGAGTTTCTTCTTTCATGTGATATCAGATATTGAATCTCATCTTCATATGTTTCAAACTTGTTTGGAGAATGTTTTAGAATCAAACAAGTGATATCTAATTTAGATACATGACCCTTCTCCATAAGTTCAGCAGTTCTTGTAATCTTGTATGCTGGACCAAAGAGACCCTCTAAGACCCATTTATGCGTCTGTGACCCGTCTAAAGTACCTGTGAACCCAAACCTATACTTTGCATGGTGTAGGTTAGTCATAATGGAGACTAGAGACTTACTCTTGAAGAGGTGTGCTTCATCTCCAATCACCACATTAAATTTTTCAAACCATTTTCTTTCTAACTTGTATATTGATTGCCAAGTTGTTATAGTAACTGGTAGGTCACTCTCTCTTTCTTTTCCAGAATAAATCTTGTGGCAGTATGAATCAACATCCCAACCATAATCTTGAAAGTCTTTATACATCTGTTCTACAAGAGATGTCGTCGGAACAACTATCAGGATATTTTGTTTCTTCGCTGTATAGTACCTTACAAGCGAATAGATCATCAGAGATTTTCCTGATGCAGTCGGAGATATTAATAATCTTCTGTTATGTCTTAACGCATCGTATACACCCTCAACCTGATAGTCTCTGGGGGAATACTTGCAAATAGATTTCATATAGTCTTTTACACCTTCACGAGAAATCATCTCGTTCACTTCAAAGGGAAGACCATAATATTTGTTATCTACAAACTCGTAAGTATATCCTCTTTTCTCACAAAAACTTATGAGTTTATCTAGCAGTCCAACATAGATTTGTTTTGTACTAGCATTATATAAATGTATCTCTCCGTTCCAATACCTGCTTCTATATTGAGGCATGAACTTTGCACTCTCTACCTCAAACTTAAAATGATCTCTGAGTTCATAATCAACATGAGGTTCTGCTTTGACTTTAAGATAAACCTCATTTGATTTCGTAATGATTAAATCAGACATTCACATGATTCATATGCTATGGGTATTTATTACCCCAGTCCAGCAATGAATTTATTGAATTCTATAGCGTTTTTAATCTGATAATTTCTTTGATGTATCTGCTTAAGGATGTCTTCCAAGTATGATAACATCGTATCGTAATAATCAATCTTGAGAGAAGATGATGAAAGTTTTTCGTCCGCATCAAGATACTTTGTCATCGTATCTTTATCGCGAATCTTTTTTGGAAATGGATTCTGAACATAAACATCTGGATCTGATTTTCCAGAGTAATATTCATATCTTTCGTGGCGAATATTTTTTCTCTGCTGCTCTGCTTTCTTTCTTAACAGAATAAGATTGTTATAGATGTCATAATATTTTGCATGAAGAGAAGGAATCTTTAAAGACTCTGTATGTAAATTGTCGGGATCTATGACCGCATCCTTCTCCCACATCTCTTGAATTTTTTCAAGATTAAAATTCATAATTTATTATTTCTCAAATCATAGATATCGTATATAGTATACTTGAAATTGACTTCACATGTAAAGTATTCATAATCTCCAACAGTTGCATCCATCTGCAATGCACCAAGAGAATATGGAAAAATATTTTGAAACCTGACTTGAAATTGTGGAAGACTCTTGCTATTCAACACAATCATGGTTGCATCGGAATACAAGTTTTTTTGATCAGTAAATCCAGTATAGTCTTCTCCATCTTTTTGATAATTATAAATCTCAGAAAGACTTTCTGGATAGGAAATTCCACGAATCCAACGCTGGATTTCCATATAATTTTTTAATTCTTCATCAACCAAAAAGTTCAGACTCAAATCCTCAAATGCAGGCTTATCTCCTGGAATTGGAATATTTTTTAAATACGTTGGTTGCTCAGCAAAACCAACAGAAAATCCTGGTATGTTAACCTTGTTTCCCGTAAAGGAAACATATGGTGCTCTATTGATTGTAAATTCAAAACCAACCCCAGCAAGATAGTTTCTATTCTCTAACTGATCTGTATTAACACTTCTTACTGGTGATTGTCTTTTTCTAGTTGACATTTTTTGAACTATTTAGAATAAAAAAGGAGGGATCTCTCCCTCCTTATAATTATCACTTAAGTGATTCGACAGCAACGAGTGCCTTTTCACGTAGTCCTTCAGGAAGAGGAACATAACCAAGACCATCAGCCTTTTGCTGTTGGGTAGGAGTCAACGCATAACGGAGGACTTCCTTCACATCTTCATTCTTCTCATACTCAGGATATGCAAGAATCCAGGTCAGAGAAACGATAGGATATGCATTTGCACCAGCAGGGTTTGCATCAGCACCACGAAGTTGATCATCAAGAACAATCTCACCAAGACCAGCAGATGCAGTCTCAGCAGATGCCTTCACAAAGTTACCAGCACGGTTCTGAAGAGCAGGCTGTTGGAGTTTGCCGTTCTTCACAAAACCATAGTTTACATAACCAAGAGCACCATCACTATTTTGAATGGTTGCAGCAACACCAGAGTTACCTTTGGAACCAACACCAGTTGGCCACTTCACTGCCTTACCTGTACCAACAGTGTCTTTCCACTCGGGAGAGAATGCAGAAAGGGAGTTAGTGAATCCTTTTGTGGTTCCAGAACCATCGGAACGATGAACAATAGTGATTGCTTTGTCTGCACAACCAAACTCAGACCAGTTAGTAATCTTACCCAAGAAGGCATCAGCCAGTTGAGTTTGAGTCATTCGTGCATCACAACCAGGATTGTTGTATGCAGGAACAATAGCACCACCAGTCATGGGGATGTGAACCATACCTTCTGCAGGTTGCTTCTTATCACTTACGGCACCATCAGATGCACCAAAGTCAACAGTCTTTGCCTTGAACTGACGAACACCAGCACCAGATCCAACTGCTTGATAGTTCACTTGATTACCAGTATCTTTTTCAAAAGATTGGAACCATGCAGTATAAAGTGATGCGGGGAAAGAAGCACCAGCACCATTCAGTGTGAACTTTTCTTCTGCTTTCTCACCACCAAACCACCAGAAGGCATTAGCAGCAGGAACAGCAGTAACAGCAGCAGCAGTCAGAACTGCTGCAATGAGGAGAGGTTTTTTCATTTATCTAATATCAGAACTTATACTTGGTTCCAACTTCAACTTTCCAATCGCGAGTGGAATCTTCTTCGAAGAAGTTTTCAAACTTACCATATGCACCGAACTTATCAGTAATCTTCACACTAGAACCAACTTCAACAACGGTGAAACCTTCACTCTCTCCACCATCTGGAGTGTTGATACCAGCACCACCCTCTACATAGGGAGTTAATTTACCCAACTTCCACTCATATCCAATACGAGCTTGATTCTTTGCACCTTTATAGGTTTCGTCAGTTCCTTTGAACTCTGATTTCGTCTCAACATATGGTCCTGCAAGGGCAGGTGCTGCCATCATTGGTAATGCCAATGCAGCAAGAGCGATTGCTTTCATGTGTAATTCCTTTTGCAATGTTTTTAGGGATGTCCTTTGAAGACAATAGTATAATAACATAATTCACTAAACCAGTCGTTAACATCAAGTTAAGTTAATTTAAACTAGGACAAACCTTTGTATATAGAGTAGTTTAACTTAAATTTAATGCTGCAATATATGAGTATGCACAAAAAAAGAGGGTCCGAAGACCCTCTTAAAACTCAAACCTTAGTGAATCAGAAACGATAGGTTACACCAGCTTTGGTTCCATAACCGTTGTCAGCACCGTCGATACCAGTAGCGAAAGAAACTTCACCATAGATGTCAAGACGCTCGGTAGCAGCAAGAGAAGCGCCTGCCTTACCAGAGAAAACGGTTTCAGAAGCAGCACCGTTAGGAGAAACTAGAGCAGGACCACCTTGAACGTAATAACCAACTGCACCAGCTTCGCCTTCGTAACCAACAGCGAACTCGGTAAAGGTTCCTTCATAGTCAGAACCAACAAAACCAGAGTTTGCTTCTACGTTAACATAAGGACCTGCAAAAGCAGCACCAGCGGACATGGACAGAGCAGCAGTTGCTGCGAATACAGATTTAATCATTTTAGATACCTCGTTATTTACTTGCGGAATGGTTACCCGCAGATGGAGGACCAGGTTCTTCTGGTCGCTATTTTTTATTATAACTCATAATGTAGTTGCGCGTCAAGTGCGTTACCTAGTATTCTTTATAGAGTGTAACGCATAAGTATATATATGGTTTTTATTCTTCAACTACGACAGCATTTTTGAATCCACCATTCGCATTGGATACCTCTGCATTACCAATAATTCTTGTGGTGGGAGCAATAAGAGTATTAACTTCTGTCAAGGAAGAAAAGATTTTCCTTGCAGAAAAATCATCAGACCAATTTTGTCCCCCGGTGTAATATACATCCTGCCCGATAGCAACACTAGTCCTTTTGAGATAGTACATTGGATTAAGATTAAACGTTTAATAATTTAGCATAAAAAAAGGAGACCCGAAGGTCTCCTGTAAATCTATGTGATTTAGATCACATGAGGTTCTTAACAAGAACACGTCTGTAGTAGCGGTTAGCGTTGGTCTGGAGGCGACCATAACCTTGGTTAAGACCTTCAGCGAATGGGTTTGCGACCATGCCGTAGCGGGTCTTAAATCCAATCTTAGGCTGGAAGGAGTTCTCGCCAACTGCACGAACCATCTGAAGTGGAACGTATGGGCAATAGAACAGACCTGCGTCATAAGGTGAAGTACCCTTATAACCTACAACATAGTACTGGTTGCCATTGCCACCTACGTTAGCAGAATATGGGTCAATGTAAACTCTGTACTTACCGTTGAGTGTACCAGCAAAGGTGTTACCGGTGTCATCAACGTTCAGGTTAGCGTTGAGTGCAGGGGTGTAATCGAGTACACCAGCCATGGTCAGTGCGGACGCAACGTCAGCAGAGCACATGATGATGTTACCCTTTCCTCTACGAGTTCTTTGTGCGATTGCGTTAGCATCACGCTCGATTTGGAAGATAAGACCCTTGAACTTCTCAACAGACCAACGACCATTGGAGTCGATGTCCAGGTCAAACTGACCAGCAGTTGCGGTGTTGTCAACAGCACCTTGCTCAGCAACCTTGTAGATGGTTCTGATGACTTCACGGTTGATCTCAGCAAGAATCTCAGTAGAAAGGATGTTAGCAAGTTCTGCTTCAGCATTCAGACCGTGAATTGCCTTCAGGTCTTGTGCCAGTTCCAAGGAGTACTCAGCTTTGAGTGCTC
>Ga0129342_1000932_pt1 | contig 12934 bp, 15 predicted proteins | sample CPBDNA_5_FD_94426 | JGI IMG/M metagenome (GOLD analysis project Ga0129342, IMG submission 94426) | Freshwater to marine salinity gradient microbial communities from Chesapeake Bay, USA - CPBay_Sum_15_0.2_DNA | ecosystem: Environmental > Aquatic > Marine > Coastal | place: USA: Chesapeake Bay...
GTAATGGCGCGTATGGTTTTGGGCGATAGCACTGTTACGCCACGTACCGTTGCTGACCGGTTTCCTTGTACCACAACCTCGCCAATTTGTTCCGTTTTGGTATTCATTACGGGATGAAGCTCATTGGAACTATTAGGTTTTACATTTATTGATACAGTTACGTTTTTGTGCGATATGTGAGAAAATGTTAGCTCAACTTGCTTACTTGTTGGTACATCAAGCCGATAAAAACCGTTTTCGTTTGTGGTAGTACCCAGCCCAAGATTAGTCGTGATGGTTACAAAAGGAATCGGTTGTTGATTAGCATTGGTAACAACGCCCTGAATTGTAGCATTTTGTGCGAATATTCCTAATGAACACAGCCAAAGCAACAGTACTGCAACAAGGTTTTTCATTCTTTACGATAAAACATTGTTTCAAATGTAGTATTGTTACCCGCTTTATCCCAAACAATTAGCTTTAATTTATGCTTTACTTGCGAAAGTTTTATGGGATCTTTGAATCGAAACGTTAGTTGATTCTTTTTTTGCTCGTATTCAAACAATATCCATTTTCCGTTTAGGTATCCCTCATAACGATCTATACCTGAACCCTTGTCCATGATTGTAAAGCGAATGTCTTTTTCTAATGAAATCCACCGGTTGCTGATGTTTTTTTGATCTGTTATGGTAGGAGGGATGGTATCCTGAAGTACAGCAATTGCCCCAGTGCTTTTCAGCTTGGCGGTAAAATTCCCTTTAGGATTTCTTTTGGTAATAAATCCCCATTGATTTTTATGTTTTAGCGCAAGATATTCACCTTTAATAGTGTCTTTTTTTTCAAAAGTGAGTTTGTAGGGTTTGTTGAAATATGCATACGGATTTTCTATTTTTAGGGTATCCTGATCCATAAAAACATCTAGTGGAGTGGGCTCACTAAAGGTTTTAGCATCTAAATACAACTTAGCACGATTAAACTCAAAAAGATAATCTTTGTTGGGGTGAATTGTTTTTCCTTTTTGTGGGGGCTTTTTTTGCACCCAAACCTCTTCTTTTTTTCCAATAATTGGAATGATAAACGAAGTACTATTTCCTGCTACATCACGGAGGGTTATGGTGTATGTAGCGCTTTCCGATTCTTGGACATATACCCATCCATTTTCGGAAAAATCAACAAAAGGGACCGCTTCCACAAACGGATTAAAAAGACGCATTACTTTCTTTTTGGTTTCCACATAATGTGCATAATCCAAGAGTTTATGCATATGAGCTGTATCGTCAAAAGAAAGGGTATCAAAACGAGCCGAAAAGTGTTGATTTCCATTAAGTGTTGCCAAAATTTTAAATGTTCCGTTTTTGTTGTAGGAGTTATCTTGTTGGTCAAAATGTTCTAGCCCAAAACCAATTTTACCCAATGCAACAACCGTGTCAGCAACATAAAGACTATCGTTTTTTTGGGTGAAATTGAGTTGAATTTTTTCTTCCGATTGATTTACAACCCCATCAATTGGATACGCAAAAACCTGCTTGATAACAGGTCTTCTTGAGTCTGGCACAAAAATATTATCGATGAGGGGATTAAACGGAATTTGATTTGCGCTGCTGCGCAGTTCAAAATGCAAATGCGGGCCAAACGATGAGCCCGTATTGCCAGAGTAACCAATGATTTCCCCTTTTTTAATAGTAATATCGGTTGGTTCTGGATAAAAATGAATGGTGTAGCTTTTTTTGGCATATTGTTTTTTGCGTATGTGCGGTACAATTTTGTTGCTGTAACGTTGCATATGGGCGTATACGCTTGTGGTACCATTCGGATGATTGATATATAGTGCTTTTCCATATCCGCCTTGCTGAATTTTTATTCTCGACACATAGCCGTCATCCACGGCACGCAATGGTAAGCCTTCTTTGCTTTGGGTTCTAATGTCGATTCCTGCATGGAAATGCGTCTCACGGAGTTCGGCAAAAGTTCCTGATAATTGAATGGGAATGTCAACTGGAGGTTGGTAGTATTGTGCTTTTAAAAGCATACAACAAAGTAGTGCAAAAAGTAAGATTTTGTGGTTCATATCAACAAATGTACACCATTATTGTACAAACCTTATGCCGTTATACTTGTAAAAACGTAATAGCTTAGGTACATTTGGGTTGAATTTCACGTTTATGGAAATGATTCAGCATTTGGAAGAGTTAGAAAGCCAATTACATGTATTGGTGGATAACTTACGTGCGTTAGAGCAGAAAAACCAGCAGCTTGAGCAGGCGTTGGCAGAAACTGTTGGCAAGCTAGAAAAGAAACAAGAGATGTCGCGCAACTGGCAAGAAAAATACGATGCACTAAAATCTGCACAAGGCATAAACACTGGGGATGCCGCTGCAAAGAAACGTGCACTTCACCATATAGATGCCTTGATTAACGAAGTTGATGCATGTATTGCACAACTTGAAATTGGAGACTGATGCAAAAAATTAAACTTTCCATCGCTGATAGAGTTTACCCATTAAGTGTCCCAGAAGGGGATGAGGCACTTTTGCGGGAAGCTGCTAAAAGCATAAACGCCATGGTGGAGCATTTTGAAAAGAATTATGCGGTTAAAGACAAGCAAGATGTGTTGGCAATGTGTGCCCTACAAATTGCAGTACAGGCAAGTAAAGACAAAGATGCATCAGCTAATAACCAAACTGAAATTCAGAAAAAAGTATTATATTTAAAAAAGTATTTAGAGGCGCAAATGCCTTCTTAATGCCCTACCTACATCAGGTACATTTTTTGATAAACTCAACGTTAATTTAATTCGAAGAGGTGAGTTTTGAGTGCTAAAGCAAGCCGCCAATGCGGATCCTTGAACACTCAGGTAACCTCAAACCTGTTTTTTTCGAGTTTATGCAAAACTTACTTGGTGTAGGTTTTTTAGTAATTGGAGGGAAGCTTGTTTTGTTCAAACAATTTATGAATCCATAAAATAGCAACCCCAAATCCAACGGCAGAAATAATTAGCACCACATTTTGCAACCCTGTCACACTAAAGGATAACTTGACTAAAATAGTGGAAATTACAAACCCAGAATTTCGAATTACCTTGTTAAACTTGTCCGTGTGCGTAAACGAAAACAATAGTAACAATACATCTACTAAAATTAATACAGTAAAGAAATCATCAAAGAAAACAGCATTAACATCTAACCCTTGCTTTAACCCAGATTGTAATTCAGTTACATGTGTTGCCCAATCCAGTATATTAAATAGGGCAATGACAATAAAGGTGGGAACAAGAAGTACCGCAAGTGCCTCTTTGAACTTTATAAATCGGATTAATTCCGGTTTCGTTTCGGTGAGTTTTAGCAATTTTCGGACTCTAAACTTATTCATTTTATAGAACAAATGGATGAGTAAAAACAATATTATAGTGGCAACAATATCATATACAAATTGAAGATTCTGTGTGTTTTCAATCCAGTTTCCTTCAAGTGAAATATTTGATAAGTCCTTATAAAGTCTCCTAATAATGATAAGCATGATAATCTCATATTGTTTTCCAATGTATATGGTCATGGACTTTGGTAAATAGTATATCAACAGATATACTTCATAAATCAGAATGAAGGAAAAAGGTGTGTAAATTGCTGAAATGGGATTGGTAAACAATTCTCCAGAAATAAACGTACCGAGAAGATTTAAATCATTTAGCGCTATCACAGCCAAATGAAGTATAAAGCTTACAATAGCAATGTTAATGATAATTTTTTCGCTGAACTTTTTGGTTTTTTCATCCAAAAGTTTTCCATATAACAATTTAAACATATTGTAAAAATTTCATTAAATATAATTATTTACTGTAAACATTACATATTAAACTATGAAACAGAAAATTACTGTGTTATTTTTGTAAAAAATAAAAATGGATTCTTTTCAGGAAATAAAAGTACATATTCAAGATCTTGGCTTTGGTGTGGTAGCTCATGATTTTAATCGTCCTTGGGGCGGATTTTTGGTAATTGATGAAGCTCAGGCGCAAGATTTTGCCAATCAATTTTTCTCAGGATTAGATGTAGATTCACTACGAATAGGAGGGAAGCTAAGTCCTAAAATTTTGATTGTTGAGCCTAATGTTCGTCTATCATGGCAGTATCATCACCGTCGTGCTGAAATTTGGCGTGTCTATAAAGGCACTGCCGGAATTGTTCGTTCTGCTACAGATGAGATAGGTGAAGTGGAGGTGCTCAATGAAGGGGATCAAGTGCGCTTGCAACAAGGTGAACGCCATCGTTTGGTGGGCTTGCAAAACCGTGCCTTAATTGCTGAAATTTGGCAGCATACCGATGCCATGAACCCTTCTGACGAAGAGGATATTGTTCGTGTTTCTGATGATTTTGGAAGGTAATGCGTTTCACAGAATCCTTTGTGCCCCTAGCTGTTATCAAACAAAAACTTGATGAACTTTCACACACGGAATTACATCAAGTCCAACAAGGTAAATGGAATATTTTGCATCACTTGTATCATTGTTGGATGGTGGAAAGAGGCGTGTTAGCCTATATTAAACTCAAAACCCAAGACACTGATGCTTTGGTTCGTGTTTCATTGGGAACAAGATTAAAATTTATATTTTTTTTTGCAACGCTTCGTATAGGCTTTTTGAAAGTTAATGCACCTGATATAGTACAGCAATTTCCTCAAGAGTTGAATGTTGACGACTTAATGGGTAAATGGAAAAAAACACGAGAAGAAGCAGATGTGTTTTTTTCAGAATTTCCTGACGCTTTAGCTAAAAAAGGAATTTTCAAACACATGTTTATTGGAAGATTAAATAAGACATGGACCCAAAAATTTATCCAACTACACCTGCGCCATCATTTGCGATTGTGTCGATTATAAACCTATTAAATAGCCCACAGAGAACGAAATAAATCCAGAATTTTGAAGCCCTTCTTCACCTGGTAATGCATTGGGTGCTGAAAAGGTATAATCAATTTCTACATCCCAATTTCCAAAATCAACTTCAATTGGAATGCTAAACTCAGTATTGAGTAATTGGAAATAATCTGTATTTACGTACTCAAATTGCCTTGGTCTAATACGAACTAATTCCGTAACCGTTTGGTTTCCCCAAAACAATCCAAATCGGGGTTGTATAGAAACATCAAAAGATTTAGTGTCTAAAATATCAATTGAAACGTAGGTGTTATTAGATACAAATGATGAACTGGCACCTCCAAACAAATAACCTGCAGTTAGGGCATTTCTAAACCATTTTTTGCGGTAGCTCAACCCTGCGGTGATGCGTTGGTTATTCAGGTCGGCTACATCTTGCGTGTAAGACGAGTAGGAGTACACAGCAGTTGCCATAAGTGTTTTTTTCTTGTTAATGTAGTTTGAGTATCCACCACTTAGCGTAACAAAATCCCAATTTGGACTGACGCCGCTGTAATATCCGGAACTGAGATTGGCAAAGAAATTATTTCCGTCTATGTAGCTGATGCTTGGAAAAGCACTGTATTGGTCTACCCCAAAATCCCGACCTGAAAAAAGTGTTTTGCTGTTGTACAACACGGTAACATACAAATAGTCTTGCTTCTTGAGATCATCAAACAAATCCAAAATATCAAGGCTGTCAGCGACAAAAAGGTCGTCTAAAATAGCATCTGCTTCGGCTAACTCAGTTTCTTGAGCCCTAACCAAAGCAGAAATGCAAACAATAAGGAGTGTGATTTTACGCATAGGTTAAAAGTAAAAAAAAAGGGGGAACAAAAAGCCCCCCATCTTAGATTTACCCATTTTTCTTTTTGCGCTCTTTCCAGTTTTGCTTACGTTCTTTGAACTGTTCCTTATTCTCTTTCATATTTCGCATGCGATTTTTCATGCGCTGTCTGCGTTGTTTTAGCGCTTGCTTTTGTTCATCTGTTATGGTTGCACGAAACTGCTCTTTCAATGCTTTTATTTCATCTCTGTTAGCCCTAAGCAACTCCTTTTGGGTATCGGTAAATGTAGCTCTAAGGGCTTCTTGACGCTCTTTTCTGTTAAGCTCTTTGTTTTCCAAAATAGCACGCTGCTCATCTGAAAGACTGGCTTTAAATTCTTCACGGTTTTGTTTAACGGCTTCTTTTTGTGCTTTAAGCATTTCCAATTGCTCAGGCGTGTAGATTTTTTGTTTTCCTTTTGCTGCATCATCTTGTGCTAAGGCAACTTGCCCAATCAAGATGGCAACGATTAGTGTGGTGATTTTAATGGCTTTCATAATATTTATTTTTTGTATTTGTTGTTTAGACCAGTGTTTTTGCAAATAGTTTTATTTAATCTTTTAAGTTTTTAAAAACGCTTCAGTTTGAGTGAATTTTATGCGTGTAATGAAAAAAGTTAGTATCGAAAACAAGTGTTTTATATGTAAATCATTCTCGATACAATTTTGAGTTCCTCAAAATTACTCGAATTGACAGGTTCTTTTTAATTAGACATCATTTAAAACAAAATTTTCATCAAACCACAAATCAAAATCTTCGTCAGAAATATCTAATGATTCAATGGTAAGTTGCTCAAACGATTCGCTTTGTGCGCTATAGAAATTCATAGAAAAAATCCCAACGGCAATTACCGCAACGGCAGCAATGGCAAGGATGCTTTTTTTCCAATTTGACTCCACAGGTTTTTGTTCTGCGTCTTGATGTTCCAAGAATCTAAGCATTTCTTTTTTGGAATGTTCAAAATAGCCTTCGGGCGTGTGGTATCCCAATTGTTCGTTATGTAAATGTTCCTTTTTCATATGGTTTGCATTACGTGTACAGTTACTTTTTCTTTAGCAGCATAAAAAGCTGTTTTTATTGAGTTGGTGTTCCATGAAGTAATTTCAGCAATTTCTTCAAAGGTTAGCTCGTCAAAATATTTCATTTGAAAAACACGTTGTTGTTTTTCAGAGAGTTTTGATAGTGATTCATGCAGCGCATGGCTTGCAGAATCTAAATCAAAATACGGATCGGCGGTGAGGTGCGCAAAATAATCGGTTACCACGTCGTTGCTTTTGCTATAGCTTAGCTTATGCTGATGCTCCAACAACCGAATAGCCTCGTTGTAAGCAATGCGGTAGCACCATGTTTTGACACTACTTTTAAATTTAAAATTTGCCAATCCTTTAAAAATCCGCATATAGGTATTTTGAAGTGCGTCGTTGGCAGCATCGTGGTGCTTTACCAATTTCCGAATATGCCAATACAACATGTCGTGATAGGCTTTTGAAATCGCGGTTACCGCCAGTTCAAACTGCTTGGTTTTGATATGTTGTACAATACGCGCTTCGGTTTCCAAATGCGGGATTTTATTGTTTAGACCCACGAAAGGTATAAAAGTTTGGAGGAACTTCAATTTAGCTGCTAAAAGCGAATTATAAGAGAATTTATTAAAATAAAAACCAATCATCTTTTGTTTAAAGGGATAATATTTTTAATTTTGATTAAGGTTTACAATTTTTTAACATTGATACACGATCGAATTAAACTTCTTGCCAAACAAGAAGGTATTTCAATTTCCAAGCTAGAACGAGAATTGGGGGTTGGCGTAAATTCACTCTCTACCACTCTTAGAAGGCGTTCATCTGTTCCGCATACTGTAATTCAATCTTTGGCATTAAAGTACCCTAAGTATTCTCTCTCTTGGTTGGTGCTAGGCGTTGAAGAATCACCCCAAGAACAAGCTTTGAATAGGATAGTGGAAGCCTTGGAGGGATTAAAAAAATAAATATAGTTTATTTGCCCTTAGAAGTTTGGGAAATTTGAAGACGTCAAAAGTAAACGTACTCTTGTTTTAAGTTGAACCTTATTGCAGTTAAGTCTTGGTTTTATGTTGCAGAATTTAGCCTTGGCATTGTTGGGACATTTTCTGTTTGAATTAAACCAATAATGAAGTAGTAATATTTCGCTCACAAAACTTTAATGGAATATATAACTTGTTTTTAGTTTGATGGTTAATATCAATCATTAATATCCATGTGTTTTAACAATTGTTTGTATATTAAGTAAAAAATGCATATTTTGCTAACAAAAGTTTTTATGCATGAAATATGGAATACTCTAGAAATAGTTGTAATAACATTGATAACATTATCAAAAAAACATTTATAAAAAATAAAAAAATAGTGATGTCCATTCTCAAGCCTTTTTTGCAAATATTTGACACATTTTACTATATGGATAAGGTCATAAATGTTGCCAATAATGAAGTAGATGACTTTTGGTCACTTTAGGAACATTATAACCCTATTGAAGCACTATTTTTATTGTGTCAAATCGAAGATGAAAATCACAAGGACATCTTGTACAATGTGATTTATGAGGCTGCCTCCAAAAGAGTGGGAGATAAAAATTTTAAAGCAAGGGCAAAAGAAATTCTTTCGCTTTTAAAAGACAAAATTAATAGCCTTGCTACGAAAAGTGTGTAACAAATAAGAAATGGATTTGAGATTAAAAGAAAACCAACCCTTCATTCACATGAATTTTGAGCCAAGAAGGGTTGTTGTATCGATAGGGTAGCCTGTGTGCCTTTGGTGCAACTTGAACTCTCGTTCGCCCTGCCTACCGCAGGTAGGCTTAGACGGTTGTGAAATCTAGGAATAAAAAAGCCTCACTGTTAGTGAAGCTTTTATTGTGTAGCGAGAGGGAGACTTGAACTCCCGACCTCCGGGTTATGAATCCGACGCTCTAACCGGCTGAGCTACCTCGCCAAAGCGGCGCAAATATAACAATTTGTTTTCCCTTTTTATCGCTGTTTTTTTGCCTTTTCTTTTAAAGGTCGGTTTTAATCTATATATTGGGCGTTTTATTACCTATGTCTAAAACAAAATTTGAGCTTGAGTTTGTGATACAAGCCTCACCTCAGTTACTGTACCAATACATATACACCCCATCTGGGCTTTCAGAATGGTTTGCAGACAATGTAAATGCACGCACTGAAAAATATTCTTTTATATGGGACGATTCTGAAGAAGAAGCATTGCTGCTACGTAAAAAATCAAACGAATTTGTGCGTTTTCGCTGGCTTAATGGTGACGATGATCAAGATGATTGCTACTTTGAAATGCGTATTGTGGTGGATGAGATTACTAAAGATGTTTCAGTTGTCGTAACCGATTTCGCCGAAGAAGACGAAGTGGATGAAACTAAAATGCTTTGGGAAAGTCAAATTGGAGATTTAAAACAAGTTTTAGGCTCTACATAAACATATGATAAACCTAAATGGCGCGCTGCAATCAGCTACTTCGCCACTTTTTTCAGTTCAAAATCGTGGGTTTTTGTACGGCGATGCCGTTTTTGAAACCCTCCGTTACGGGCAAAATCACCTACACTTTTGGGAAGACCATTATTTTAGATTGATGGCTGCTATGCGTGTATTTCGCATGAATATCCCCATGACATTTACTCCCGAATTCTTGGAGCAAGAATGCTTGCGTGTGGTGGAAGCGCAAAGTACTACTGCGCCCTCATGGCGCATCCGATTGACTGTTTTTAGAAATGACGGCGGTGTGTATGTGCCTGCTACTCGCGATGTGAGCTATGTGATTGAGGCTAAGCCTCTTGTAGACGAATTCTACACTTCAAAAGATAGCTACAATGTGGAATTATTTAAAGATTATTACGTCCAAAAAAGTATGCTGTCTAATCTGAAATCGAACAACAAAGCCCTGAATGTTATTGGCAGTATTTTTATGCAGGAACAAGGTTTTGATAACGGTATTTTGGTCAACGACGATAAAGAAATAGTAGAGTTTTTAAACGGAAATATTTTTATAGTTGATGGTGGTGTTCTTCGCACACCATCATTATCTTCAGGATGTTTGGATGGTATTATGCGCAAGCAGTTGATACGATTGGCAAAAAAGCAAGGCATTACTTGTGTTAAAGAAAAGATTTCTCCCTTTGATTTGCAACAGGTTCAAGAAGTTTTTATGACCAACTCTATCACAGGAATTCAACCAGTGTCTTCGTATCGACGAACCGACTATCAAAATCCTATTGCGTTGCAATTGCAACGCGCTCTCAACGAATCTGTTAATTCAACCCAGGAGCGTTAGGCGCAAAAGAGTACAACGCCAGCTCGCCACCGAGATCTCTTAAGATTGTTCCCCAGAGTTGTTCCTCATTTTCAAACAGATTATAGCTGTTTTTTACTAAAAGCCATGCGTTGGTTTTGGTCTCCTCGGCTAATTGCCCTTTACTCCAACCAGCATAGCCTAACAAAAATTTAATTTGATTTGAGGGAAGTTTATTTGATAATAAAGCCAACTTAATATCTTCTAGCTCACCGCCCCAAAAAAGACCGTTTCCTAGAGGCAGCGCATTGGCAACATCTTTTTTGGTATGTATGTAAAACAACCTGTCATCTTCCACGGGTCCACCCTGAAAAACAGGAGCATCAATACCCATTTCTGGAAGTAAATCACCTAATGTGTAATGCGTATGTTGATTGACTACAAACCCCAAAGCCCCTTCTTCATTATGCTCTGCCATTAGCACCACGCTGCGCCCAAAAGACTGATCACCAAGTATGGAGGGGTGCGCTACCAAAAGTTTCCCTGTCATCATACAAACCTGCATTTTTCTGGAAAGCTGAACCCGTTAAGCAAGGCAGCTGTTTTCATACTTTTTTTATTTGGTAATTGAAGTTCATCAATGTAAACGTAGCCATCATGAACTGCAACATTTAGCTGCTGGTCTTCAATGGATATGGTTCCTGGTGCAAGGATAGGTGTCCCCACTACAAAATGTGCGTGACTTAGCTTCACATAAAGTTCGTCGTTGGGTAATTCCAACATACTCCACGCCGTTGGGAAAGGATTCAGTCCGTGAATGTGATTGACAATTTCTTGCCCATTTTTACCCCAATCTACTCGAGTGTTTTCTCTTGTTAGCTTTGGGGCGGGAATCAAATCTTTAGTAATGGGTTGTGGAACAGCTGTTACACTTCCCGATGCCAAAACATCCAATGTCTTTACAATCATTTCTCCAGACAATGCTTGAATACGCAGGCTTAGCGCTCCCATGGTTTCTTCGGGTTTTATGTTCATGCGTTGTTGCAGTAAAATAGCACCTGTGTCAATTTTTTCGTCAATTAAAAAGGTTGTTAATCCAGTTTCTTTTTCTCCGTTGATAATTGCCCAGTGAATGGGAGCAGCACCTCGATATTGAGGTAAAAGAGAAGCGTGGAGGTTAAATGTTCCGAGTGGTGGAATGCTCCAAACGACTTTTGGCAGCATTCTAAAAGCAACTACAACAAAGACATCTGCGTTGAACGCTTTTAGTTGATTTAGGGTGTTTTTATCGTTTAATTTTTCAGGTTGCAGCAGTGGAATACCTTGTGCTAAGGCTTCTTCTTTTACCGCAGAAAAACGTAATTTTTTACCTCTCCCCGCAGGACGATCAGGAGCTGTAACTACTGCCACTACTTCGTGCCGACTTTCCAAAACACCACGCAATCCTGCAACTGCAAAAGCAGGCGTTCCCATAAAAACTACTCGTAACGATGTGCTCATTTTAATCTGTAAAAATTTGCTTTTTCTTGTTCGATAAGTTCTTCATTTATCATGTCGTTTAGTGCTTCAATAACATGTTCTCTGCCGTATTTTGATTCCAAAATCAATTGTTCCAAAGATACAGCTTCTCCGATCGAAAGCAGGTTTTTTAACGCCAGAATTACATCTTTAATAGCAGTCTTATTTTTTAAACAATTTGAGCAGAAATTGCATTTATTCTTTGTTTTTTCACCAAAGTAACCCAACAGTTTTTTTCGGTAGCAGGTCGATGTGATGCAATACTCCCAAACCGAATTTGCCAAGCGTTTTTTCTCCTTTTTAAAGTTACTCAATTGCTGGACAACAGGTAGTAAAGTTCGCTTATCTTCTCGCGGGAGAAGAAACTGAATCGCACTATCTACGTGCAATTGCTCCACTTTTGCGGCACCATTTTTTTCCATTGCCTTTAAGGATTCCACACATTGCTGCAATGATACATTACATCGTTTTGCTATTGTGAGCAGGTTTATCGGCTGAACTCTTTCTGTGATTCCGCCAATATTGCGTAATAAATAATCGATTAAAACATCGTTATTAGGATTACTATTTACTTCAAGTTTTAGTGATGTTTTTGGGGTTTCATATGTCGTTAACGAAAGTACTTGACCACGCTCCAAAAGCGCTAATACATGAAAGGTTATTTTCGGTTTTACATCGTATCGTTGACAAAACAAATTTAAATTAAATTCCAACATTGACTGTGGTAATTCGCCATAGGCGATATCAAAATAGTGACACAAATGCTTGTAGGTTTTTTGAATGGCTTCTTTAGATGGGACACTTGCCATGAGCCTGTTCCAAAGTTTTTTTTCATCTTCTTGTCCTACAAAAAGCGTCGCTATTGATGCGCTTCCATCTCTTCCACAGCGCCCCACTTCTTGATAATATTGCTCCATGCTAAACGGCAAAGTAGCGTGTACCACACGCTGTACATTTGCTTTGTCTATGCCCATGCCAAAAGCCGTGGTAGCCACCATAACAGGTGTTTTTTCTTGCATCCAATTGGCAATTCGCGATTCTTTTTCAGCTGCACCTCCATGAAAAAACGCCACTTTATGCCCCATATTATTGAGATGATTGCTCAGCAGTTCTGCACTTTTTCGTGTGCCCACATACACAATGCTTGGCGTACCTTTGGGCTCCAACGCTGCTGAAATAGCTTCGAGTTTGTTGTCAGTATGCACTACACGCAGTTCAATATTTGGTCTATCAAACGAACCCACAATTTTCTCAGGAGATTGTAACTCTAGGGAATTATAAATGTCTTCTCTGACGGCAGCTGTGGCTGTGGCTGTAACGGCAATAGTTGGAATATCTGGGAGTAGATTTTTTAGGGAGATGATTTCTCGGTAAGCAGGTCTAAAATCGTGTCCCCATTCCGAAATACAATGTGCCTCATCAATA
>Ga0129342_1000935_pt1 | contig 12927 bp, 11 predicted proteins | sample CPBDNA_5_FD_94426 | JGI IMG/M metagenome (GOLD analysis project Ga0129342, IMG submission 94426) | Freshwater to marine salinity gradient microbial communities from Chesapeake Bay, USA - CPBay_Sum_15_0.2_DNA | ecosystem: Environmental > Aquatic > Marine > Coastal | place: USA: Chesapeake Bay...
AAGTACAGTTTGTGCTAAGTCCACAAAATCCGCACAAAAAAACAACATCACTGCTACCCGAAACACACCGCTGGAACATGCTGCAACTGGCATTGAAAGCGCATCAAAACCTAACCCCCAACGGCGTTGAGCTACACATGCCAACCCCGAGTTATACCGCAAAAACCCTAAAAAAACTGGTAGCGGAAAACCCCGATGTGCGCTATGCGTTGGTATTGGGCGCAGACAGCGAAGCAAGCCTTCCCTCATGGAAAAACGCTGACTACCTGATGCAATTTCCACGCCTTATTTATCCCCGAAAAGGAACGGTTTTGAAAAATACTACATCGGAAAGGGTACTTCAAAACGTGTCTTTGCAAGACATTTCTGCCACGCAGATTCGTGCCGAGAAGGATTTGGACGTTCTTAAAACCTGGCTTCCCGAAGCAGTTTTTGACTACATGCAGACACACAAGCTGTTTAGTGATATTTGATTTTTCGCAGAATCCGTTGCGTGTCTTTTAGGCTTTGGTAGGCTTCCTCACCTTGCTTTTTCATGATTCCAGAAAGCTCTTGCAGTTTGTCTTTTGCTTCTTCAAATCCGTTGAGGTAACACAACATATAGGTGGGTGCCAGGTTTATGACATCTGCTTTTTCATGTTTGTTTAGCCTTGTGCTTTTACGCAGTTTTTCGCAAAGGGTGTTGTTGGCATTGTACAGATGGAACAATAATTTTTTTTCAAACTTAGGAGGTGAAAACAAAAATTCGGAGTCAATTTGGTACGAGCCTTTATCGTCAAACAAAAAGGACATGCGCTCTAGCGGATAGTATTTATAACGATCGTTAAAACCCAAACGCACATATTCGATAAGGCTAAACGAATGCGCATCCACTTCAATTTCTACCTCATCGTGCGCCGAATAAAACAGTTTAACATGCTCGTTGATTAGTTCCACATCTACACGTGAGAAATAGCTTTTTTCTTTCACTCTTTTTTCCAGCCCTGCCCAACACACCACAAACGACTCTTTAAACACTTTGTATTGCGGATGTAATCCGCTGTCATAGCGGTGTACAAAGTCAATAACGCCATCAAGGGTAAGCTCAATGTTGTTGTGTGCGTGCTTTTCGATTTCGGTAACTACTTTCGAATTGACATCCTTGATTTCCAAATCAAAAACCTTGGACATGGAAATGCTGCCATCTCTAAAAAACACCGAACCACCATAATATTTCCAGATATTTTTCCGCAATGCGGTCATTTTGTTGGTTGGTCTGATGGTTACTAACCCCACCACTTTTCTTTGGGGTAAGTGTGGAAAATGGATGTTTTCGTAGAGTACAATGGGCGGATTTTCCAAATAGGCATTGATGAGGTTTTGCAGTTTGGCATCGTCAAAAAAATCTACTCCAACAATTTCATTGTCTTCATCGTTTACGCCCACCACAATGTAGGAGTTGTTTTTTGGATTGGAGTTTGAAAGCGCACAAATATGTTTCAGAAACTTGGCTTTACCTTCTTTGCTGCCCAAGTTTAGCTGTCTTTTTTTGTCGTAAAAACTGTTCTCATCGTTGTGCGCCAATAGGTTTTTGATGAGCAGTCTTTTGTTAATCATGACCTTGATTTCTTACAAAGGTAAAAAGCTTTGCATTGTCTTTTTGTAATCCGTATTGGAAACCCTATTTTTAACCAATTATTAACAAACCTGCTGCACTTTTTTTTTGATTTTGCGGCAAAAATTGTAAACACCTAAATTATGAGCGATACCGCTGTAGATATCAAAGCGCTAAATGAGCGTATAGAGAAAGAGAGTGCTTTCGTTGACATCCTTACCTTAGAAATGAACAAGGTTATTGTAGGACAACAACACATGGTAGAACGCCTTTTGATAGGACTGTTGGGGCAAGGGCATATTTTGCTGGAGGGCGTTCCCGGATTGGCGAAAACACTCGCCATTAATACACTTAGCAAAGCTGTAAAAGGAAGCTTTAGCCGTATTCAGTTTACCCCTGATTTGCTCCCTGCAGACGTGATTGGAACGATGATTTACAACACCAAAGAAAATGATTTTAGCATCAAAAAGGGACCTGTTTTTGCCAACTTTGTTCTCGCCGATGAAATCAACCGTGCGCCCGCAAAAGTGCAATCTGCACTGCTTGAAGCCATGCAAGAAAAGCAAGTTACCATCGGCGAAGAAACCTTTAAACTGAAGCTGCCGTTTTTGGTGATGGCAACGCAAAACCCAGTAGAACAAGAAGGAACCTATCCACTTCCCGAGGCGCAGGTTGACCGTTTTATGCTTAAAGTAGTTATTGATTATCCAAAATTTGCAGACGAACAACTTATCGTCCGTGCCAATTTGAACGATTCTTTTGGCACCGTAAAGCCCGTTATTTCAACGGCGCAAATCAATAAGGCACAAAAGGCTGTTCGTGAGGTGTATATGGATGAAAAAATTGAGAAATACATTTTGGATTTGATTTTTGCCACACGCTATCCCGAGCAGTACAAATTGCAATCGCTCAAACCTCTCATTAGTTTTGGTGCATCGCCAAGGGGGAGTATCAATTTGGCAACGGCAGCCAAATGCTATGCCTTTATCAAACGCAGAGGCTATGTGATTCCAGAAGATGTGCGTGCCGTGATTTTTGATGTGTTGCGCCATCGTATAGGGATTACTTATGAGGCAGAGGCTGAAAACATCAGTTCAGAAGACATTATTCAGCGCATTGTAAATGCGGTGGAAGTACCCTAGACAAATTCCACATTTTTGATATGGATACAAAGGAGCTTTTAAAGAAAGTTCGGAAAATCGAGATTAAAACCCGCCGATTAAGCAATCACATTTTTGGCGGGGAATACCACAGTACCTTTAAAGGTCGCGGCATGACCTTTAGTGAGGTGCGTCAGTATCAATATGGAGATGATGTCCGCGCCATAGACTGGAATGTTACCGCACGCTATCAAGAGCCCTACGTTAAGGTTTTTGAAGAAGAACGGGAGCTTACGCTCATGCTTTTGGTAGATGTAAGTGGCTCCGCCAACTTTGGAACACAACAACAATTAAAACGAGACACCATTACCGAAATTGCAGCAACACTTGCCTTTTCTGCCTTGCAGAACAACGATAAAGTAGGGTTGCTCCTTTTCTCGGACGAAGTGGAACTTTTTATTGCACCCAAAAAAGGGAAGTCGCATGTGCTACGTATCATTAGAGAACTGTTAGAGCAAAAACCCAAAAGTCCAAAAACCGATGTTTCGGCTGCACTGGAATTTATGAGTCGTATTCTTAAAAAACGCGCTATCGTATTTGTACTTTCAGACTTTTTGGACTCCGATTATGATCAAGCCATACAGTTGGCGGCACGCAAACACGACCTTACGGGCATTCGCCTTTTTGACCCGATGGAAGCCAAACTTCCTGCTGCAGGATTACTCTATATGAAAGATGCGGAATCAGGAATTCACAAATGGATTAATAGCTCCTCAAAAAGCGTTCGTACGGCATATGCGCTTGCGCATCGCAAAACCGCAGACTATTTCAGTGGTCAATTTACCCGACATGGCGCAGGAGCCATTTCATGCGCTACGGACGAAAGCTATGTCAAAAAACTGCTAACCTATTTTAAAAGCCGTGGATAGAGTGTTACGCATTTTGGTTTTGATTTTTGGCGCTACTTGGGCAGTGGCACAAACACAGGTATCGCTTAGTGCCGATACCCTAAACGTAAAACTCGCCGAGCAAATCAATGTACAAATTTCGGTTACAACAGATAAAAACCCACAAATACAATTTCCACCACTGCAAACCTTTATGCCTTTTGAGGTGATAGACACCACAGCGGTTGACACATTGGTTTCGAATAAAATCCAAACCTTTACCAAAACCTATGCGGTTATTCATTTTGACACCGGACAGGTTACGTTGCCGGCTCAAAAAGTAGTCGTTGATGGCAATTTGTTTACCACAGATTCGCTACAAATTCGGGTAAACGATGTTGCCGTGGATACCTTGCAACAACCCCTTTTCCCCATCAAGACCATTTTGCCGATGGCAAAAAACACCACAGGGTGGTGGAAGCCCTACGTATATGCCTTTTTGATTTGCCTACTTCTTGCCTTGGCGTATTTTTTGATATCCAAAACACAACAACGTATTCGTTTAAGCCGCCAGAAACTACCTCCATTTGAGCGTGCTATACAAGCCTTGCAAGCCCTTGAAAACAAGCAGTTAGACAAACAGGAAGAGTACAAAAGCTACTATTCTGAAATAACAGATATTGTAAAAAATTATTTGGAAGATGAAGCGCATATCGATGCTTTAGAAAGCACATCGGACGAACTGTTGGCAAAACTGGAATTGCTTCGTGACACCGGAAATTTGGATTTATCATCAGAAACCATAGACCACCTAAAAGAAGTATTACGCACTGCCGATTTGGTAAAGTTTGCCCGTGCAATGCCCGAAGAACGGTTAGCACGTGTTGACAGAACCAAAATTGAAGCAGTAGTCAAAGAAACCCAAGCAGCACTTCCTGAACCAACAGAGGAGGAGCGTCTCAAAAATGAAGCCTATGCACGAATGCGGCGCAAGCAACAACAACGAAAACGCCTGCAAATAGCAGGACTTTCTGTGCTGGGGGTGTTAGTGATTGCCGCTACTGTTATGATTATAAATTACGGCGCAGTGCAAGCAAAAGACCGTGTTTTTGGACATCCAACTTTGGCTTGGCTAGAACAAGATTGGATTACAAGCAGCTATGGCATTTCCGAAATGCAGCTAAAAACGCCAGATGTTTTGGGACGTAAGGCCTTATCAAACCGATTGCATCAACAGTTTGTATTGGGCAGTTTAGACGATGCTTTTTTGATAGTGATATACATGGAACACACCAAATCCAAAGAAGAACAAACCATTGATTTACAGCAAAAAGTGGACAAAGTGATAGGGTACTTTGACAGCATGGGCGCAACAAATATCTTCCAAAAACAAAATGATTATACCACCACTTCAGGGATAGAGGGCATTGTTGCTTCGGGGTCGTTTGATTGGACTAAAGAAAACGGTAAGTCGCAACGAAAAACATACGAAGTATATCACTTCACAGAGAACAAAGGCTTTCAGCAACTCCAATTGGTTTACGACCGCGAAGACCTCTACGCCAAAGAACTCATTGAGCGTATTTTAGGCAGTGTTCAATTTAAAACCGAAACCCCATGACGGAATATACATTTGCCAATCCTGAATTTTTCTGGGGACTATTGGGTATCCCTCTGCTTGTGGCGTGGCATATTTTATCGCGAAAAAAACAAGTGGCGCATGTGCTAAGTCCAAACGTGAAAGCGTTTACCAAATCAGGAAGATTGCCCAAATGGCAACCTATTTTGGTAGTCCTACGCATGTTGGCAATTGCGCTTATTGTAGTAGCACTGGCACGTCCACAAACGCAAGATGTAAGCACCCAAACCAAAACCAACAAGGGGATTGATATTGTGATGGCAATCGATGTTTCGTCGAGTATGCTTGCCCGAGATTTAAAACCCAACCGTTTGTCTGCACTAAAAAAAGTGGCTGCAGATTTTATTGCCAAACGCACTTCAGACCGCATTGGATTGGTGGTGTATGCAGGCGAAAGTTATACCAAAACACCCATTACTTCTGACAAAGCTCTTGTGGTAGACGTACTTGGCAAAGTAAGTTATGACGGCGTGATTAATGACGGCACGGCTATTGGCATGGGGCTTGCCACGGCAGTAAACCGATTGCGTGACAGCAAAGCCAAAAGCAAAGTCATTATTTTATTGACAGACGGTGTAAACAACACAGGTTTTGTGGATCCAAAAACCGCCGCTGGGTTGGCAAGTTCGTTTGGAATAAAAACGTACACCATTGGGTTGGGAAGCAACGGCAGCGCAGCTGCGCCAGTTGCCCTTAGACCAGACGGCTCTTTTGTGTATCAGCTTACCAAAGTCGAAATTGACGAAGAATTATTAAAGTCGATTGCAACTGAAACGGGAGGAAGTTACTATCGAGCTACGGACAACAAAAAATTAGAAGCCATCTACAAAGAAATTGATAAGCTGGAGCGCACAGAAGTGGAGGAAATTCGCTATACCAAATACCACGAACAGTTTCGTTGGTTTGTTTTATGGGCAATTGCTGCGCTCTTGTTGGAATGGATATTACGTCACACCCTATTTAAATCGGCAATGGCATGATACAGTACGAGCAAACGACATATTTTTATTTGCTGTTGGTAATCCCTGTTTTAGCACTTGGATACGCCCTATTTACCCTATGGAAAAAACGCGTTCAGCAGTCGTTTGCTTCATCTGAGATGTTGGCGCATATTGCGCCCGAACGTTCATTTTTTAAAGGCTGGGCAAAACAAGTATTGTTGTGGCTGGGATTGGCATTTATTTGTTTGGGATTGGTCAATCCGCAAATAGGCACAGAGTTAGAAACCGTAAAGCGCGAAGGGGTAGATTTGGTGTTTGCGATAGATGTGTCTAAAAGTATGCTGGCAGAAGATATTGCGCCAAACCGATTGGAAAAAGCCAAACGATTGGCAAGCGAACTCATCAACCAATTGGTTAGCGATCGTGTGGGGATTATTGCCTATGCCTCGTCGGCGATTCCACATTTACCCATCACTACAGACTACGCTGCTGCACGTATGTTTTTGACGTCCTTAGACACCAATATGATTTCCTCGCAAGGAACAGCCATTTCGGCAGCTACACGATTGGCAGAAACCTATTTTGACGATGAAAATCAAACCAACCGAGTGGTTTGTATCATCTCTGATGGGGAAGATCACGGCGAAGATGCGTTGGTTGCTGCCAAGCAAGCTGCTGCGCAAGGGATTACCTTTTTTACGGTAGTTGTTGGCACAGAAAAAGGTTCTGTTATCCCTGTAAAACAAGGGAATGCAGTATCCTACAAAAAAGATGCTGATGGCGAAGTAGTAATTACCAAAAGCGACTTTAATCAGATGAAATCCATAGCCGAAGAAACCGACGGACTATTTTTAGACGGCAGCAACACCGATGCCGTAGTAACGGCTATTATTGACCGCTTAAAAGAAATGGACAAACAAGAATTTGAAGCCAAACAATTTGTTAAATTCAAAGATCAATTTCAATGGTTTTTGGGAATTGGCTTATTTTTGATAGTGCTGGACGGATTTTTATTTTTCCGAAAAACCCAATGGCTAAAAAATCTAAATCTATTTCATGATGCGTAAGGTGCTTTGTATTGTTTTTTGGCTTCCGCTAATGGTTGCTGCGCAAGATGAAACGCGTATACAGCAAGCAGAGAATTTTATTTTTGATGGCAACGAAGCCTTTGATGCGCTGAATGGCGTTGAGGCAGAAAAAAATTACCGTCGTGCTGTGGCAACAGGCACAAAAACCGATATAGCACGTTACAATATGGGGGCTACCCTGCAGCAAGACAATTATGTTGATGAGGCGCTGCGCGCCTATGCCGATGTAGCAAAAACCACCAAAGAACGCCCAAACAAACACCGTACCTTCCACAATATTGGCAATGCCTTGATGCAAGTAAAAGATTATAAAGGTGCTGTAGAAGCTTATAAAAATGCGCTGCGAAACAATCCCAACGATGATGAAACGCGCTATAATTATGCGTTAGCTAAAAAAATGCTGGAGGACAACAATCAAAATCAAGACCAAAACGACGACCAAAAAGACAATCAAGACCAAAAGGATAATCAAGATCAGCAAAACGATCAAAACCAAGATAAAGAGGGCGATAAGGATAAAGAACAAGAAGGCGAAAACCAGGAAGACAACAAAGATCAGTCTGGCGAAGAGGGCGACAACGAAAAGGACGAAAAAGAATCGGACAAAAATGACTCTCAAGACCAGCAAGGCGACAATGAGAAAGAGCAGCAGCCACAAGCACGCCCTGCGCAATTATCGCCACAACAGGTTCAGAATTTGCTGGAAGCCATGAACAATGAGGAGAAAAAAGTACAAGACAAAGTGAATGCCAAAAAAGCAAAAGCGGTTGGCACAAAAAATAAAAAAGATTGGTAATGAACAATAAAGGCATTTGGTGTTTGTTGCTTGTCTTGGCGGTTACGTCAAGGCTTTTTGGGCAGGTTACGTTTGAAGCTACTGTTAGCAAAAACGAACTTGGTATCAACGAGCGTCTTCGTGTGGAGTTTACCATGAATACGGATGGCGACAATTTTCAACCGCCCTCTTTCGATGGCTTTCGTGTTGTTGCAGGACCGAATCAGTCGGTGAGCAATATGTTTGTAAACGGCAAGCGATCGTTCTCCAAAAGCTACACCTATTTTTTGACACCCCTAAAAAAGGGCACCACAAATATTGGTCAGGCGTCTATAGAAATTGACGGAAATATCTATAAGACTAGCCCCGTAAAAGTGGTGGTAAAAGATGCCGTGGAACTGCCTAAAAACCCCAATGACCCAAACTACATCGCCTCACAGAATGTACATTTAGTGGCCGAATTATCTAAAAGCAGGGTATATATCAATGAACCGGTAACAGTGGTGTACAAACTCTATTTTGGCGGTAAGGTAAGACCTTCTGATGTTAGTCCCATCGACATGCCCGAATACAAAGACTTTTGGTCGCAAGATATTCCATCAAGGCGGACTATTGATAGAGAAATGTACAAGGGCAAATTATACAATTTTGTGGCGTGGCAACAAACCGTTTTGTATCCGCAGCGTGCAGGCAAACTCCCCATTGCTCCGCTTACGCTAGATGTGCAGTTAGACGTTCCCACCAATCGCCGCGACTTTTTTGGGAATGAAATTTACACCCAAGTGTCACGCACCATCACCGCAGGAAAACGAACCCTAAACGTCTTGCCGTTTCCAGAAGAGGGGAAACCAAACACGTTTAACGGTGCCGTAGGAACATTTGAATTAGAGGTAAAAACTTCAAAAAATGCGCTTAATGCTTCGGAGTCGTTACAAGCTACGGTACAAGTGACAGGAAAAGGAAACTTGAAGCTGTTTTCACTTCCCGAATTGATTACGCCAAGTGCCCTTGAACGCTACGACCCAGAGCACAACGAGCAAGTGAACACCACTTTGAGCGGGATGCGCGGAAACATTCAAGACACCTACACCTTAGTGCCGCAGTTTCAAGGAAAATATCCCATTCCACCTGTGCGGTTTTCGTACTTTGACCCAAGCAGTAAATCCTATAAAACGCTAACTTCTGAAGAAGTTGTTATAGACGTAATTGAAGGACCAAAATCTGTCGGCACAGTAGCGTCAAACACTTCCACAGCTACGGCAGTTGAAGTCCCCGCAATTTCCAATGCGTTTCAATTCATAGCACAACGCGCAAGCTTTAAATCCATAGTACAACCCCCTTTTCTAGGAAGTACGATATTTTATGTGTTGTTGCTATTGCCTGTTTTGCTGTTGGTAATATACCTAGCGTTGCGCAAACGTACTCCTGATGCTGCCCTAGTGGCGCAACGTCATAAAGCCAAATTGGTAAAAAAATACTTAGGCAAAGCAAAACGCAATATGTCAGATGCTACAGATTTTTATGTGGCATTAGAGGCTGCTCTTCACAATTATGTGAAAGCCCGCTTGCATATTCAAACCGCCGATTTTAGTAAGGAAAAAATGGAAAATTTACTCACCGAAAAAGGCGTCGACACCCAAACCGTTGCGCTATTTATTCGGGTACTAACCAATTGTGAGTTTGCCCGATATACGCCGAGTTCAAGAAGTAGTATGGAGCAAGACTATGCCACCGCTGTGGAAGCGATAACCCAAATGGACAAACAATTTTAATCATGAGAACAATTTCACTTTTTGTACTTTTTTCGTGTGTTGTGTGTGTTGGGCAGTCGCCCGAAGATTTGTTTCGCGAAGGGAACAACGCTTACAATCAAGGTGAATATGAACGCGCCATAATATATTACGATTCCATTAGTTCGTTGGGCGTGCATGCTGCGGAGTTGTATTTTAATTTAGGCAATGCCTACTATAAGCAAAATGCCATTGCGCCTAGTATTTTAAATTACGAAAAAGCACTTTTGTTGGACGCTGATAATCCACAAGTGCGGAACAATTTGGCATTTGCCCAAAACATGACGTTAGACCGGTTTTCACCATTGCCCGAAAGTGACCTTAAAAAAACAACAGACCGCTTGTTGTTTTTGACCTCTGTTCGCGGTTGGAGTCTTGTAGTGATTTTATGCGTTTGGCTGGCGGCACTTTTCTTTTTCTTGTATATCAGAGCTATAAAAAGTGGCGTAAAGCGATTGTTTTTTACTGGTTTTATTATCGCTGCATTTACTGCTGTATTTGCATTGTTTGTTGCGCTGCAGCAAAAAAGCATCGTGCAAAACACACACCCTGCAATTGTTTTTGCAAAAGAAGAATCCTTTAGAGCCGAACCTAACCTAAGATCAGAAGTGTTGCTTACTATTCATGAGGGAGCAAAGGTTTTTGTACAAGAACAGGTTGAAGATTGGGTAAAGGTAAAACTGACAAATGGTGCTATTGGCTGGATTCCAAAGACTAGTATTCAGCACATTAGCTTTGTTGCAAAATAGGCGGGATTTCGTCTAAGGGATTTTTTTCTGTATTGATTTGTTCAAACAAATAAGCACCTAAATTTTGAAGTGGCTCAAAGAACAAGGAACCTTTGGTGACTTCTTCTGGCAAAAAAGGGACAAAGACGTTAATTTGACCCAAAATCCATATCAATACACCACAAATAACCAACCACTTGCACGCTCCAAAAAGGGCGCCCAATAGGCGGTTTAGAAAGCCAAGCAAAATCACTTTTGCAAGTTTTGTGAGGAGCTTTCCAATCCATGCCACGCCAATAATAATACCAACAAACGTAAGTGCAAACGCCAAAAGCGGTAGGTATTCCCACTCCAAATATGTTGCTAATAAATCTGCTGTAAAACTCGAAAAATGAAGTGCTCCAAAAACACCTAGCACCAACGCCAACAACGAGGCGATTTCTACAAAAAACCCACGAAATGCACCACGAACAAGTCCGTAGAAGAGCAAACACACAACAGCAAGGTCGATATAATTGAGCGGCATAGTACAAATGTACGCATAGATTTAATGCCGATGGCGGTACTATGGACGGAATGTGTATTTTTGCCTCCATGATAGATAGTATCAAAGTACATATTGCTGATGTAGCGGTTTTTGAGGCGACTTCCGCTGATGAAGTGGAACAGTTTCGTATTGCCTATTTGGGTAAAAAAGGACATATCACCAAGCTTTTCGCCGATTTTAGAAACGTTCCTAACGAACAAAAAAAAGAATACGGGCAATTGCTAAATCAACTAAAAACCGAAGCGCAAGCAAAGGTAAATGAACTGCAAGCAGCCCTTGGCGGAAAAGGAAAAACCAAAGGTGCTTTAGACGATATTTCACGCCCGGGGCAACCCATTCCGTTGGGTGCACGTCACCCCATCAGTATTGTTCGCGATAAGGTAATCGATGTATTTAGTCGTATTGGATACGGACTTTCGTCTGGACCAGAAGTTGAGGACGATTGGCATAACTTCACTGCGCTTAATTTGCCCGAGCATCACCCTGCACGTGACATGCAAGACACCTTTTTTGTACAAACAAAACCAGATGTGATGCTGCGCACACACACGTCTTCTGTTCAAGTGCGTCATATGGAAAGCAACCAGCCGCCCATTCGGATTTTGTCGCCCGGGCGAGTGTTTCGAAACGAAGCCATTTCGGCACGTTCACACTGTGTGTTTCACCAAATAGAAGGATTGTATATTGACAAAAACGTGTCTTTTGCCGACTTAAAGCAAACACTACTATATTTTACAAAAGCTATTTTTGGCACCGCTGAAATCCGCCTTCGCCCATCCTATTTTCCGTTTACAGAACCAAGTGCAGAGGTTGATATTTATTGGGGATTAGAAACCGAAGCAGATTATCGTATTACCAAAGGAACAGGGTGGCTCGAAATTATGGGTTGCGGCATGGTAGATCCAAACGTGCTTACGAATTGCGACATTGATTCAGAAGAATTTTCGGGCTTTGCGTTTGGTATGGGACTAGAACGCATGGCAATGCTCCTGTATCAAATAGAAGATATTCGTAAGTTCTACGAAAACGATGTGCGATTTTTAAAGCAGTTTACCTCAGCTAGTTAAGCACCAGACTCAGCGCCTTCATTTTTTTCTTCGCAGATTCCTTCTCGTAAAGCACCTGATAGACGCAATGCATTATAGGGTATTTTCCACTAAAAGATTCGCTTAACTCGTAAGCAGTTTTGGCACCGCAATAGCCCTCGGCAACCATGGTCATTTCCACAAGTGCAGCTTTTACGGTATAGCCTTTGCCAATCATGTTTCCAAGCATTCGGTTTCGACTAAAAATGGAGTAGGCAGTAACCAACAAATCGCCCAGATAGGCGGATTTGTTGATGTTTCTTTTTTTGTTGTCAACGTGCTTGATATAGCGTTTCATCTCCCGCATAGCGTTGCTAATGAGTACACTAATAAAATTATCGCCATAGCCCAATCCGTGCGCCATGCCTACAGCAATGGCATACACATTTTTGAGTGTGGCAGCATATTCTGTTCCCACAACGTCGTCCGAAGTTTCCGTGCGAATGTAGTTGCAGTCAAGTTTGGACTTCATCTGCTTTGCCAACAAAATATTGGTACTTGCCACAGTAAGATAAGAAAGTCTTTCTAGCGCAACTTCTTCGGCGTGGCAAGGTCCCGTTATGGCACCCAAGTGGGTTTCGGGGACGTTGAATTTTTCAGATAGATAACGCCCAACCAACATTTTGCGCTCAGGAACAATTCCTTTCACGGCAGAAAAAATGATTTTATTCTCAATAGATGCTGTTAGCGTTTCCAATGAACTATCCAAATAAAAAGAGGGAATGGCAATAACAAAAACATCGTATGCTAGCG
>Ga0129342_1000936_pt1 | contig 12916 bp, 7 predicted proteins | sample CPBDNA_5_FD_94426 | JGI IMG/M metagenome (GOLD analysis project Ga0129342, IMG submission 94426) | Freshwater to marine salinity gradient microbial communities from Chesapeake Bay, USA - CPBay_Sum_15_0.2_DNA | ecosystem: Environmental > Aquatic > Marine > Coastal | place: USA: Chesapeake Bay...
AGGAAAAAGGTCAAATGCAGCACCGAAACCAATCAAGGCACACATCGTCCAAAACGCCGCCATTGCGCCAAGGCCGATACCCGTTTTAAACCCGACACTGAATCCCAGTTCGAGTGTTTGACGCACAACCATTAAAAGAGCAGGACCGGGACTTAGCATAGACGCAAAGAGAACGATATTAAATGCAACAAGATGTTCTGCGGTCATTGCAATTCACCATTTTTAGGACCAGGAATTATATGCTATGTAGTCTATGCTCCCCGAAAAATGGGTTGAAAGTCGTTCTATCAAATTCCGTTTTTCGTTTTGATTAGGTATTGGGCGACGTTTTTTCGAATATTTCGAATATGATGGGCACATGCTCTAGGACAAACAGGGCCATTATCGGCCCTGCTTTTTTTTATTAACCGATCCTCTTATTGCGGAATATCTCCAGTAATGCCGTCGACGTAGAAGTTCATACCAAGCAAAGTACCATCATCTGCGGTTTCGCCTTCTGCCAACCAGACTGAACCATCTTGCTTGTTCAGCGGACCTGTGAAGGGGTGATAGGATCCATTTGCAATGGCATCACGCATGGCTAGAGCCTCTGCCTTTACATCGGCTGGAACGGCATCCGAGATTTCTCCTATGCCGACCATACCGGGGCCGATACCGTCCCAAGTGTCAACACTTTCCCATGTCCCATCCAAAACAGCTTGCGTGCGTGCGATATAATATGGCGCCCAGTTATCGATGATAGAGCTCACGCGTGGCATAGGGGCATATTCACCCATGTCCGAAGCCTGACCAAAGGTTATGACATTTCCAGCCTTTTCTGCCGCGGCTTGTGGTGCAGTAGAATCTGTATGTTGCAGTACAACATCAGCACCTTGCTCAATTAGTGCCGTTGCCGCATCAGCTTCTTTGGCTGGATCAAACCATGTGTAGACCCAAATTATCTTAAATTCGACATCAGGATTTACGCGTTTTGCATGGATATAGGCAGAGTTTATACCACGGATCACTTCTGGGATCGGAAAAGACCCAATGTATCCAATAATATTGGATTTTGTCATTTTACCAGCGATATGACCCTGAATGGCACGCCCCTCGTAAAACCGTGCGGAATAGGTCGACACGTTATCAGCACGCTTATATCCGGTCGCATGCTCAAATTTCACATTAGGAAACTTTTGTGCAACGTTAATCGTGGGATCCATGTAGCCAAATGACGTGGTAAATATCAAATCAGCCCCTTGAAGGGCCATTTGCGTCATTACCCGCTCACTGTCAGCACCTTCAGGCACCATTTCCTGATATATGGTCTCTACGCGATCACCAAAAGCCTCTTCTACCGCCAGTCGGCCTTGATCATGCTCATACGTCCAACCTCCGTCGCCAACTGGACCGACATAAACAAACCCAACTTTGACATCTGCCGCAATACTTGTTGTGGCAAACCCAAGGGCGGTAGCAGCACCTAGGAATAAAGATCTTATTTTCATGAACATCTCCCTGTTCTTATTAGCCTCAAGATAAGGCATGGAATGACCGGCCCAGCGATGCAGGTGCACTCTGACCTCCCCGAACCGATATTAAAACGAGCACCGCTATTGTTATCAGATATGGAGACATGGACAAGTACTCCACAGGAATAGAAATCCCAGCCGCTTGCAAATTAAGCTGTAAAACGGTCACCCCGCCAAAAAGATAGGCACCGATGAGAACACGCCAAGGTTTCCAACTGGCAAAGACCACAATGGCAAGCGCAATCCAACCCACGCCTGCGGTCATACCTTCTGTCCATTGCGGCACCCTAACGAGGCTGATGTAAGCACCACCAAGCCCGCTACACGCCCCCCCAAACATAATTGCCAAAAGCCGAATACGAATCACCTTATATCCAAGCGCATGCGCGGCATCATGACTTTCCCCAACGGCACGCAGAACAAGTCCCAAACGCGAGTATTTCAAAAACCCTGCTGTCAGTGCAACTAAAATAATCGAAAAGTATACCACGATATCATGAGAAAACAGCATTGTACCAAAGATGGGGATATCGGACAGAAACGGAATTTCAAGACGACCCAAAGTAACGGATTTCATGCCCTCGTAGGGTTTCCCGATAAGTGAGGACAACCCCAACCCAACCATAGTCAACCCAAGACCAGTAGCGACCTGATTAGATAAGAGGTACTGCGTTAGTATGCCAAATATTAGTGACAAAAGGGATGCAGCGATTGCAGCACATAGAAATCCGAACAACGGGTTTTCAGTATTGATCGCAACAGCAAAGCCCACCACGGCTCCAGTGATCATCATTCCCTCTACACCCAGATTCAAAACACCTGCTTTTTCGACTACTGTTTCTCCCAAGGCGGCCAAGATAATGGGCGTTGCCGAAACTATCAGCGATGCAATCAGAAGGACTGGACTAATTGATGATAAATCCATCACTCAAGTCTCCTTATCCGGAAGCGGTAGTTGGTTAAAAGATCCGTCGCAAGCAGGAAAAACAACAGCATGCCCTGAAATAATTGAATTGATGCTCTGGGCAATCCAAGCATCAATTGTGCGAGCTCGCCGCCAATATAGGTCAATGCCATCAAAAGCCCTGCTAATAGTATCCCGGCAGGATTTAGCCGACCCAAAAAAGCAACAATGATCGCCGTAAAACCATAACCAGTGTTAAAGTCTGTGGTAATTTGACCTGCAGGACCGGTGACTTCGAACAATCCCGCCATACCCGCCAAAAGACCAGAAAACCCAAGGCATAGCACTACAATTCTTGCCGAATTTATTCCCGCAAATCTTGCCGCGCGCGGTGCTTCGCCTGTGAGACGAATATGAAACCCCCACAAATGGCGGGTCAAAAGAAAATAGGCAAAAATGACAGATATGAACGCTGTGATCACACCCCAATGCATCCCAGAGTTTGCAATTATTTCGTGATTTGCGGAGGAGGAATATTGGTTCAGATTACGCGAACCGGGAAATCCCATACCATCCGGGTTCTTCAGTGCCCCTTGACTGACCGATGCCAACATCGCTTCGGCGACATAAACAAGCATCAGAGATACAAGGATTTCATTTGTGCCAAATCTGGTCCGCAAAATCGCAGGGATCATAGCCCAAATAAACCCGCCCAAAGCCCCAGCAATGATCATAACTGGAAAAATTAACCGGGATTCCAGTGGATAAAATGCAAGTCCAATAGCCGCACCACTGATCGCGCCAACAATATATTGCCCCTCTGCCCCAATGTTCCAAATGCCAGCACGAAATCCCATAGAAAGACCGATTGCAATCAAAATAAGGGGTCCCGCTTTGACCAAAAGTTGCGGGCGCGTATAGGAAGAAAAATCAGGATGAAATAGTGGATCCCAAAAAATAATCTTGATCGTTTCAAACGGTGGTTTTCCCAGAAGTGTGAACATCAGCCCGCCGGCAAGCATTGTCAGAACCACTGCTAGAACTGGCGTCGCCACGGTAAGCATTATGGACGGAGATGCTCTTTTTTCTAATCGTATCATAATACTGCCTCAACATTTTCGGCACCACCCATCATTAGCCCTATTTCGTCAAGGCTTAGATCAACTGTATCCTTAAAATCAGATAGGGCTCCCGCATTCAATGCCGCAAAACGATCGCTAATTTCTAACAATTCATCCAAATCCTGCGAGATGATCAAAACCGCTGATCCCGCGCTCGCTAGATCAATGAGCGACTGGCGAATGGCAGCCGCCGCAGCTGCGTCTACGCCCCAGGTGGGCTGGTTAACAACAAAAACATCCGGCTTTTGAAGCACTTCCCGCCCAATAACAAATTTCTGGAGGTTTCCACCCGAAAGTGACCGCGCTGCGTTCGTAGAGCTATCGGTGCGAACATCAAAATCAGCTATGATCTGATCGGCAAACCGACGTGTTCTTTGCCAATCCAAAAGGCCATATTTTGCCAAGGCTTGTTTTTCACACCCAGTGATCAACACATTATCAATGAGGCTCATGTTGGGGGCTGCCGCATGCCCCAAGCGTTCTTCTGGAGCACAGAAAAATCCCTCAGCCCGCCTGAATCCCGAAGGTTTTTGGCCGATAGGCTGGCCTTTCAATGTGATCATAGAATTGACCACCCGAACTTCGCCGGAAAGCGCTGATAAAAGCTCATCCTGACCATTTCCTGCCACCCCACCAATCCCTAGAATTTCGCCAGAACGCACAGCCAGAGACACTGATTTCAGAGACGTCCCAAATGGGTTTTCAGAACGCAACGACAAATTAGAAACCTCTAAGGTGACGTCGCCAAAAACCTTTTTCTTCTTCTTCGGTGCTTCAAAGCTTGTTCCAACCATCATTTCCGCAAGCTCTCTAGTTGATTTTTCGCTCGGCACACAGGTCGCGATTTTTTTTCCTCGGCGTAGAATTGTGGCGCGATCACAAAGAGCACGGATTTCATCAAGCTTGTGACTGATGTAAAGGATTGATGTGCCTTGGGATTTGAGTTTGCGCAACGTTTGGAAGAGGCCATCCACCTCGTGCGGTGTCAAAACAGAGGTCGGTTCATCCATGATCAACAGCTTTGGCTTTTGCAAAAGACAGCGAATGATTTCAACACGCTGGCGTTCTCCAGCAGACAAGTTTCCAACTGTTTTAGATGGATCAAGAGGCAATCCATATTCTTTGGAAATTTGGATGATCTGATCGGCCAAAACGCGCTGATTTGGAGGAAGTTCAATACCCAAAGCAATGTTTTCAGCAACATTGAGCGCATCAAAAAGTGAAAAATGCTGAAACACCATTCCAACGCCGGCTACCCGCGCCTCACGCGGTTCATTAGGTGCAAAACGCATATCATTCATCACCATGTGACCGTGATCTGGTTTGACGAGCCCATATATCATTTTCACGAGCGTAGATTTACCAGCGCCATTTTCGCCCAGAAGAGCATGCACTTCTCCCGTGCCAATGTCGAATGTGACGTCCTTATTGGCAACGACGCCTGGATAGACCTTAGTTAGACCGTCCAAACGCAGCAAAAGGTTGCTCATCTTGCTCTCCCTTTGATTTCTGAGCTACATTTAGACGGGACAAAAACTCCGCCGCAACGCCAATTGCGATTTGCCAAGGATGTTTCCCAAGCTCTGGCTGACCAATTGGGCATGTTATTCTCTTTACGTTATTCTCATCGTGCCCAGCCATCATGAGCCGCTTTTTAAACCGCGTCCATTTAGTTTTTGACCCTATTAAACCGGCGTATCCAAAGTGATGGCGCAAAAGGGCATCACAGAGAGCCAGATCCAAGGCGTGAGAATAGGTAAGTACAATGTGATATGCTTTTCGCGGCGCATGTATGACAAACGTTTGAGGGCACTCGGAATAATGGATCTGGATTTGATCACTGACAACCTCGGGAAACCGATCTGCTGCTGTATCAATCCAAGTAATATCCACGTCCGGCGTTTTGGAAAAAATATCAATCAAAGCGCGACCAACGTGTCCAGCCCCCCAAATCCATAAATCTGTTTTGGCCTGTACCAGGGGTTCTAAAAACCAATTCTTTGCCAGACACGGTTCTATAGCCGTACCTTCTCTGCGAGCAGCAGACAAATGGCGGCATAAAGCAATCGGAATATCGTTGGCTAAGGCTTTGGCCCCGTTGTCCGGTAGCGCGCGCAGAAAATACCCTTCTTCGCCAGTTGGAAGGTTTTTGTCTTCAAAGTATTCTCCGGCAAGCTTTACGAACCCGCCGCAGCACTGCCCGAGATCGGGTCCAAGTGGATGGGATGCGGTCCAGCCTGTTTTCCTCGTCAGCGCCTCTCTGGCAGTTTTTATGGCCTGATATTCCAAAGCCCCACCGCCAATGGTGCCGCTTTCACCTGTGGCCCATACAAGCATGGATGTGCCAACGCCGCGCGGTGTGGATCCTTTGATATCTGTGATAACGATACGCACAACAGCCTGATGCCGCATCACCATGTTTTTGAGTTCCAAAAGGTCAATTGCCATCCATTACCCTTTCACATGCCCAAAACAGGCGTTCATGAGTCGCAGGTGCATCAAGTGTCGGATACCGCGTCCCGCAAGACCTGACTGCATCACAAAGTGCAAAAAATGCCGACATGCCATGCATCAAAGGCGGCTCTCCGACAGCCTTTGATCGGTAAATCGTCGCCTCACGGTTTTCATTGTTCCACAGGGAGACATTAAAAATTTCCGGACGATCAGAAGCCACAGGAATTTTATATGTGGACGGCGCATGGGTCATCAGCCGCCCCTGATCGTTCCAAACGAGTTCTTCGGTCGTAAGCCATCCCGCCCCTTGGACAAACCCCCCTTCGATCTGACCGATATCCAACGCAGGGTTCAGGCTTTGTCCTACGTCATGAATGATATCTGCCCGAAGGATACGATTTTCACCTGTCAGGGTGTCGACAACGACTTCGCTTACAGCGACCCCATATGCAAAATAGTAAAACGGGCGGCCCTGACCTTTGATCCGGTCCCATGTGATATCAGGTGTTTTATAATATCCGGTTGACGAAAGGCTGATGCGATGTTCGTAACAAATTTTTGCCGCCTGCGCAAAAGACAGAAAATGGCCGCCAATGCGCACATCATTGCCTGCAAATAAAACTTCACTTGCCCCCACTTGATAATATCCGCCCAGAAAATTAGCCATCCTTCGGCGAATATCCTCACAGGCCAATTTTACCGCCATACCGTTCAGATCACTTCCTGAACTTGCCGCCGTTGCTGACGTGTTTGGGACTTTGGCGGTATCCGTCGCTGTGATCTTAATGCGGTCCAGATCCAGCCCGAATTCATACGCCGCAACCTGCGCAACTTTTTGAAACAGTCCCTGACCCATTTCCGTGCCGCCATGGTTCATTCGCACCGTTCCATCCTGATAGACATGTACAAGCGCACCCGCCTGGTTGAGGTGGGTTAAGGTAAAGGAAATACCAAATTTGACCGGTGTGAGCGCGATCCCCTTTTTCAAAACCGAATTGTCTTTGTTCCACCGGTCAATACTTTGTCGTCTTTCAAAATAGTCACTGCTTTCGATCACAGCATCCGTCATGGCATTGATGACGCAGTCACTGACCGCCATACCGTAAGGGGTTGTTTGCGTTTCTTGTACAGGTGCCGTTCCCGCGTCTTTGTAATAATTGCGTTTGCGCACAGTCACCGGATCAAGGTTGAGGTGATGTGCGATGTGATCAATCACCCGCTCCATGCCGATCATGCCCTGTGGTCCCCCAAATCCACGAAAGGCTGTGGCACTTTGGGTATTCGTGCGCAACCGGTGGCTTTCGATCCGGCAATGATCCAGATGATAGGCGTTGTCGGCATGCAGCATCGCGCGGTCTGCCACCGGCAGCGAAAGATCCTGTGACCACCCGCAGCGCACATAATGGGTGAAATTGATGCCGTTAATTTTACCGGTTGCGTCAAATCCAACAGAATAATCGATCCGAAAATTGTGCCGTTTGCCCGTGATCATGAAATCATCATCCCGATCATAGCGCATTTTGCAGGGCCGTTGCGTTGCCCATGCGGCAATGGCACAGGCAATGGCGGGGCTATTTGCCTGACTTTCTTTGCCGCCAAAACCACCGCCCATCCGGCGGACTTCAACACGTACCTCATGCATGCCAAGACCCAGCGCATGGGCAACCTTATGCTGCACTTCGCTTGGATGCTGGGTAGAACTATGCACCACCATTTCCAAATCGTCCGAAGGAAAGGCAAGGGCGGCTTGCCCTTCGAGGTAAAAATGTTCCTGTCCCCCTATGGCGAAGGACCCCTCAAGGGCCATTTCCGCATTGGAAATTGCCTGCACTGCATCGCCCTTTTCATAAATGCGCGGCCCCTCTTCAAAATAATTTTTCTGGGAAAGCGCATCTTCTATGCTCAGAACGGGGGTGTCTTCGCGGTAGGAAAGCACAGCTTTGCGCGCCGCTTTGCGCGCGAGAAGGTGGCTTTGCGCAATGACAAGAAAAATAGGCTGTCCGATGTAATGCACCTGTCCATCAGCGAGGAACGGTTCATCCATCGCCGCAGGGGAGCTGTCATTTTCATGCGGTAGGTCTTGGGCGGTAATGACCCTCAAAACACCCTCGGAAGATAAAACACCACTGAGGTCCATCCCGTCAATCTGACCCTTTGCGACTGCCGAAAGACCAAAGGCAAGGTGAAGCGTATTTGGGGGGCAAGGAATGTCATCGATATAACGCGCCTGTCCGCTTACATGTAATTTTGCGCTGTCATGGGTCAAAGAGGTTCCGATGCTCATGGCCGTACCTCCAAAACATCTGTCTTTTGCCCTTCACGTTCGTGAAAATAGCGCAGTAAAAGACGATGTGCCGCCTTTAGTCGATAGCCTGCGCTGGCGCGCGCGTCGCTCAGCGGAGTGAAATCCTTTGCCCATTCCCCCTCAATATTTGACAGTGTTGTGTCTGTCCATGGCTGTCCGATAAGCGCGGATTCGACATGGGACGCACGTTTGGGGATACCTGCCATCCCGCCAAAGGCAATGCGCGCTGAATGGACCACGCCTTTTGACAGCTTAATGTTAAAACAGCCACACAAGGCAGAAATATCCTGATCAAAGCGTTTGGATATTTTGTAGCATCCCAGACGATCAAGGTTTTTGGGAACCAGAATCGATTCAACAAATTCGCCCTTTTTCAGATCTTGTTTTCCGTAGTCGAGAAAAAACGCTTCAAGCGGAATGCTACGTCGCGTTTCCCCTTGGCGCAGGCAAAGCTCCGCTCCTGCGGCGATCAGGGCCGGAGGATTGTCCCCGATGGGTGATCCATTTGCAATATTACCCCCCAATGTCGCAGCCGAGCGCACCTGAAGTGATCCATACCGGCGCAACAAAGCCGCATAGGAAGGGCTTTGTTTTGTGGCCCAGTGACAGAGGGTTTCGATGCTGACCATAGCTCCGATCTCTGTATGGTCATCGCGGTCAATGATTTTGGCAAGGTCGCTGGCAAAACCAAGGAAGGCCGCGGGCGAAACATCTTTCAATCCTTTGGTCACCCATAAACCAACATCTGTTGCCCCCGCAATCAAGCGCGTTTTTGGGTCCGACAAAAGAAGCGCTGCCACCGCATCACCAGAGGTTGGTAACGCCTTATCATAGACGGCTTTAAGTGTTTTGAGCTTTTCTCGATCCTCTGTCAGCCAATCTGGGCTCGCCAGAGTAGTGGCTTCATTGGCTGCTTTTATGATCGGGGCATATCCGGTACAGCGGCATAAATTTCCCGCCAACACAGTATCGTGATCATCACGTTCGTTGATTTGGCCGGCGACGAGCGACATCACGATGCCGGGCGTACAAAACCCACATTGGCTGGCGTGTTTGTCAACCATGGCAGATTGTACCGGATGAAGTTCATTTTTGTGTCTTATACCTTCGACAGTGCGAATGGCTTTACCATTCAGCTGCGCCAAAAACAGAATGCAGGCATTCAGCGGCTTTACGCTGTCCTGATCAATCACAATCACTGTACATGCGCCGCAATCGCCTTCGTTACATCCTTCTTTTGTGCCATAAAGACCACGCGTTTCACGCAGAAAATCAAGACAGGTCTCGTGGTGGTCGATCTGGTCCAACACGATCACCTCTCCGTTGAGAAGAAACCTAATATCCATGAGATAAATTATGCCGCGTTACCCAAAGCCCGTGTTTTGCATATCCTCGATGCGGCGTAGAAAATACGCGGGCGAAATCAGGAAAAGGCTACATTTAAGGGTCCTCAAAAAGCAAGAAGTTTTTTTTATGACGTAAAATCGGTTTATTGCTTTTCCTCTGAATCTGGGCGCGTTAGGGTAAGGAACATCCCAAGTCTGCCCTTAAGAAATGATCTCACTGAGCATGAGCGACATATCAAAATTCATCCACCTTCGCGTCCACACCGAATATTCGCTGTTGGAGGGCGCGGTAAAGGTCAAAGGGCTGGCAGACCTTTGTCACAGCTTTGATATGCCGGCGGTGGCCATTACCGATACCAACAATCTTTTTGCTGCGCTGGAATTTTCTGTTGGGGCAGCAGGCGCGGGCATCCAGCCGATCATTGGATGTCAGATGGATGTCAGTTATTCCGGTTCTGACAACGCCAGCAAAGCCCCACTTCGCGCGCCCATGGTATTTCTTGCCCAAAATACACGGGGCTATGAAAACCTGATGAAGCTGAATACCTGTCTTTATATAGACAAAAAAGGCCAACTGCCCCATCTGACGATAGAAGAAATTAGGACCCATTCAGATGGTTTGATCTGTCTGACCGGTGGGGCCGAGGGGCCGGTTGGTCAGCTGATTTGTACCTCTCAACTGGCGGCAGGCAAAGCTTTACTGATGAGCTTTGCAGAGATTTTTAAAAACCGTCTCTATGTTGAATTGCAACGCCACCCGATGGATGGTGGCCTGCCAGTGGCAGAGCGTACAAGCGAACCGGTTTTCATTGATTTCGCCTATGATCTTGGGCTTCCGATTGTGGCGACAAACAACGTATTTTTCAAAAACTCGGAAATGTATGAAGCCCATGATGCGCTTTTGTGCATCGCAGAAGGGGCCTACGTGGACCAACAAGAACCGCGTCGGCGTCTGACACCCCAACATTATTTCAAAAGCGCAAGCGAGATGATCACGCTTTTTGCGGATCTTCCAGAAGCGATCGAAAATACAGTCGAAATCGCGCAGCGTTGCGCATTCAAAGCGCCCTTGCGCGACCCAATCCTGCCCAAATTTGCAGAAGACGAAGTCGATGAGTTGCGCCGTCAGGCCCGCGAAGGCCTTCATAAAAGGCTGTCAGTCATTCCGCTCTCGGCACCAGTCGAAGACTATGAAAAACGCCTTGAATTCGAACTTGGCATAATTGAAAGCATGGGCTTTCCGGGATATTTTCTGATCGTTGCGGATTTCATTAAATGGTCAAAGGAAAATGATATCCCAGTGGGGCCGGGGCGAGGGTCTGGCGCGGGAAGCCTTGTGGCCTATGCGCTAACGATCACTGATCTTGACCCGTTGCGCTACTCGCTCCTGTTTGAACGCTTCCTCAATCCTGATCGGGTAAGCATGCCTGATTTTGACATCGATTTTTGCATGGACCGGCGCGAAGAAGTCATTCAATACGTGCAGGAAAAATACGGTCGTGACAAAGTCGGTCAGATCATCACCTTTGGCGCGCTTTTGTCCAAGGCAGCAGTGCGCGATATTGGTCGGGTTTTGCAAATGCCTTACGGGCAGGTTGACCGGCTCTCAAAAATGATCCCAGTCGAAGGCGTCAAACCCGTCACGATTGAAAAGGCGCTCGCCGATGAGCCCCGACTGAGGGAAGAGGCCAAAAACGAAGAAGTCGTTGACAGGTTGCTGACGTATGGACAGCAGGTCGAAGGATTGCTCAGAAACGCATCAACCCATGCAGCGGGTGTTGTGATCGGGGACAGGCCTCTGGATCATTTGGTGCCACTTTATCAGGATCCTCGGTCTGACATGCCTGCAACCCAGTTCAACATGAAATGGGTTGAACAGGCAGGTTTGGTAAAATTCGACTTTCTCGGCCTGAAAACCCTTACTGTCATTCAAAATGCGGTTGACCTGATCCTGAAGTCCGGTCGTCACCTTCATGTCAGCGCAGATGGGGTCACTTTATATTCCCCCGCAGAAGGGGCAGAGGATGATATTGCTGCAATCCCCTTGGATGATAGGTTGACCTATGATCTTTACGCGTCAGCCAAAACGGTGGCGGTGTTTCAGGTTGAATCCAGCGGCATGATGGATGCGCTCAAGCGCATGAAACCGACCTGTATCGAAGACATCGTTGCCTTGGTCGCGCTCTATCGTCCGGGACCGATGGAAAATATCCCGACCTATTGCGAAGTGAAAAACGGGCTGCGGGAACGGGAATCGGTTCATCCGCTCATCGATCATATCCTTGAAGAAACCCAAGGCATCATCGTCTATCAGGAACAGGTGATGCAAATTGCCCAAGTGATGGCAAACTACTCGCTTGGCGGAGCGGATCTTTTGCGCCGTGCGATGGGGAAAAAGATTAAAGAAGCGATGGACGCAGAACGGCCCAAATTTGAAAAAGGGGCCGCTGAAAATGGGGTAGATGCCAAAAAAGCATCCGAAGTGTTCGACCTCTTGGAAAAATTTGCAAACTACGGTTTCAACAAATCACATGCTGCGGCCTATGCGGTGGTGAGCTATCAGACTGCTTGGCTCAAGGCCAATCATCCAGTGGAATTCATGGCCGGTGTCATGAATTGCGATATCCACCTCACCGATAAGCTCGCCGTATATTTTGAAGAAGTGAAAAAAGAGCTTTCATTGCCCTATATCCCACCCTGCGTGAACCGGTCTCAGGCGACCTTTGGCGTGAAAGATGGCGCGCTCGTCTATGCGCTTGGAGCGCTAAAGAACGTGGGCGTAGACGCGATGAAACTGGTCGTCGCCGCCCGCGAAACTGACGGTGTTCAAAAGGACTTTGTCACCCTTTTCGATTTTGCCCGTCGTGTGGACCTCAAACGGGTTGGAAAACGGCCACTTGAAATGCTTGCGCGCGCGGGTTCCTTTGACCAGCTTGACCCAAATCGGCGGCGCGTGTTCGAGGCTCTCGATGCTTTGGTCGGCTACTCCAGCGCAATCCATGAACAAAAAGCATCCAATCAGGTGTCCCTATTTGGTGATGCGGGTGAAGACCTTCCGGAACCCAGACTGTCAGATCATCCAGATTGGCTTCCAGCAGAGCGTTTGGGCGAGGAATTTCGCGCCATCGGGTTTTATCTTTCGGGTCATCCTTTGGATGATTACATGGGCACCTTGCGCCGCCAAGATGTAATGACAATGGAAGAGCTCTTGCAAAAGGTGCAAAGCGGCCCCCGTGTTGCAAAATTGGCGGGCGTTGTTTCGGGCCGACAAGAAC
>Ga0129342_1000938_pt1 | contig 12885 bp, 17 predicted proteins | sample CPBDNA_5_FD_94426 | JGI IMG/M metagenome (GOLD analysis project Ga0129342, IMG submission 94426) | Freshwater to marine salinity gradient microbial communities from Chesapeake Bay, USA - CPBay_Sum_15_0.2_DNA | ecosystem: Environmental > Aquatic > Marine > Coastal | place: USA: Chesapeake Bay...
AGTTTATTCACAATATATTGATGGTGGTATTACACCTGTTGTACTCGCTTTAGAAGAATTAGGATACTCTAGATACGGCGAAGTTAAATCACTATATAGCGATGAATATAAAAGAAAATTAAAAATACAAAGCACTAATAAAAAATATATTATGATTACTGGAGATAAATATTTCTCACCTAGCAAATACAGAAATGAAGAATTAAAAGCAATCACTAATGACAATAATAAAAATGGTGAAAAAATTAAGGTTGTTTTTATATCTAAAAGTGGTAGTGAAGGAATTGATTTTAAGTTTATAAGAAATGTTCATATAATGGAACCTTGGTATAATATGAATCGTTTAGAACAAATTATAGGAAGAGCTGTAAGAAATTGTAGTCATAAATTATTACCTCTTGAAGAAAGAAATGTATGCATATATTTTTATGCAACTTTATTAGAAAATAATCTTAAAGAAAGCATTGACCATTATGTTTACAGATTAGCTGAAAAGAAAGCTATACAAATTGGAAACATCACTAGAACATTGAAAGAAAGTTCAATTGATTGTTTATTAAACATTGAACAAAATAATTTCTCTTTTGAAAAAATGACAAATATTGAAATACCTATTAATTTATCAAATAAAAAAAATATCATATTTAAAGTTGGAGATAAACCGTATACATCAATATGCGATTATCAAGATACTTGCTATTATAAATGCTTGTATATTAATGATGATAAAATAGACAAAATTGATAAAATACCAAAAAAAGTAGATAATACTTATAATTTAACAAATATGCTACGTTCTAATAATGTTCTAATTAATAAAATTAGACAACTCTTTCAAGAAAAATACTTTTATACAAAAAAAGACTTGTTTTTTGAAATTAATAAAAATAAAGATAAAGAATATCCAAAAGAGCAAATTTACTCAGCATTGAATAAATTAATTGAAAATAAAAACAACTTTTTATTAGACAAATATGATAGAATAGGACATCTTATTAATGTTGAAGATATATATATTTATCAACCTAGTGATTTTGACGATACTAGATTAAATATGTATGAAAGAATAAATACTCAAAATAATAAAGCATCTATGATTCGCATTAAGCCAAATGAAGTTAAATATGAAGAAGAAAGAGAACGACCTAGTGAATCTTATAATTACAATATTAATATTGAAGAAATACAAAATATATATGATTCTATTTTACAATCAAAAAATAATTCTTTAGATAAAAATAATTTTACACTTAATCATATTTCTCAATTTATTAATGATGATAAAATATTAAAAAAATTAATAATTCATCATGTTTTTGATTATTTACATTACAGTAAAAAGATTGGAATTATTGAGTATTTTCAACAAAACGAAGAAAAGGGATTTTTTGAAAAAGAATTAAAAAAATATAGCGATAATTATCTTATCAAAAATGATATTGCAATTGGATTTATTCATCCACTCAAAAATGATGATTACGAATTATATGTAAAATATAATGATGAAGATAATTGGAAAAAAGGTAAAGAAGGGGATAGAAAAAATATACTTAATAATATAAAATCAAAATATCTTATTACTAATCCAGATAATAATGAAGATACTATTGGTTTCATTGTGAACTTTTTAGATAAAAATAGTAATAATTATTTACTTAAACTTAAAATAAAAAATATGTCTGATAATAAATCAACTGGTATTACTTTTGATTCAGCACCAAAAAGAAAGGCTGTACAAATTATTTCATCTATAACTAATAATAATTTCATAGATTCTATTAAAAGTATTCCAAATGAAAGACTATCTTTATTTGTAGAATTAATATTACGATATAAAAATCTTACAAAATTATCCTTTATGACACCAAATGAATATATAATTAATAAAATGTTTAATAGAAATATAAAACTATAAATATTATTATATACAATTTAAAAATTAAAAAATTTAAATATAATTTGTAATTCATCTATATTACAAATTAATGGAAACTGAATTATTATGCAAAAATGAAGATTGTTCACCAGTTATGGATGATACATATACTGAAAAATGTAATATATGCTCAGGATATTATGCAGATGATGGTTTAAATGATATTTTATTTATTGAAGAAAAACCAAATAATAAACGTGCAATATGTGATTTATGTAAAAAAACAATTAATATTGTTCAAATGAAAGGCACTGGACAATATATTTGTCAAAATTCATGCGATGAGGATGACGATGATTACTAGATTTATATTTTCAAATTAAAAATAAATATTTTACTAATTAAATATAATTATTAAAATTGATTTAATAATTATACTTGTATTATATAAATGAGCAAAATTATGAAAAGTGAAAAAGTTGAAAAAGTTGAAAAAACTGATAAAAAAGACACTCAAAAAAAAATAGGGATATTTAGTCCTATGGTATCCAATATTAATATAAATGTTAAATCATATTCTATTGGTGAAAATCTTAGAGAAGTACTTTCTAATATATTATCTAAAAAGATTGAAGGAAAATGCAATAAAGAAGGTTTCATTAAAAAAAATTCTTGTAATATTTTAAAATATTCTTCTGGTTTATTACAAGGTGATAGTGTCCGTTTTAATGTTGTTTATGAATGTCTAGTATGTTTGCCAGTTGAAAATATGGAAGTTGATTGTGTTGCAAAAAATATAACAAAAGCTGGTATTCGTGCTGAAATACCAGGATATGAAGTATCACCAATAATTATTTTCATAGCAAGAGACCATCATCACTCAAATAAATATTTTAACTCTATTAATGAAAATGATAATATACAAGTCAAAGTTATTGGAATAAGATTTGAATTAAATGATTCTTTTATATCAGTTATTGGAAGTTTAATTAATAAAAAAAAAGAAAAGATTAATATTGAATAAACTTAAATTTTAAAATTAATATTAACTACAATCTATAAATAATTTATCATTTTTCTATTTTTGTTTCATATATATTTTTTAATTCTTTATTATACTTAAATAAATCAACATTATTAGTCAACATCAGAAAGCATCTTAATGAAATTATAATATCATAATATGAATTGTGCAAATTCTTTGGCATTACATTAAATAATTTGTTGTGCAATTCATCTAATTTTGGAAATTTTATATATGTTCCAAGTGAATTAGTCGCTTCTAAATTACAAAGATCTTTTGAATTTTGCATAGTACAATAATACTCTTTATTTCTCAAATCTATGAATTCTCTATTATTTCTTAAATATTCTATTTTTAAAATATTAGAATCAAACTGTAGGTTGTGAGCAACAAGCAAATCACATTGTTTAAATAATTTATCAAATTTATCTAATACATTTGTTATATAATCACCCTTCAATGTATCTTGTTTTGTTATTCCATGAATCTTTGTACTATCTTCAGAAACAACAATATCATCTGGTATTTTTATAATACTATCTATTTTATCTATTATTTTCATTGTTTTTGTATCAAACAAAATACAACTAAATTGTACAATATAGGGTAAAATAGATAAATTATTCATTATATTTTTATCACTATTACTAAAATATTTCGGTAATAATCCAGTTGTTTCTGTATCAAAAATTAATATATGTCTCATTATTAAAAAAGTTTTTTATATCTTTATTTTCATATACGCAAAATCAATTTTAATTTTAAATTTTTACTTCAGCATAATTTTTACAAATTCCATATGTTTTCCTATGCCATTTTGTTATTCCATGTTTTTTTATTCCTTCCAAATGTTTTTTTGCACCATATCCTTTATTTGTATCAATAGCATATTTATCACTTAGTTCTGGATTTAATTCACACAATTCTTCAATATATTTATCTCTTTCCACCTTTGCTAATATTGATGCAGCTGCAATTGAACTATAACAACTATCTCCACTTTTGATTGTTAAATATGAAATATGTTTTTCATTATAATATAATTTAGTAAAATCATTACCATCTACTAATAAAAGACAATATTCTTCATTTATATTATTTTCTTTTATTAAATTTACAATTGCCTTGTGCATGCATTGATGAGTTGCACGTCTTATATTTATTTTATCTATAACATCTTCATCTTCATAAGAAACCGACCAATATAAAGCATTATTTTTTATATAATCTGCAGCTTCATTTATTTTCTTTTTTGATGTAAATTTTTTACTATCTTTTAAAATAGAATAATCAAAATTACTTTTAGGCAATACTACTGCACCACTATATACTCTTCCAAATAAAGGACCTCTTCCTGCTTCATCTACCCCTACTTCAATTACATCACTATCTTCATTACAATAAAATGCTTGCATTTATTATTCTAGTTAAATATAAATATTTATATCAATTTTATTATTTTTTATTCTACATTTAATACATAATGGTAAAAAGTATAATCCCAACAAAAATAAATTTTTATTCTATTTCTATTACTCTATTATTACTATTTGTAGCATATATTATTTATGATAACATTATGACAAAGAAAGAATATTATAAACAATTAAAAATAGAATCTATGGATAATATGGGTGAAAACAGTATTCATCGTAATATTAATTATGGAAATGAACCCGAATATGTTAATGCAAATCCAATGCTTCCTAATCCACAATCAACAACTACTAGAACAACGTCAAACACTTCAAACACTTCAAACACTTCAAACAATTTAAATCATAATGTATATGATTATATGAACTATTCTAAAAATAGAAGGGAAACACCAGAATCAACAGATGATAAACCTTTATTAACAAGAAAAGAATTTAATCAATTTATTAAAAATTTAGAAAATAAAAAATGCCCTCCATGTCCACCTTGTGCAAGATGTCCTGAACCATCATTTGAATGTAAAAAAGTACCAAATTACGATGTTATTAATCAATCATACTTACCTGAACAAGTTTCAAATCATTCTACTTATGGTATGTAATCTAAATAATTAGTTATAATTCTATATTAAAATTATAATTAATATAATATGAATATTGCATTAATTACAGGAATTACTGGACAAGATGGTTCTTATTTAGCAGAATTATTATTAAAAAAAAATTATATTGTATATGGTATCATAAGAAGAGCTTCTGATATTAATACTCAAAGAATTGACCATATTTATAATAATAAAAATTTAGAGTTAAGATATGGTGATTTATGCGATTCACTTAATATTTTAAAAATTATAGAAGAAATTAAAGAAAAATATAAAAACATGATTAGATTAGAAGTATATAATTTAGCTGCTATGAGTCATGTTAAAGTATCTTTTGATGTTCCTGAATATACAGGAAATATTGATGCACTAGGCACATTAAGACTACTTGATGCTATCCGTTCTGCTGGTTTAACTGCAAAAACTAGATTTTATCAAGCATCTACATCTGAATTATATGGTAAAGTACAAGAAGTTCCACAAAATGAAAATACACCATTTTATCCTAGAAGCCCTTATGGAGTCGCAAAATTGTATTCTTATTGGATTGTTAAGAATTACCGTGAAGCTTATGGAATGTACGCATGCAATGGTATTTTATTTAATCATGAAAGCCCACGTCGTGGACCTACATTTGTAACCAGAAAAATTACAAGAGAATTAGGTAAAATTATGAGAGGAGAAAGCGATAAAATTGTTCTAGGAAATATTGATGCTAAACGCGATTGGGGGTATGCTAAAGATTTTGTTTATGGAATGTGGTTAATGCTTCAACAAGAAGAACCTGACGATTTTGTATTATCTACAAATGAATTTCATAGTGTAAGAGAATTCGTTGAAAAAAGCTTTGCTATTAAAAATATTCAAATTTCATGGAAAGGAACTGGATTAGATGAAATCGGATATGATATAAATACAGGTAAAGAATATATATTTATATCTGATAAATATTTTAGACCAGCTGAAGTTGATGAGCTATTAGGAGACTCTACTAAAGCTAGAAACATTTTAAAATGGAAACCTGAAACATCTTTTGATGAATTAGTTAAATTAATGGTTGAATCTGACGCCTAAACTACCTTTGTACATTTATTATCTATCTCTATTGACTCACATTCATGTTTTTCTGGAACAATTTTTATAATACCTTTACTTTTTACTTTATGCAAAGGCTCAGTACAACCTTTATGTTTTTTTATTGTTTTTTTAAATTTAAAAATTTTTTTCTTTTTATTACCACATCTTGCTCTGAAATGTTCATATCTTTCTCTTACATCATCATATGATAAACCAGATTTTTTCTTTAACATTTTATTTATTAATTCATGTAAGTTATATATGTATGTTGAAAAGGTCTCTCTATTTTTCATACATTCATTTGTTAAAGGTAATGCTTTAAAATTATTCTTTAAATTTATTCTACAATATTTACAAGGTAATACATTTTTTAAACTTAATACAAAATTTTTGTAATTATTTTTTTGTTCTTTAGTCGGTTCATTTGGATAATTAAAACTTATTGTATGTAAAACATGCCAAAAACTTGGTCCCCATACAGATGTTAACATACCATCACCACTTTTATAATGCTCATTATTATATATTTTTTTCGTTGTTTTTTTTGTTATTTTTTTTACATTATTTTTTACATTCTTTTTTACATTCTTTTTTACATTCTTTTTTGTTCTTTTTCCTTCCTTCTTTGTAGTCATTAATATATGTATATATATTAATTACACCAATTATTTTATTTCACATATATACACTATCATCTGAATCTCATTTATTAATTATAAATTAAATCATTGCTAAAATCTTCTTAAATCCTGGTGTATCTTTTATATCACTATTTACATAAATTTTTGTCTCTTCTTTTACATATAAATTTTGTATTACCATTATTTTTGAATAGTAATCTTTATCACTTATAAAATTATTCTTATTTAATTCTAACAAACTACCATTTGGTAATCTAAACAACATATTTATAATAAATTCTTTATTCTAAATTTTTTTATTATATATTTATATTATGCTTCTAAAAAGTATTGATAAAACTATTAGCTCTGCAAGTGAATTATATCAAAGCTACAAAAGACCTATCATACTATTTTTTATATTAATTATTTTTAGTTATATTCTATATTATATTTATAATGCATATGTATTACCATTGTTAAATATTAAATATAGTGATAATAAAGAATTCGATACAAAAGAAAAGGGTGTTAAATATAATTTACATTTATTTTATGCAAACTGGTGTCCTCATTGTATTAAAGCTAAACCTCAATGGCAAAATTTAAAAAAGGATTATCACATGGATAATACTAATTATAAAAAAATTAGAGGCAACTCTTTATATTTTATTGAACATGATTGCACTGATGGTGGTGAAGAAAATAATATGGATAAATATGACGTTGAAGGTTTTCCAACGGTTATACTAGAAAAAGGAAACGACCTTGTATATTTTGACGCAAAACCAACATACGATAATTTAGTTAATTTTTTACAAACAAATGTTTAATTAAATAGTTATGTTTTTATATTTTTATATTTTAAAAATGTTTTAGCACAAATAACACCATTTTCATATAATTGTTCTCTGTATTCTTTATTATTTATTGTTTTTAATACAGAATCCATATTTACTCCATCACCAGGCATATGTATTTCATATTCTATTAAACTTTCTGTTATATCCTTATTTGATAATATTTTAAAATAATTAAAAAAACATTTTATATATTCATAAATTGATGATTTATCATCTATTCTATTATCTATTTTCTTATCTATTTCCTTATTTTGATTCTTTTTATTAAATACCCTAATTCCTAATACACTTTTTATTTCACAATTTTGCTCTTTTAAAATTATATCTATAGGATAATTTTTTATAACTGCACCATCTACATAATAATTATTTTTGTAATATAATGGTGATATTAATAATGGAACCGCTATTGACATATGTATTGCATCTAAAATTTTTAAATCTGGTTCATTTTCATAATTTATATTTATTAATGTAAAATCTTTTATATTTACTGTAAAACAATGAAAATCTATTTTTGTTTTTTCATACATTTCTTTTAAAGTTATTTCCATTGACAAATCTATCGAATCAAATAAACTTTTAAACATCTTTTCTATTATTACCTTACCATCATACATGCCCTTTAAATTTATTAAATTAAATATATTTGTACTATCAAAAGGAATTATCTTTTCCCATGGACAATTTATGAAAAAATTCTTTATTATTTCTATATCTATATTTAACATTATTAATAGTGCAATAATAGAACCAGATGATACCGAATAAATTGTCTTTATTTTTTTTATATCTATTATTTTGTACTTAAAAAATTCATCAAATAAACCTAAGTATGAAAATAATACTGGACCACCTCCACAAAATACTAAGTGCTCTATATTCATTATTTATTAATTAATTTATATTTATAAGTTTTTTTCTTTTAAAAATATATTAAATGACATCTATATTTAATTTAAATGATAATGACGATATTGATGATAATTTCTCTGAAAAAATTAATCTTGATGAACTCTATGAAAAAAAGAAAAATTATGATTTGAATAAATTATCTATTTTTAAAAAATTACTTGGACGTGTTCATGTTAGAATTAAAACAACCGCTAGACAAAAAATAGATTCTCAACATTGCTGGTTTGTTGTACCTGAAATGATTATAGGAGTCCCAAAATATGACCAAGGTGCTTGTATTGCTTTTTTAATGGATAAATTAAATGAAAATAATTTTGGAGTAAGATATATTCATCCGAATTTATTATTTATTTCTTGGAAACATTGGGTTCCTGAATATGTCAGAACTGAAATCAAAAAAAAAATGGGTATTCAGGTTGATGGAAACGGAAATTTAATTAATCAAAATGAAGAAACGGAAGATATTATTGAAAATAATCCTAATAATTTTATTATAAATAGCAAAAAAACTAGTGTTAACTTGACAAAAAAGGTTAACCCTAACCCTTTTAAACCAGTTAAAGCTTATAAACCATCCGGTATTTACAATAAAGATTTTTTTGGAGGATTTGATAAATAGATTAAAAAATAATACAATTAAATTATTTATATTATTTTTTATTTGTCACGATTTTTATTTTTTTAATAAAAAAAAGAATATTTCAAATTAACACTTTAATGTTATTATATTAATTATTCTAATTTAGTTATAATAAAAAAAAAATAGAGAGAAAGCATTAATTACTTAACGACGCATTTTTCTTGATTTTTTTGCTTTTGAATATTTTTTTTTGTATGTTTTTCTTTGTTTTTTTGATTTTCTTTTTGAACCACCAACTATAGGAGGAGCCATACTTCCTACAGCACTTACTGTGTTTCTTACTCCCTGAGCTAGATTGTGTCCAAGATGTGAAGCTCCATGTGCTACCTTGTGTGCAGCATGTACGGAATCACAATACATTGGATGTTTTTGTACTTCAATTGGATTTTCACAATTGATAAATGTAGGTCCACCATGTTTCATTGGAGGAGGTGTATCTTTTTGAAAAAAATTACCACCTTTTCTACCCTTTCTACCCTTTGAATATTTCTTTTTTCCACCTTGTTGTGGAGGAACAGGTTGCATTGACTGCATTGGTTGCATTGGTTGTGTTGGAGTATCAGGTACAGTTGTATGTGATGGTTGTTCCTCCTTTTTACCACCAGGTAAATAACTCATTATACTACTAAAAAGATTACCACCTCTAATTTTTTTTTGAGTTTTTTTTACCTTTCCCCCTTTTTTCATTGTTTTTGATTTAAAAACCATTATATATATATTTAACATAAAAATACTAAATATACATATTCATAATTATTTCTTTACCTTACGTAATTTATTAACCTTACGCATTTTTCGTGATTTATTCACTTTATGCATTTTTCGTGATTTATTCACTTTACGCATTTTTCTTGTTTTTTTGATTCCACCACCTCTTAAGCTACGTCTTAATCCAGCACCCATTATATATTAAATAAATATTTTATCTTACATATTTTCCTACTTTTACGAAAGAATCTGCAATATAAATAATAAATATTCCTAAAAATGTATATAAAACTAACTCTTCAGTTACATGGTCAGTTTTCTCATTCTTTTGTTGCTCTAATAATTTAATTACATAATCTAACTTTTTCTCTAAATATTTGTCTGTAGAAGGCATATTTTGAGTAAAATTATAGTCTGGAATATTATTTAATTCTTTTGTATAATATTTTTCAGCATATACTGGTTCATCATTTTCTTCTAAATATTCTTCTTCTGGATGAACTTCAAAATTTTCTACACTATATTCCATATTTTCATTATTTTCATTTTCATTATCCATCCTTTCTAATCCACTAGATTCAGCAATTGGAGGAGGATTAAAATTATATAAACTATCTTCATCCACTTCTTCATTTAAATTGTTATGTATATTTTCTAATGCAACAGATACTTTATTACTTGCTCCCAACTCTTTTCTTTTTCTTTTCTTTTTTATTTTATCACTCTGTTGATTATATGATTTCTTTTCATTATATGTTAATTTTTCATAAGATTCATCTATTGGAGAAGCATAAAAAGCTAAACTCATATTTAATATATTACCAGAAAAAGTTATTTTAAATTTACTTTTTTAAAATATTTATTAATATATATATAATGAAAAGCCCAATTTTAGCAATATTATTTATATTATTAGTCGGAATAACTATATTCACACCAGAATCTATTATAGAATTAAATTCTCATATTTTTGGTAAATCACTATTACTATTATTAATTATTTTAACTAGTTATCAAGATTTATATGCTGGTCTATTTACTTGTTTCCTATTAATATATGTACTTCACATATCAAATGAGTCATTTATTGAAAATTTAAAAAAAATGAAAAAAAATCTAACAGCAAACGAAATATTTGAGAGTAATGGCATATCTGGTTCAGCTATACCTGCAACAAAATTAGATAGAGTAAAAATAAGTAATGAAATCAGAAAACCAAAAAAAGCTAAGGTTGTTGATAAAAATGACGTTTTGAATGATGAAGAATTACCAACATCATTTATGCCGATTAATATTGAACAATTTTCAACTATTTAAAAATATTTACATATATTAAATGAACTTTACTAAAATATTTAAAACATTTAATTCATATTTATATTCTTTAAATGATAGCAAGTTTTTCGCTGGATTAGTTTTTATTATGCTTAATATTGGCTCTAAATATATTACTCTTAAATTTAGTAAATCACAAGAAGCTTATTTAAGATTAGTATTAAGCAGACAATTATTAATATTTTCAATAGCATGGATGGGTACTAGAGATATTTATACTGCATTTATAATTCTAGCAGTATTTGTTGTTTTAGCAGATTTTTTATTTAATGAAGAAAGTAGATTTTGTATATTACCAGAATCGTATAAAAAATTATATAAACTAATGGATGTTAATGACGATGGCATTTTAACAGAAGATGAAATTAACCAATCTATTAAAATTTTAGAAAAAGCAAAAAAATTAAAAATCAAAGAGTTAAGCAATCAAGCTTATAGCAAATTTCATAATTTAAAAAATAAAGATTATTAAATATTATTAAATATTATTAAATATTATTAAATACGTATAAATAATATAATAATTATTTTTATGTATTGTAATGCTAAATATTATTATATTCTTAATTGTTCTATTTATTTATTTACACATATATTATCAAATTAATACCAATGATGATTTGGAAGTTCTAGAAATAGAAAAACCAACAAAAGAAAAATTTGAAAAGATTTGTGATTTAAAATCACCATTTGTTTTTGATTACAATATTGATAATAAAATAAATATTAATGATAATTCAACTCTTAATATAAGAAATACAAATTCTAAAAATGATAATGAAAGCTTATATATACCTTTAAAATATGAAGATTCTATTAAATTATTCAAAAATGATGAAGCAAACTATTATAGTGAAAATAATATGGATTTTTTAGAAGAAACTAAAATTATTAAAAAACTAGAAGAAAATGATGGATTTTTAATGCCTAATTATACTGTTTTAAGAAATTATGATTTTTTAACAGGTAGTCAAAATTCATATACTTCACTAAGATATGAAATTAATTTTAGAAATTTTTTCCATATTGTTTCTGGAAAAGCTCAAATAAAATTAATCCCTCCAAATTACAGCAATAATTTATATCCTATTTACGATTATGAAAATTTTGAATTTTATTCTAAAATTAATCCTTGGAATGTTCAAGAACAATATAAAGTAGATTATAGCAAGGTTAAAAGTATATTACTAAACGTAAATGAAAATAAACTAGTAAATATTCCACCATATTGGTGGTACAGTATTAAATTTTTAGATGAAAATACTGAAATAATTTCTTTTAAATATAAAACTATTATGAGTAGTGTTGTAAATATTCCTTATAACATTATGCATTATTTACAAATGCAAAATATTAAACAAAAGGTTGTTAAAAATTATAGTGATTTTATTGTTGAAAATGAAGATGAAAATAGTCATGAAAATAATCCCAATACAATTAGTGAAAATATAAATGGGGGAAATATTAATATTAGTGATAACAAAGATATTATTAATTTAAATGATATTACTAATAATAATCCAATGTAATTTATAAAAATATTATAAATAATTTAAATATATATTTAATATATGAGATATATAAATATTTTAGTTATTTTATTATTGATTATACTAGTATATTTTACTGTTAATTATTTAAATAAAAGTTTAGAAAATTATGAAAATAAATATGATAAACATGATAAAGATGATAAAGATAATAAAAACACTTATAATAGTATACTGATACAATTTTTAAATGAAAAAATTGGCTCTTTTAAAAGCTTATATAAAACTGATTCTGA
>Ga0129342_1000939_pt1 | contig 12879 bp, 14 predicted proteins | sample CPBDNA_5_FD_94426 | JGI IMG/M metagenome (GOLD analysis project Ga0129342, IMG submission 94426) | Freshwater to marine salinity gradient microbial communities from Chesapeake Bay, USA - CPBay_Sum_15_0.2_DNA | ecosystem: Environmental > Aquatic > Marine > Coastal | place: USA: Chesapeake Bay...
AATTCGTTAAGGTTCTCTACTAACAAAATTGGAACTCCCATATCGGAAAATTTAGTCGTAAGTATACTTCTAGAAACAATTGGAATAGTATTTACTAAAATTGATTCCCATATCCTATGTGTGTCAATACCATTTCCCTCAGGACATAAGGAATACTTAAAATCCTTTAAAGAATCCATATATGCTAAGTGGTTGTTATATTTTAGAATTTTTATTTCTGAGTTATCTTTTAATTGATTTAATAATTTTTTTCTTAAATCATAATTTGTATGTTGATTAAAAGAAGCCAAAATATAATTATTTTTTTTAATAAATAATTTATCAAATTTTTTTAAATTTTTTAACCTTCCATTTGTCATAAATCTCCTATTTTCAAAACCAATTGGTATTGGGGTAACTTTTTTTAACTTGTTTGTATTTAGACAAGTAGTAAACCAGTGAATAATTTTTTCATCAACATTTACTAAATCTTGGTCCTCAACTGACATATCTGAATTATGAGAAATAAGAATGTAGGGTTCCTTAATTTTTTTATGAATAGATTGAAAATATAAGTTTTTTAAATCAGTTCGTAAAAATACTTTGTCATTTTTCCGAACTTTCAAGGGGTCTACACTTTGAGTTTCATCAAAAACATGATCAGAATTTTTTCTTAAGCTATCACCAGTTAGAAAAATTCCACTTTGAGGTCTAAAAAAACCGGGATATTTTGTTAATGTATTTCGCCTAAAAATATTTCCAAAATATGTTTTTATGTTCACATAGATTAATATAGCAATATTAATTAAAAGATTTTAATCTCAGCGAGGACATTAGAATGAATGGTATCTTATGGTTACCAAAAACCGAGGAAATAGACTTTTCATTATTTAAAAATTATAAATCTTCATTAAATAATTATCTAAGTTCTAATCTAGTGGAGATTAACAATTACGAACAAATACCAAATATGCAAAATATTTTTGTAATTGATGAACACTTTTTCCACCATAGAGAATTTATATTAAATGAAAGATTTATACAAACAATTAACAAAAATAAAGTAAGACTTATAATCTTTAATACCGAAAAAATTTACAATCAACCATTCAAACATAATATAGATATACAAAACAAACTTAATAAATTTAATGACTATGTACAGTTCTTATCTGATGCGCAAGATATAAAGAAACTTAAACCTCCGTTTGCAACAAAACAACTATTTACAAAAGACTTTGATTTTCAGAAATACAAATCAGCCGAGAAAAAAGAAGAGCTATTGTTCATAGGACAAACTGATGGTAGGGCTTATAAAAACAGAAGGGCAATATTAAAAAACATAAGTAAGTTTGTAAATATACCCTTAGAAGTTATAGAAACAAAAAGAAAATTGTCATATGATGAATTTCTTTCAACAATTTCTAACTATAAATTTTTATTAAACCCTTTGGGAAATGGTGTTTCTCGCTTTCTTAATGTTCGATTTTATGAAGCAATTGGATTAAAAACAATACCTGTTCAAGAAATTAGAAATGATATGAAAGAATTGAATAAAGAGCTAGAGTTTAGCAATGTTATTTGCTTTAGAAATTTGAGAACTCTAAAGAAAGTTGATTTTAAAAAAGTTGTTTGGCAGCAAAATGAAAACTTAGAAATTAATACACTGGAAGAGTACTTTAGTAAAAAAGTACTAATAAATTATTTAAAGTAAATTTATGAAAATCTTATTTCTTTCAACTAAAAATTTAAATGCTCAAGGAGATTACTTAGAAATAACAATTATAAATGGCATGAGAAAGCTTCTTGGTAATAGATTTATAGAGTATCCAAGAAAAGACATATTATATGGTGATTTTACAAAATCACCAAAATCTAAGCTTCATGGACAAGGGTTTTCATTATTAAGATACCCAATAGAAGATGTTGATAGAAACGATGTTTTCAATCAAAAGTATGATGTGATAATTTATGGGAGTGGTCATTTAGTTGGAGAAGAAATTTACATTGATGAGATTGATAAACTTGCCAACAATAATGTTTGGATACTAGATGGTCATGATTTATATGGTGATGCACCAATCAAAAAAATGTATAATAACGAATCCATCATAGCAAATCAATTCTCAAATTCTTTTAAAAGAGAGCTTGTTTTTGAAGAAGAAAAAGTTTATCCAACAGGGTACGGAATACCAGAAGAAATTATTTTAGAAATTGATTATACAAAAAAAACTCAACTTCACCAAAAGTCATACCCAAAATTTGCAAAGTTTGAAAATCCAACTGATCTTGGAGGCAGTAGGAATCATCATATATTTAATAGCGAAGAAGAATATTTTGATGACATGTCCAGCTCATGGTTTGGCTTGACATGTATAAAAGGAGGCTGGGATTCACTCAGGCATTATGAAATAATCGCTGCTGGTTCGTTATTACTTTTCAGAGATTACGATAAAAAGCCTCCGAATTGTTCACCTCAAAATTTACCTTGCTTCAGTTACGAAAATATTAATGAGCTAGAATATCTATTTTCTAATCTAATAGTTAAAGATAAACCAACCAAACAATATATAGAAATGATTAACAAACAACGTAAGTGGTTATATCAAAATGGAACTACATTAAGTAGGGCTAAAAAAGTAATTGAAATTTTGAATCTAAACACAGAAAATTAATTGATGATATTACTGTATTCAAAGAATCAACCAAATTTTGAATTCGAATATATTAAAAATTTACTTTTGGATTATGTACCAATTGAAAAAGAAATTGTTATTGAAAATATAGCTGATAAGAATGATGAAATGTTTTATAACAATCATTTAGTATTTATATTTTCTGCAGGAGACAACTATATATTAGAAGCTGTAACCAGCTTTATTAAGAATCGTAAATTTTCCTATTCATTAATACATTTATCGGATGAAAGGCTTACTGATGAAATAAGTTTATATAAAGATGCAAAAGTAATTTTACGAAATTATTTTAACCCTTTTATTTTTACTAAAAATACTTTTACAATTCCACTTGGTTTTCAAACCGGATTTTTGACTAATCATAATTTTACTAAAGATGAGTTCAAGAGAAATTATGTTTGGTCATTCGCAGGTCAGATATATAGAAAAAGAAAAAACATGATTAAACAATTACAATTTACGAATAAATATTTTTTACACCAAACAACTGGTTTTAACTTGGATGACGCATTAGAAAGTAAAATTTTAAAAGAAGTGTATTTTGATTCAATATTTGCACCTTGTCCTTTTGGTTATACTAATCCTGACAGTTTTAGGATAATGGAAGTTCTTGAATCTGGTTGTATTCCTATTGTACAAAAATATTTTAATTTAGATTACTACAAAATTATTTTTGGTAACCACCCTTTTATTGTCGTAAATAATTGGAATGAAGCAGAAAAAACTATTCAATACTATTTGGAAAACAACGATCGACTTCTTGAAAAACAATTCGAAGTTCATCAATGGTATAAGTTATTCAAGATAAATCTTCAAAAAGATATTAAAAATTTGTTAGATGGCAATATAAGCAATTTAAACTCAGCTCAATTCAAATATCAAAAGAAAAAAACATTGCACTTAAAATTCTTTATTAATTTTTTCTTTAATTTCAAAATAAAAAATAAAAATATTTATATTAAATTTACAAAAACAATTTATAGAATTAAAAGAAAAATAAAAAACTTACTAGACCACAGAGGATAATATTTAAAATATGGAAAGACGTAATTTTGAAAAATGGTGGTCAAAAAATTTATTTGGTGATAATAAAACATATATTCATAATGGCGAGGAAATAAAACTTCCAACTATTGATGAATTTTCAGAATCTTGGATGGGTTCGATAAATGATCCAGACAGAATAGATGTTAGAAAACATTATAAAAATTTTAAGAGCTTACTTGATGTTGGATGTGGTGGTTCGCCTGAATATTTTGGAATTTCTAATTTCAAAAATTTAAAATACACTGGACTAGATATAACTCCAGAAATTGTTGAATTTAACCAAAAAAAAGACATCGACTGTAAATTAGGATCAATTGAAGATATTCCATTTGAATCAAGCACTTTTGACATAGTACATACAAGACATGTTTTAGAGCACCTGAAAGATTTCGACATGGCCTTATCAGAAATGATTAGGGTAGCAAAAAAAATAGTATTGATCTCTTTTTTTATTGGACCGATAGACGAAGAAAAAAGTATTATTTCTCTGGATAATAAAAATTCAGACTATGAGATTTATCATAATTCTTATAGCAAATCAGAGCTTAAAAATTATTTAAATCATAATAAGAAAGTTAAAAAATATAAATTTATTAAATTAAGCGGTAAATCAACTTACCTTTTAAAAATTTATATAAAAAATAAAAGGTTTATTTAGTTGCAAAAAAAGCATTTTATTACATACGGAACTGACAACTTCAAATTACAACAAAAAGAACTGCTTTTTCTAGTTAAAAAAAGTGGAATATTTAACACTACACATGGTTACAAGCCCGAAAACTTAGATATTAATTTTAAAAATAAATACCAAGAAATATTGAGACAATCTAGAGGAGGAGGTTACTGGATATGGAAGTATAAAATATTACAACAAAAGCTAAATGAGATTAACTTCAATGATATCTTGGTTTATTTTGATTCTGGTGGGTCTTTCAATTTAGGTGGGAAGAAAATGCTCGAAAAATATTTTGAAATACTAAATCAAAGCCAACATTCCCTTTTACAATTTAGAATGAACCATTTGATTGAAAAGAACTATACAACCAAAGAAATTTTTGAATATTTTAATGTTAGTAATAATTTTGAAATTAAAAACACTGGACAACATATGGGGGGTTTATTGTTTATAAAAAAGACTAACGACATATTGGAGTATTTAAATTTATACGAAAATTGTATTGAGTTTAATCCTTTTTTAATAACTGATCAATATAATAAAAAGCAAAATTATAGTAAATTTATTGAAAATAGGCATGACCAAAGTATCTTCAGTGTACTTAGCAAAAAATATGGCGCTGAAGTGGTTGATGGAGATCCAACATATTTTTCAGAAAATCCATCAATGCAATTTCACTATCCTTTCCTTGCAGTAAGAAGAAAAAAAATTACTAAGTTTGAAAAAATAATACTCTGGCCAAAATTTTATTTTGGATTATCAAATACCACTTATTTTAAATACAAATATTCAATTTTAGAGAGAATAATTTATAAGATATCAATTAAGTTATACACTAAACTATACAAATAATAACATGAAACTTTACTCAAATTATTTAAAATACAGAAGTAATACTTACAGTCAAAATGGTGAAGACGGGATTCTTGCGAAGCTTCTTCAAGAGTTGGAAATAAAAAGTGGCGTATGTGTAGAATTTGGTGCTTCTAACGGACCGTTTTTCAGCAATACGTATAATTTACTAAATAAGAATTTTTCTGCTTTTTATATTGAGTCTGATTCAAATCTTTTTGATGAACTAAAAAAAAATACTAAAAGTTTAAGTAATGTAACTGCTATAAATAGGTTTGTTTCACATCACTTAGACAATAATAGTTTAGATTCAATATTGACTCAGTATAGGGTGCCAAAAGATTTTGAAATTTTATCTATTGACATTGACTCTCATGATTTACAAGTTTGGCAAAATTATTCTGGAAATCCAAAAATAGTAATTATAGAAATAAATTCAACAATAAAACCTGGGATTCTAAATTATCATAATCAACCACTTAAAGGAAATTCTTTTAGTTCAACTTTGTTAATAGGTAAAAATAAAGGATATATACTAATAGCACACACTGGTAACTTAATTTTTCTGCGAAAAGATTTAATTAAAAATTCAAGTTTGGGTTTATACCAAAGACTTTTTCCAAAAAGTCTTTTCCTAAATGATTGGTTAGATAAACCTTATTGGAAAAAGTATTTTGAGTATCATTTAGGTAAATTATTAAATAACTTTTCTATCAACAAAAACTCATGAGTATTTTAGTAACTGGTGCAGCTGGATTTATAGGTAGTCATCTTTGCAACAAGCTATTAAAAAATGGTGAATTTGTAATTGGTGTTGATAATTTTAAACTTGGAAATAATAAAAACTTAGAAACTCTTATAAACAATAATAATTTTTCTTTCAATAAAATTGATATTGCTAAGGAAGGACTTAATTTATTAACTAGAAAAAATTTTCCTCAAATAACTGAAATTTGGCACCTCGCAGCTTCGAGTGATATAGCTACAGGCATAAATAATTATACTGAAGATTTTAAAGACACTTTCATGACAACTGTTGAAGTATGTAAGTTTGCCGAGTCTAATGATATAAAAAATATTTACTTTGCCTCATCAGGTGCAGTATATGGTCCACACTCAGAACCTGTGAGAGAAGACTTTCCCTGTACCCCTATTTCTTATTACGGAACTTTCAAACTGGCTTCGGAAAGTTTTTTAAGTACAGATTTTGAGAGATTTCTAGAAAAAGTAATTATTTTTAGATTTTCAAATATAGTCGGAAGTAATGCTACACATGGTGTAATTTTTGATTTTATAAATAGGCTTAAAAGTAACCCTAAAGTTTTAAATGTTTTAGGTAATGGATTACAACAAAAACCGTATTTACATGTAAGTGAATTGATAGAAGGGATGTTGTTTATTAGAAAAAAAATAAAAAATGACTATCAGGTTTTTAATTTAGGCCCTAGCGATAATGGTACTTCTGTGATGGAAATTGCCGAGAGTGTCATAAAAAATTTAAATTTATCATGCGAAATATTGTATGAAAATAGTGGAAAAGGGTGGGTTGGTGACATCCCAAAAGTGATGTTCAATAATAATAAGGTTAATGAATTTGGGTGGAAACCAAAATTATCATCAAATGAATCTGTTGAATTAGCAATTAAAGAAATTATTTCTGAAATTTATTAGTAATTAAAGAATTAAACTCTTCTAAAGTTTCAATTACTATATTTGGTTGAATTGTTTTGTTAGGCAATCCTGCACTGGTCTCATCAAAAGAGTATTTATTTTTATACAAAATAGTTTTAATTCCTGCACGAAAACCAGCTTCAATATCTACCCATCTATCCCCAATAATCCAAGAATTCAATTTATCTATTTCATATTTTTTTATTAAATTGTTCAGCATATGAGGATTTGGTTTCTTATATAAACTATTGTCTTCAGTTTCACAAAGAATTTCCGTAAAGTGAAGTTTTGAATTTATTTTTTCATTAATCTTATTTAATTCATCAAGCTTTAGATTGCCCCTTTTTACATCTGGTTGGTTAGATACAATAAAAAGCATGAAATCATTTTTTAAAGATTTGATTGAATCGAATATTTCGTAATTTAGATCAAGTTCTGATAAATTATGCGGTGGTCTTGTAGATTTTTTTTCATAAACTAATTTATTTAAAATGCCATCTCTATCAAAAAAAAATCCTTTATTCATTCCAAAGTTCTGTCAAATTTCTTTTTTTTAACTCATCTATCAATGCTTCATATGAATCTTGATTACCAATTTCATAAAATTTATAATTTGTTTCAAATGAAGTTAATTCTTCATGTTTTATTAAATTTGTAATAATTTCCGCCAAATCTGTTTTGTTTATTTGAAATTTATCAAATACATTTTTTTTAAATATTAGTGCTCCGTAATCTACATAATTATTTTTTAAAGTTAATTCTTTTGAATAGCTCAACAATTTACCATCTTTAAGTAAAATATTTGGGGTTTCATCAACTTTATCTTTATGAATTACTGTCATTAGAGACTTTTTATTGGATTCTAAAAATTTTTTCTCAGATTTGTTAACATTCCAATTAAGTAATGTATCACCATACATCACCCAAAATATATCAGGCAAAAAATCCAAATTTTTTATTATTGCACCACCAGTTCCCATGGCATTTTCGCCATCCATTAAATACTCGATATTAAAATCTTTATACAAATTATTGTTTTTTAAATATTTAATTACTTGTTCTGAATTACTATGTAGTAGAAGATATACGTCTCTAAAACCCAACAATTTAATATTTTTAAAAAACAAATCTATAAATTTGAATTCATTTATTGGAGATAAAATCTTTGGTGTGTTTTTATTAAGAAATTTCATTCTAGTACCGTAACCTCCTGCTAAAACAACAAGTGGAAATTTTGAATTATACTTCAAAATATACTGTTCCTTCAGTATCAATTTTAAAATCTAACAAATTTAATTTATTTTTTAACAGAAATTCATTAACTAACGACAATTTTCTTTTTGGACAATGAATTAAAATATACCCTCCGCCACCAGCTCCAATTAATTTTCCGCCAGTACAGCCCATATCAATTAATTGATTTATTAACTTATCAACCTGTGTATGAAATTTTGAGGGAGATCTATGATGCTTAATTTTCCATTGCTCGGTTAATTTAATTCCAAAATTTCTAACTTTCTTTTTGTCAGTTAAGAGACTGTGTGCTTCAATACCACTATATTTTGACTTTAATAAATTACTGAAAGTTTCTTTTTTTGAATCTTTTTGAAAGAGTGTTTTTGTCAGCTCTGTAGATGCATTTCTTGTCTTGTCGGTATTTATTAAGTGTAAATCTTTAATAAAATTTTTTAAACCGAGATTTTCTTCATATATATCATAATTTTTAACTGAACCACTCCTAGAAATTTTAAAATATTGGATAGAACCGTAAGCTGATGCTAAAGAGTCTTGCAATCCCACGGGTTCTTTTAAAACTTCTATTTCAATATACGAAGCTAATTTAGCCAATTCTTTTTTTGATAATTTTTTATCATTCTTATAAATTGAGATAGCTTGAATTAGCGCTGCAGTAAATGCTCCTGAAGAACCAAGCCCCGTTCCAGACTTTACATCTGCAAAGGAAGTTATTTCTATTCCTGGATTAATTTTAAATAACTTTAATACTTCTCTAATTATTGGATGTTGTATTTCTTTGATGCTTGAAACATTCTCATATTTTGAATATCTTAATATGTATTTTTTTTCATTAATTTTATTAATACTGATGTATACATGTTTATTTATTGATGCTGAAATAAAATTCCCGCCGTATTTCTTGTAAAAAAAAGGTACATCGGTACCACCACCACCTAAAGTTATTCTTAAGGGACTTCTTGTTATTATCAACTATTTAAACTAAGCCTTCCCACTTTGGAATTTCTGGATTTAACTCAGGGTGACTAACTAAAAAATGCCAAAGATAGGCTTGAAATCCTTCTGTATGAGCAGTTACATATTTTTCATCAACAACTGGAATGACAATACACTTATCAGATATTTTTTTAATTTCACCTCCATCACGACCAACAATTGAAAAAACTGTACCTTTCTTTTTTTTTGCATAGTTTGCTGCATTTATTAATTGAGTGCTGACAGGAGGGTTTAGTGAACCACCACCTACGGAAAAGATAAACAAACCATCTTTTTGGTTAAACCTAGAAGAAGCTAAATAGTCTTTGTAAGAATTGTCCCACCCATCATCATTTATTCTAGCTGTTAATTCGGAAACGTTATCAGTTATGGAATATGATTCAATATTTAGTAGCTTTCTAAAATCTGCAGCTGCATGGGATGCGTGACCAGCTCCACCTCCAGAACCACAAAAGAATAATCTTCCACTTATATCTTTAAAATCTTTTAGGTGTTTAACAAATTTAGATATGTTTTCTTCTTCAAATTTGTTAGTAATTTCAATAATTTGTCGAAAAAATATATTTTCAAAATTATTCATAAATTATAACCTGCAGTAATAGCATCTTCATAAAACATCTTAACTGTTTCTAGTGAGAAGACTTCTAAGTCTTTACCAATATTTTCAATTTTATTAATTAAATTTTTGTCTAAAGTAATAATTTCGCACCTAGTATTAATTGCTTGAACTAAGTTGTAGAGTTCTCTTGCAGAAGCCCACAACACATCAACGTTTAGTGACTCTTTCGTTTTAAAGTCAATAAAACTCTTAGCTGTAATTTCGGGATTTATTCCAGAATCGGCTATTCGCCCACAAAAAATGGAAATTATATTTGATTCTGTATTTTCAAAGCATTCACTAATGTACTTAAATTGCTCTAGTGTGAAAACTGCTGTTACGTTTAGATTAACTCCTTCACTGATTAAGTATTTAATTAAATTTTTTGAAGACTCTCCTTTTGAATTCGTAATTGGAATTTTAATATATACATTATCTCCCCAAGAATTTATTTGTAAAGCTTGTGATTTCATTTCTTCAAACTCGTCTGAAAAAACTTCTAAAGATATTGGGCCAGCCGGAAAGGCTTCGATTAATTTTTTTGAAAAATCTTCATAATTCTTGATTCCTCCTTTTTTCATTAAAGTCGGATTTGTAGTAATTCCTTTAATTAAATTATTGTTATTCTCAGCTATAAAATCTAAATCAACACCGTCATAGAAAATTTTAATATCATGAAGCATATTTTAATTATACTAATTTGCTACATTGATAACTTCTTCGTTTAAAATAAAACTAATTACTCAACAATTAAAATATGAATTTAAGAAAAACTAGCTTAGGTGAAACAAATAAAGGTCTTTCATATTATCCCGCAGAAATTTTATCAAAAATAAAATTTAACAAATTATTATCTAAATCATTTTCACCAAATACTGTTCTAGACCTCGGTTCGGGTTATGATTTTCTACTGTTAAAAAAACACGTAAATAAATTTGAAAAAGTATATCTTGCAGATGTTTCTATAAATACTCATGAAGCTAAAAAATATAATAATATTGAGTTACTTATTGGTGATCTTCATAAAACAATAAATAGTATTGAAAAAGAAACTATAGGTTTGGTTTATGCAAATAATATACTAGAACACCTTCATCAACCAAAAGTTGTTCTAGAATCTATACAAAATATCATTACTGAAGATTCATTAATATATATTTCTGTTCCGTCGTGGTTAGGTAGAACTATGCTTGAATTTTTTGCATTTGTTTTAAAAATTGCTCCAATAGAAGAAATGCAAGATCATAAATTTTATTTTAATAAAAAACAGTTATGGCAACTACTTATTGATTCTGGATTTAAACCAGCTTCTTTAAAAATAAAATATGATAAGTTTGGAATGACAACTACAGCTACAATTAAAAAAGATCAAAGAATCAGATAAAAAAATCTAAGTCATTTTAAAATTTCTATTATGTGAATTTCTCCTGATATAGTTGAAACGATAACTGTATTTTTTATTTCATCAAATATTTTAATACTTGAAATGCCGCCCGGCACATAAGCAAATGGAGAAATGAGCACCGACTGGTTTGTAATATTTAATAAAAACAATTCACCAGAAACGTGATCACCAAAAATAACTGTGTTTTTAAAGTCTGTATTTTCTATAAATATATCCCCGCCTACAATAGCTCCTCTATAATATTCTTCTACAGGCTGATGGTTGTATGTAAAGACAGGCTTAATCGAGTTTTCTTTTGTATATTCAACAATGGTAGAAGTTTTTATACCTTTTTCATAGCGATTTAATAAAATGTTGTAATTTTTTAAGTTATCTATCTCCTCTGATAATAAATCTCCCTCGTAAACAGGCCAGCCAAAATTTAATGGAAAGCTATCAAACTTTGTTATATTTAATTCTTCATTTATACTGAACCCAACATCAGGAATTATAAAGTATTCTCCTGTTTCAAAAAACTGCCATGGATTACGTAATCCTATTGCAAGTATGTTAATGTTACTTTTTTGAATATTGTTTTTTAACACTTCATATTCGTAACTAATTTCTACTTCATCATTAAGTAAAATTAACTTTCCTATATATGAGTCTGTTCTTAGTGGGTTTTCATTTGTCCTTGATAAAGGTCCCGCTGGCGTAAAATCGCCTATACCTGTGACATAACTGTCAAAATTTTCTGACCAAATTATATGACCACCGTAATGCCAAGAGATTGAATCATATTCATTTTGAATAGACAGCAATTTTTTTTCAAATTTATTATTTGATAAATCATTTTCGTAACTATATAAATCTACCTGTAATTGTTTCAATTTGTTTACGTATGAAATACTAAATGTTTTTTCGAGGTTGCTGATCGCAAAACCCTTTGCCCCTCTATCATTACTACTGTCAACTTTTTCTGAAAAATCAACTATGAGCTCTAAATTTGATTGAATTAAATTAAGCTCATATATTCTTCCCGCTTTTTCTAGCAAATAAAAATTTTTGTTATGTTTAACTATGCTTACAATTGGTATTTCAAAGTTGAAGGACTTTAGATAGCTGAATTTGTCATAACATTTTATATTTATACTTTGCCCGAGATATGGTGCACAGTTTTCATCAAGTTTTCTAAAGCTAAGCTGGTCATAAATATTTTTATTTTCAAGTGCTATATAGGGTTCATCTTCGATTTTCTTTATTTCCTTGACGTCACTTCCACTTTCATTTGGGATAATATTTACTGTTTCTGGATTTGTAATATTTCCACCACAAAAAGTTAAAGATAATAAAAATATTGTTAGTTTTTTCATTTTTTATTATGTTTAATAATAATTAAATTACCTAAATTTATTTATCTATTAAAAAGAAAAATTAAATATTCTTTCTCTAGCGGGTTAATGTATATTTCATTTTTATATTTGTGGAATATACCTAAACAAAACACCATCAATTCCGAAGTATCCAACCTTTTAGAAATTTTCTTCTTGAAATGTAGAATAAAAAGCATTTCGAATGGATAAATTATTTTGGTCTAAATTTGTAAAATCGTCAATCATAATATATGCGCCCACAACTAATTTATCTGCAAGAAATTTAATTTGATCTATTGCAGAAACATACAGATCACAATCAATATGTACAAATTTAAATTTTGAATTATTTA
>Ga0129342_1000940_pt1 | contig 12875 bp, 9 predicted proteins | sample CPBDNA_5_FD_94426 | JGI IMG/M metagenome (GOLD analysis project Ga0129342, IMG submission 94426) | Freshwater to marine salinity gradient microbial communities from Chesapeake Bay, USA - CPBay_Sum_15_0.2_DNA | ecosystem: Environmental > Aquatic > Marine > Coastal | place: USA: Chesapeake Bay...
CGTTCAATAAAAAAGCAGCCCGAAGGCTGCTCTTAGTTTTTTGATGTACGTGGGGCTTATTTGGTAGCCTCTTCCATACCCTTCTCTAACAATTCAAAGAATTGGTCAAGCTTTGGAAGTACAACGATGCGTGTTCTTCTGTTTTTAGCACGACCGGTAGCTGTTGTGTTGTCTTCAATGGGAACATATGAGCTACGCCCTGCAGCAGTCATACGTGCGGGGTCTACCAAGAAATCTTCTTGAAGAATACGCACTACCGCAGTTGCACGCTTAACACTTAAGTCCCAGTTATCCACAAGAATATTACTGTCCGTTTTTACGGGAACATTATCGGTATGTCCTTCAACCATAAATTCCAAGTCTGTCTTGTCGTTGATGACTCGCGCGACTTTACCTAATACTTCTTTGGCGCGTTGTGTTACCGTATAACTTCCACTACGGAATAATAGCTTATCAGAAATCGAAATGAATACTACACCTTTTTCAACGTTAACTTCGATATCCGCATCATTAATGTCAACCAATGCGCCTTTTAGGCTGGTAACTAAGGCAAGCGTTACCGAGTCTCTACGTGTTACCGCATCTTGCATACGGGTAATACGCATGTCTTTTTCCTTTAACGATTCCAAAGAACGTTCCAGATTCTCGGCACCTTTTTGCGAAAGCGTTGTAAGGTTGCCCATGTTGTTTATAAGTTCTTGATTATTAGATTTTAAGAAACTTATTTGGTCGCGAAGTGCACTAACGGTAGCATCGCTTTTTGCCTTTTCGTCAACGCACGAATTTAGCTTTACGGTGGCGGTGTTAAGCAAGTCTTTGGTTTCTTTATGACTGGACTCAAGCGCACTGTATTTTTTTTGCGATACACACGAAGTTAGCAATACAGGGATTGCAAGTAACAAGATTAGGATTTTATTCATCATCAATTAATTTATAGTGTAAAATTACTAGAAAAACGCTGATAACAGCTATTTTCTTGTGTTAATGTTTTGAAAAAATTTAATTCATCGTTTAATTTAATTAAATTGTGAAACAAAATCAATGAAAAAGTGAAGCATTTTTTAAACACCTATTATCCCATATTATTGGCATTTTTCAGTTTTGTGTATTCGGTATATCTATGGTTTACAGGAAACGAATTGGAAGGTATTTATGTGGGACTTTGGCCTATAACCATACTTGGTTTTGCCATTGCCATTAGACAACGCAGAAGAGATGACAAATAAAATCATGTTTTTTATCGGGCTAGCTATTGTGGTGGTCTATGGCTATTTTTTACTGAGTATCATTACCAATCAGAACCCTGCCAAAAGACGCAATGCCGCAGATGAGTATGATGTTTATGATACAGACGGCATGGGAAATCAGGGTAGAGTACCCAATAAAAAGCCTAAGAATAGGGCTTAAATAGCAACAAAAAAACCCTCACTATTTGTGAAGGTTTTTTATACGTGTTTTGTTGTTTTTAGAAGTCCATTATGCGCACCATCATAAGTGTGCTAACAACTTTTCTAACACCTGCAACTTTTGCTGCATATTCAGCAAATGATGCGTCAGATAGCATTTGTTTGTTTCTTGAAAGTGCGGTTTCAACACTTGGCGCACCAATCCAAACAAAATGACTAAAATCATCTGTTTTTCCGGCTACAGGATATGCAACTCCATAAGAGTTAGACACGTTCATTTTTTGTGCCATGTTCTGAGAAAACGCAGCATATTCAGCCACATAAGCCGCAGGATTTTTCACATCCATTTGGTAAATCATAAATACTTGATCGTTAGACCAGTCGTTTTGATACCATGCGGGCGTATTCAATGTTTGCGATATGTCAGTAATGTAATTGTCAAGTTCTTTTGACAATTTCTGCACTTCCGCAGAAGCTGCCCAAGAATTCATAAAATTGGCTACACCAGCTTCATCTTGAAAGCAAAATTGCATGGAATGTGTCGCTTCATATTCTCCATTAAAGAAATACCCAAAAAGAGATTTTGAACCTTGAATATTCTTTCCCCATTCTGTATCCATCATTTTTGAGATGGTAGCTACAACCGCTTCAGGGTTGTCCGTCTTAAAATCAAAAAACATACAGTATTGAGAAAAACCGAGTGAGGAAACCAATAAGGCACCAAGTAAAACTATTTTTTTCATTTTTGTTTAGTTTAAAATTCTCCATAAATTTAGACTTATTATGTTAATCGTTTATAAACTTAACTTTATTGTTGGTTTAACTTTTAATGGTATTTTTGATTAATTGGAAATGAAGTTTATGATAAGAAAAGGTGAATGTTTAGAAAGACTTTTTATAATTACTTGCCAACACAAAAAGTTGATTATAAATATTTTAGCTTATGCAAAAACAGCCACCAACAGGTTTGGAACATTACCCTGTAACATTACCACAGGCAGACGCGCGCTAGGGGGCAGTCAGCCGCGATAGCAGAGGCAGCTTTTATTTCCCAATGCAGAAATTCGCAAAGATATTTCCTAAAATATCATCGGTGGTTACCTCGCCCGTTATGGTGCCTAATTCGTAAAGGGTTTGCCGAATGTCAATCGCCAATAAATCGCTGCTGCGGTTTTCTTCAATGCCTTGTGCTACTTCGCTAATGCTTTGCATAGCCGTTTGCAACGCTGCCCAATGCCGTTGGTTGCTTATCAGGGCACTACCCGTATTCCATTGGAGTTGCCCGCTAAAATGCGTTTTTAGTTGCTCAATATCTTCTTTGTTTTGGGTGCTGATAACGACTGTGGTAAATACTAATTTTTCTACTTCCAAATCGGTTAATGCTTGCGTATAGTTTTTAATCACCGCATCGCTTAGCAAGTCTTTTTTATTGATAACGAGCAATGCCGTACTGTCTTTCCGATAGATGTCTTTAAGCGCGGTGTAGGTTTGTGCTGCCGTTTGGGTTTGCGGATCAACTACATATAAAAGAATACTTGCGGTATCCATTTTTTCTTGCGTTCGCTTTACGCCCATGGCTTCTATAGTATCGTCTGTTTGCCGCAGTCCTGCGGTGTCTATAAATCGGTACTGAATACCGCCAATGGTTAGCGTGTCTTCAATACTATCGCGTGTGGTACCTTCAATATCAGAAACCAACGCCTTTTCTTCGTCCAGTAATGCGTTGAGCAACGATGACTTCCCTGCATTGGGTTTTCCCACAAGGGCAACCGGTATGCCGTTTTTTATGGCATTTCCAGAAGCAAACGAATCCAACAAATTTTTTAGGGTATTTCGAATATCGGTAACCAGTTGCTTGAGTTGTTTTCTATTGGCAAATGCCACATCTTCTTCGCTAAAATCGAGTTCTAGTTCAATAAGTGATGCAAACTCCAGCAATCGCGCTCTAAGTTGCCCAAGACTGTCGCTGATGCCTCCTCTAAGGTGTTGCACAGCAATATGATGCGCTGCTTCGCTTTCCGAGGCAATAAGGTCAGCAACCGCCTCTGCCTGCGCCAAATCCATCTTTTTATTTAAAAACGCCCGTAAGGTAAACTCACCCGGTTCGGCAAGTCGTGCGCCCAAATCCTGTAAGCTTTGCATGAGCTGTTTTTGTACATACACCGACCCATGACATGAAATTTCCACTACATCTTCGCCCGTATAGGAATGTGGATTTTTATAAATGGATACCAATACTTCGTCTAAAAGGGTATCCTTTTGATAAAAATCGCCGAAAAGTACGCTGTGTGTGGGTTGCTCACTGATTTTTTTACCAAACCTAGACCGAAAACCATGTTCGGCAATAGCAATGGCATCGGTGCCACTAAGGCGTACCACCGCAATGGCAGCAGCACCCGGTGCTGTGGAAAGGGCTACTATGGTATCGTTGATATTCAAAGGCTTACTTCTTTACGATACGTCCGACGACGCTTGTGTAGTTCGTGGTTGTAGTTTTTCCAAAGTGCCTGAATCGCCTTGTTTTCCTCCAATTCGGGGTTGGTTTCCACAGCAGTAATGCCACGGCGGTTAAACATTTCTTGAATTTCTTGAAAGATAATTGCCGTAACGCCTTTGTTTTGATAGCTTTCCTTGATGCCAATAAGGTAAAACGCCGCACGATTGTTTTTGCGTTGGGCACGCCACAAGTGGTATAATCCAAAGGGGAACATCTTCCCGTTGATTTTCTTTAACGCTGTTGTAAACGAGGGCATGGTGATGCTAAACCCAATCATTTCATCATTTTCGTCCACCACACATTTTATAAAATCGGGGTGCACGTAGGGAAGGTATTTTGTTTTGTAATGCTCAATTTGATGTTCCTGAATGGGTACATAGGATTGTAGTTTATTATAGGTTTGATTGAGCAAATCAAACATGGCATCAATATGAGGCTCAATGTCTTTAACTGTTTTAAAATTCAGTGTTTTAAGCTTGTATCGCTCCTTTATAACCCGAGCAAACTTTTTTACCTTTTCAGGGGCATCTTTGGCGTCATAAATATCAATTTTAAACTCAATCCACTCGCTTTGTTTCACCAGTCCAAGTTGCTCTAAATGTTCTTTTTGATAGGGGTGATGATACCACGTTATCATGGTGTTCATGTGTTCATATCCTTTAACCAAAAGCCCAGCTTTGTCCATATTGGAAAAGCCCATTGGACCCTCTATGTAGGTCATGCCTTCTGCAATAGCAACGCCCTCAACCGCCTCGATGAGTTTTTTACTTACCTCAATATCATCAATGGTGTCATACCAACCAAAACGAACCTTCGTTTTGTTGAGTTCCTCGATTTCTACCCAATTAATCATGGCAGCAATTCGACCAACGGTTTTTCCGTTTTTTGTTGCCAAAAACAACCGTGCCATAGCATGATTAAACACCCTGTTTTTTTTAGGATCAAAAATAGCTTCCTCCTCTTTGGTAATTGGAGGAACCCATTGTGGACAATTACGATATAGCGTGAACGGAAACCGAAAAAATTCACGGTATTGGCGCCTTTTTTTAACCTCAACAATTTCTATCATCGTATTTTCTTTAGCTTTCGCTCAATGCGCTTTTGTTTTTTGTCAAGTTTGCGTAACCCTTTGTTGGTGCGTTTTTCTGCTTTTCGGGCTGCGTTTTCTTCTTTAAATAATTTTTTTCGCTCTTTACGGCTTTGCTTTACTTCTTTTAAATCTTGCGGTTGCCCATTCCATATGTTATGCTTATTTAATCGACACGAAACACCAATACCTGCATTTAAAAGCTTAGGGGTAGTTTTTACGCTGTGTTGTAAGGCAATATCCAGTTGAAGGTCATCTGATAGTAAATAAGCTACTCCAGCTCCTAGGGTTAGATCACGGTAAAGTGGACTATCGTCAATCTGATATTCTCCATAAAAAGACAACTTGTCACGAGTGCTATACGTAAGTGTTCCAATCAGTTTTTTCTGTTGGATATCTGCCATTATGTAGCGCATTCCAATATTGTGTACCAATACAAGCCCAGGTTTTAAATGCTGCTGCATAATAATCATCCCAGTTACCGAAACAGTTGGTTCTTCAATAGGGCGGTAGTTAAAATCAAACAACGGATAAAAGGGTTCTTGATACGGATAAATGCCACCTGTAGCAAATTGTGCAGCTGCATAAACCGAAACGGCAGGAATCAAATCGCGCCATCGCACACGGTTGTTTGCGTGGTAGCTGTACAGATTTGGCTTGTATTTTTCTGTATTTCGAAAGGGGTCATAAACCAAATACTTTGCACCTGCTGAAAAATCACGCAGCCCTTTTCGGTCAACGGTTATCTCTCCAAGCGCATTCTGATAGCTGAGTTCATCTAACTGATAATCCAATGAACCCACAAGCTCTAATTGCTCTTTAAATAAGCCAACACGAAGTTGCATTCGAGTGCCAAGCCCAATAAAAGAGGCATTTTGGAATGAATTAAAATCGCCATGGCGAAACGAAATTCCTTGTTCCCACTGATACACATTTTTACCAACGCTAAACGCTCCCATAGACTGACTGGGTCTGTTACTGTTAATGACTTCGGTGTACTGTGCTTTGGTTGTGCTTAGCATTAAGATGCTTAGCAATGCGCCCAAAATATGTGAAAAAGACTTGTGCATAGTCAAAGATACATGAATTATAAATTCTGTAGGTTACGGATAGAGTTGTATTTTTGGAAGATGATGCAACATTTTAAGCTCCTTTTTTTACTGCCTCACGTATTGGTGACGCTATTTTTTGCTGCAATTTCGTTAATGTATTTCTATCCTGTGCTATCAGGAAAAGCATTAGTACAATCTGATATTGTGCAATTTAAAGGCATGCAACGTCAAGTGTTGGAACATCGTGCCGCATTTGACGAAGAACCCTATTGGATAGACAACGCCTTTGTGGGAATGCCCACCTATCAAATCACACCACGCTATCCGTTTGATGTGCTGCGCTATATGGATACTGCTATTCGATTTTTGCCACGCCCTGCCGATATGCTTTTTTTGTATTTGTTCTTTTTCTACTTGTTTGCACAAAGTCGGCGATTCTCGATTCCTATATCTGTTTTAGGGTCGTTGGCGTATGGATTTTCGTCGTATTACATTATAATTTTGATGGTTGGACACAACACCAAAGCCATGGCTTTGGCGTATGCGCCACTTATTTTTTTAGGATTATTTCAACTTCTTATAGATAAAAAGAAAATTGGATTTATTTGGTTTACGCTTGGCTTGGCATTACAGCTCCATGCCAATCACCTCCAAATGACCTACTACACGCTGATAATGGTAGCCATTTGGGTATTGCTTTGGGGTATCTGGAGGTGGCGTAAAGAAGGAATTCGGTTGCTATTTAAGCCTATAGGAAAATTGATTTTAGGAGGTGTTATCGCACTTTTGCTCAATGCGCAAGGGGTTTTAGCCACATTGGAATACACCCAATTTAGCACCCGTAGCGCAAGTGAACTAACCATCAATCCTGATGGAACACCTAAAGAATCTTTGGCAGGTTTGTCGTTTGACTACATTACAGAATACAGTTACGGTATTTTAGAAACGTTGACGTTTTTTGCGCCCAATGTGGTGGGGGGTAGCTCAAGTGCAAGTTTTCCCATGAATAGCGAATTTGTACAATTTTTACGCACCCTTGATGCCGAAACGGCAAATACCATTTTCAGGTATGCCCGTCCGTATTGGGGTGACCAGCCCATAGTTGCTGCACCTGTTTATTTGGGTATTGTGATACTGTTTTTTGCCTTACTTGGAATCATCACAGTAAATCGGAATATCCGTGTGGTTTTATTTGTCATTGTGGGTACTTCTTTACTGTTTTCATGGGGTAAAAACCTGCCAGAACTAGCACAATTTTTTATTGATTATTTACCACTTTATGATAAGTTTAGGGCGGTTAGCTCGGCACAGATAATGATAATGCTTTGTACGACATATGCTGCCATGCTTGGGGTACAGTTTTTAGTAAAAGACAATGTCGTGACTCGGCAAAAATTACTGAAATGCTATTACGTACTTTCTGTTTTTGTGTTTTTGATTTTATTCTTAACAGCAGGGTCAAAAGGCTTCTTTTCCTTTACTTCAGCCTACGAGCCATTTGCCCAATACCCAGAAGTGATGAATCCACTTAAAAAAGCACGTACAGCATTGTTGGTTCAAGACATTTGGCAGTTGCTGATTTTTGTTTGTTTGATTATTGTTTTTACGATACTCTTTTGGAAAAAGAAAATTTCTTCTGTCGTTTTTGTGATGCTTATAACTGTGTTGGCGCTAACAGATTTATGGAAGCAAAACCGCACCTATTTCGAAGAGGATCAGTTCGTTTCTGCTTTCCGTCATAAACAGGCTTTTGTTGCCACACCGCAAGACAAAGAAATTGTAAAAGACACTTCTCGCTATCGTGTATTTGAACCCCAATTAGGAACTTCAAATGCCCGAACAGCTTATTTTCATAGAGCTATTGGTGGATATCACGGCGCAAAACCTGCTGCCTTGCAAGAAGTGTACGATTTTTATTTGCAGCAAGAGGACAGCACCGTATTGGATATGTTAAACGTAAAATATGTGTTGGATAATGCGCTTGAAAACGGCTATAGCCTTCGTGCTTCTGCTTTGGGTCCTGCGTGGTTGGTAAACGAAGTTGTTTCCGTGGGTTCTGCGAACGCAGAACTGTTAGCATTAGGCAACATCAATCCAAAGAAACAGGCATTATCTCAAGAGTTAAATAACATGATCTATAAACTTTCTTCGTTGGATACTATCACACTTACAGAACAGCGTAATAATCTGTTGCGGTACAATGTAAATGTAGAACATCAACGACTTGCAGTTTTTTCCGAAATGCACTACCCAAAAGGATGGCAAGCCTACTTAAACGATATTCCCATCGATCATTATAAAGTAAATTATCTCCTTCGAGGGGTGGTTGTTCCGTCTGGTTCGCATGAACTTGTTTTTAAGTTTGAGCCTGATGTAATTCGGCACGGTACACTTTTTATGGCTTCTGGTTGGTTGATATTCATCTTAACGATTGGTTTGTTCATTCGAAAATTTAAAGTCATTGGGTAAATCCAAACACATTGCGTTGGTTGTATATTATTGGCCGCCGTCTGGGGGGTCTGGGGTTCAGCGTTGGCTTTTCCTTGCCAATTATTTTGCCAAAAATGGTTTGAAAGTTAGTGTATTCACACCCAGAAATCCGCGTGTAGCAGAAACGGACAATTTGTTGATTGAAAAAATACACAAAAACATTAACATCATTTATGTTAACGGATGGGAGCCACTTCAAAACAGTAAAAAGGCTATAGGCGAAAATATTGGACAAGAAAATGGATTAAAAACCAAGTTTATACGGTATGTACGCGCCAATTTTTTTATTCCTGACGCACGTATTTTTTGGGCAAAAGCAGCAACGAAGTCTTTTTTAAAAGCACATACAAAAACCCCTTTTGATATGCTTGTTACATCTGGTCCACCACATTCATTACATTTGGTTGGGCTCGATGCAAAAAGAAAACACAGCATTCCGTGGATTGCCGATTTTCGGGATCCTTGGGTGGGCTTTTTTCAAAACGAAAGTTTGCCCATGGCTAAAGGCGCAAAGAGCAAACACGAACGGTTGCAAGCCCGTGTTTTGAAATCTGCGGATAGGGTAGTAGTTACTGCTCCTTCGTTGGCAAAGGAGTTTTCACGTCTCAATAAAAACACCCATGTATTTACCAACGGCTACGAAAAATTACTTTCCAAACCAAAGCAACTCTCAAAGGCATTAGTTTATGCGGGAAGTTTGAAGGCACAACAGAACCCAAGAAATTTATGGCATGCTATTTTTGAGTTGGTGCAAGAAAATGAAGCGTTTGCAAGACAGTTTTCGCTTGAAATTTATGGGAAAGTTGCCGATGTCGTTAGGCGAGAGGTAGAAGCTTTAGGAATTGACAAATGGGTTAAGTTTTTAGGATATCAATCTAAAGCAACTTTGGACAAGTGTTTGCCAAGTGCAAATGCCTTATTGTTGCTAGGAATTGATATGCCAAACACTCAGAATGTCATCCATGGAAAACTCTTTGAATACATGGCAGTACAGCGTCCGATTTTGGGAATTGGACCGCAGCCCAGCGATATGGAAGCGATATTTGAGGCGCATCAATTGGGTACATACATTTCTTTTGATGATTATGACCTTATTAAATCAACACTTTTAGATTGGTTTACTTTTGACAAAATCACTTTTAAAAGCAGGCAATTAGAGCAATTTCAACGCAATGCGATTAATAAAGAATATTTAGCCTTAATTTTGGAGTGTTTATGAACATGCTCACGTCACAATCGACAAAAAACTTAGCAAGTATTATGCTAGGGTTTGGGATTGGCGCCATCAATACATTGGTGTTGTACCCATATTTTTTTGGTGCCGAAAAGCAGGGATTAGTGGTTTTTTTGCTTTCTGTTTCAAATCTGCTAATGCCGCTGATCGGATTTGGTGTGGCGCAAACCATTATTAAGTTTCACAGTAGTTATGCCGAAGACGAAAAGCAAGGATTTTTATCATACATAGTGCTTTTGCCCTTGTTGGTGGCATTGCCTTTAGGGTTTATTGCTGTCTTTTTTCACGATGCTGTAGCTACAATACTCTCTGTTGAAAATCCCATTATTGCTACCTACACGTGGGTGATTTTTGCAGTTGCCTTTGCAACCGCCTATTTTGAGGTGTTTTACTCGTGGGCGAGAGTGCATTTTAAATCTGTTTTAGGAAACACACTTAAAGAAATTTATCCTCGAGTGAGTATTTTAATTTTGCTCTTACTCTATGCAGCAAATGTGATAGACTTAGATGCATTTTTTGTGCTTCTAGTGGGACTCTACTATTTGCGTTTATTGCTGATGATAAGCATTGCTTTCCGCATTCAACCACCAAAATTCACATGGCAAAAGCCCGCAAATTTAAACGAATTGCTACGCTATAGCCTATATCTGGTTTTAGCGGCTTCTGCGGGTAGTTTGATTATTGATATTGATAAGACCATGATTTCCCAATACTTGCATATTAGCAATACGGGGTTTTATTCTGTCGCCATTTACACAGCTGCCCTCATTGAAATTCCTGGACGTGCGTTGTTTCAGATTTTAAACCCTATGGTGGCAAAAGCCATAAATGAAAACAATACCAACCAACTTGCAAAACTCTATAAAGACAGTTCTGTAAATCTGTTGCTTTTGGCAGGCTGGTTTTTTCTGTTGGTCAATGGAAACATTGAATCGCTTTTTGAGTTAATGGAAGATAAAGGTTATGCAAATGCCATTTGGGTAGTATTAATGATTTCATTCGCCAAACTAGTTTCTATGAGTTCAGGGGCTGCCAACACCATCCTGATTAACTCCAAAAAATATCAGACCGCATTGTTGCTGACCATATTTATGGCGGTTTTTGTGGTGATAGGAAATGCGGTATTTATTCCAAAATTTGGGATTAATGGCGCTGCAGCCACCACCTTAGTTCTTGTTGTGCTCTTTACCTTTTTGCGTATGGTGTATGTATATGCGTACTTTGGAACGCAACCCTACAGCAAGCACACCTTTATCGCTTTTATTGTAATCGGAGTATTGTTTTGGGGGGTGTCAGTTGTGCATCTTAATTTGCATCCCGTGTGGGAAATTATACTTAAATCTACGCTGATTACAGTTATTTATGCCTTAATGGTTGTCGGGTTAAAATTGTCCCCAACGCTACAACAAATCCTTCAGAACCGATTTAAGCATTTTTTCTAAATAGGTATTTATAAAGACTTGATTTTTTGTTAATGTTGACTTCTTCTGGAGTTCCTGTGGCAAGAATATTCCCTCCATTGACTCCGCCTTCGGGTCCCAAATCGATGATATAATCCGCTTGCTCAATTAGCCCAATGTTATGTTCTATAACAATCAGCGAATGCCCACGAGCTATAAGTGCTCTAAACGAGCCCACGAGTTTGTTGATGTCATGCATATGAAGTCCTGTAGTAGGCTCATCAAACAGGAATAGCGTTTTGTTTTTTTGCGCACCTTTGAGTAAAAAGCTCGCTAGTTTTATGCGTTGCGCTTCACCTCCAGATAGGGTAGAGGACGATTGTCCAAGCGTGACATATCCCATGCCTACATCTTGTAGCGGTTGTAGTTTTTCCGCGATTTTAGTTTGCTTGTGTAATTGAAAAAAAGCAATGGCTTCATCAATGCTCATGGTCAATAAGTCGTGAATGGATTTGCCTTCAAACTTGACTTCTAAAACTTCCTTTTTAAAGCGTTTTCCATCGCACTCCTCACAAATCAAATCAACATCAGCCATAAATTGCATTTCAATTTTCACTGTGCCTTCGCCTTTGCAGTTGGGACAACGCCCACCGTCTACATTAAACGAAAAGTGTTTGGATTGAAAACCGCGCTGTTTTGATAGGTTTTGTTGCGCATAGAGTTTTCGGATATCATCATATGCTTTGATGTATGTAACCGGGTTTGAACGTGATGATAGTCCAATTGGCTTTTGACTGATGTATTGAATGTCCTGAAAGCCGTCCAAATCACCCTCTAGAGCAGTAAATTCTCCGCATTTGTCTCCGTAAATATCTTTTTCTTTTCTTACAGCTGGCAGCAAAATGTCTTTTACAAGCGTACTTTTTCCACTTCCTGAAACACCCGTAACCACCGTGAGCATATGCAGTGGAAATCCCACATCAATATTCTTAAGGTTGTGTTCTCTTGCGCCAATAATGCGCAGCTCTTGTGATGGCTTTTTTCGTTTTTTGGGAAGCTGAATTTCAGCTTTTCCAGACAGATATTTCCCCGTCCATGTATTTGCTTGTAGTAGTTTATCAAAACTGCCTTGCGCAACCACTTCACCACCAAAAACACCCGCATCGGGTCCTAAATCAATGATTTCATCCGCTGCGCGCATAATATCATCATCATGTTCTACCACAATAACCGTGTTTCCCAAATCCCGTAGTCTTTGAAGTACTTCAATAAGCTTAGCGGTGTCTTTTGGGTGCAATCCAATACTGGGTTCGTCTAAAATATACAACGACCCCACCAGACTGCTTCCTAGCGAAGTAGCAAGATTTATGCGCTGTGACTCACCACCCGAAAGCGTACTTGCCCTACGATTAAGGGTTAAATATCCTAGACCCACTTGATTGAGAAAATGAAGCCTGTCGTTAATTTCGACCAATAGACGTCGTGCAATATGTTGTTGATGCTTCGATAACTTTAATGATAACATCGTTTTTGTGAGGGCTGTAATTGGCATATCTACTAAATCAGAAAGAGTGTGAGTATCTACTCGAACATAAGATGCGGCTTCATTAAGCCGCTTTCCATTACAACTACTGCAGGTGGTTCTGCCTCTGTAGCGCGACAATAACACACGATTTTGAATTTTATAGTTTTTTGCCTCTAGCTTGGCA
>Ga0129342_1000943_pt1 | contig 12849 bp, 19 predicted proteins | sample CPBDNA_5_FD_94426 | JGI IMG/M metagenome (GOLD analysis project Ga0129342, IMG submission 94426) | Freshwater to marine salinity gradient microbial communities from Chesapeake Bay, USA - CPBay_Sum_15_0.2_DNA | ecosystem: Environmental > Aquatic > Marine > Coastal | place: USA: Chesapeake Bay...
ACATTAAGATTCTAACAGGAACTGGGAGTGTTTACTTCATATATAGTCACTTTAAAAGGTATATTTAGTATTAATTTGTAGCTCATTATTGTCTTTTGATTGATTATTGAGCTTACTTTCAAAATGAACCTTAATATCAATATTATTAAATATTTTTTTTGAAAAACCAGCTCTTAAATATTCATAGGATGATCCTGAACCAAGAGCTGTTCCGTTATTCAAATCTTCACCAAAACCAAGTTCGCCAAATGCTCTGAATTCAGAAATTACAACTGTTTTCCCTATTTTAATGTGATGTAAGCTTTTAATATAATTAGAGTCAGACATTTTCATTTCATGTTGAGTAGCGATGTATGTCTCTGCTAAAACATATGGAGTTAAGATTAGTAGGAATAAAAAAGAATAAATTTTAAATTTCATGATATTTCCAATAGTGAATTATTGGGTGGATAATATCATTGAAGTGAGCTAGGGAAAAGAAGGATAGATTAAGATAAATTAAGTTTTGGGAAATGGTTGTTTAGAACGGCCGAAGCTTGTCTAGGATAAATTCACGTGATTGATTTTTATGTTTTTTATGATGAAGTATTTCATCGACAGAGTGCTCTGTCATGTGTTGAGCATTTATGTACATATCAGTAATAAATATCCTCATACATTTAGATTACACCTTTTATGTAAAACCAAACGAAAAAAAATAAATTAATATAATTAACATTTATTAGTATAAGGATTTCTTAAAATACTAGAAAAAATCAATTCATAAAAAAGAATAAGAAACAAGATATTGAAATAAAATTATTTTAAGTATAATTGAATTTTATTGTACTACTGAAGATAGAAACACCTAATACTCGTGAATCAAATAACATTAATCACACTAATATCAGTAGGAATAGTTTATATTTTTCTTCGTCCAATCTATATGAAAGATATTGTCGATTATCAATATAAAACTCTAGCAGATATTCTTGCTTTCCTTTTTTTATCATGGGTTGTTGGCACGATTCTTGGCCTCATCGTAGCGATGAATTTAGCGCTATAAATAAGTATTTGCCAAGCCCAAATTAGACAACATATAACTGAATGGTTATTATTGAATTATCTATTAAAAACTTAGATTCAATGGAACCTAAAAAAGTTTGTAGTATATGTAACAAGACATCAAAAGCTTTATTTAGATGCAGATACGATCATAAAAAAATATGGGAATTTCTCTGTCAAGAATGTCTATCAGTAATCAAATTAAAATATAAAGATAATTATCAATACGGAGGGACTAAGAAATTTAAATAAAATTACTCAGTTGATATCGTGTTGCATAAACTATTGCAATCACTTTCAATCTTCATGTTTGCGAAACTATGACCTTTCTCTTGTGCAATATAAGACCATGATTCAATGATACTTGTGATACTAAGTATAAAAACAGCCTCTGATGAGTTTTTATTTTCTTGCAAATATATATCTTTAAGATTAGTAAAATAGTTATCATGATATTCATATTTTTTTTACTAGCATACTGATTGTTTAATTTTGCCTTAAAGTGATATGCAGAACACTTTAGTAGATTATTATTTTGTGCAAAAGCTAAATTAAATAGTAAAAATTGAGAAGTTAAAATCAGTATAAAAAATATTTTCACATCTAGTGGTGCGAGTGATGATTACTTTTTTTAGCATTCATCTCTTCTTTAGATATAAATCCGTCATTATTTGAATCTAGTGAATCAAATTTTTGATTAGGCATTTTAAGAAATTCAGAATTACTAATTTTGCCATCTGAATTTTCGTCTAGTTTTTCAAAAATTTTCCCTTTATCACTTTTACCCTTCATGCCCATCATGGAACAACCATTTTGGTTTTTATTACCACACATCATATTTTTTTTCTTATCTTTATGATTCATTGGCATGCCAGCCTTACTATCATGGCCGCGTTTACCATGCATAGAGCATGAACTAGATGCAGAGTCTGATTTACAACAGCATGACATATCCTTCATGGACATTTTTCCATGATGATTATGTCCCATAGATGCGCATCCTATGAATAAAGCGCTTGAGAATATAAATATTGCTAATTTGTTTAATATTTTCATTACCAACTTAGTATATGTATATTATGTTTTTCTTACAAATATATTTAAAAATATGTTTATATATATTTAATGTCTAAAGAAAAGAAATCCGCGATCTTAATTATTTTTAGTCTGCTTGCGATGTATTTTTATCAATTTGTAGTTGGTATTTTGGTACTTGCATTAGCTATACATACTTTATTAAAGGAATAATTATCCTCTACTTTAAATACTTACAAGAATCAAAGCTGAGCTAGAAACAATCACTACCCCAACTACTATTAATTTAATTACTTCTAGAAATATTCTTTGCTTTGATTTGTCTTTTTCTGCCATAACTATCCTTAAAATATCAACCAAATATAAAAAACCAAATAATTATAAGAACTAGTGGAAATATAATGCTTCCAAATGGGTTAGCTTTTAATATTTCAAAATACATTCTAGGGCTACTAAAAAAACTATTTAAAAATCTATATAGCTCTATGATGACAAATACTGAGATTATCCCGATTAGTAGAGTTATAAATATTTCTGATATCACTTACTCAATATAACATAAGAACCTAATCATTAATTAGCTTATGTACTATGCCGAGAATATCTGTCCCGGCATAGTATATTAAGTAGCTGAGTAACTAAAACTTATAATCAACTGATAAGTTAACGCCATAGGATGCACCAGGTAATGGAACATTTGCTTTTACAAATGATGCATGATTTCTTCTTGTTTTATCAAGCAGATTACTGGCAAAAATATCCATGTTCAAATCATATGTATTATTGATATTAATAGTGTTTGAATATTTCAATGTCATATCAATATATGAGTTAGTTTCAGTTTCAATTGATGAAAAATCACTTTGCGTTTCAGAGTGAATTAAACTCAATTTATACCTTTCATTCTTCTCGCCAAGTATTGTTAAATCAATCATATTTCTAGCGCTTGGCATTCTTGGTATGTAGGTGTCATCATCAAATATTCCAGATAGATCATCTCTACTTAGTGTAATTATCATATCTGTGCCTCCTAGAACAATAGGTCTAACAAAAGATACTTCATATCCTTGAATAATTGCATTCTTTTGTGACCAGTCAGCATCTTGATGTTCTCCATCATAATTGGTTGTACCTAGGTCTCTGAGGTAAATGAAATCATTGATATTATTTCTAAATACATCAAAAGTAATCTTAGAATTGCTTAATTGATAATTAAGGCCCAGATCAATATTTCTTGCTACTTCTCTTGTAAGACTATCGCTTCCTTTTTCATATCTATTTGTAGCTCCGTGCTTACCATCAGCAAATAATTCAGCCATATTTGGACTACGAGATACATGTGAATAACCAATGTTGGCATTTAAATTATTTGTAATATGAAATTTAGAATTAGCAGAAATACTAATTGCAGAATCTTCATATTTTTTAGTTGATGTTAATCTTTCATTATTATCATACCTTGCTACTACATCCATATCATTGCCGATAAGATTAATATTCGTAAAGTATGCTAATGATTTTTCATAGCTCTCTGAGCTAGGCACATATGCATTAGAAGACATCGGTGATTTTTGATGAATGTAACTAATTAACATACGCCTTTCAATCTCATTGGTATCTAGATTAAACTTTAAATTTAATACAGATGAGTTATTGTTCAAAGTCTTAAAACTTCCGTCTTCTTCATGCTCTTTAAGTGAAGAATTTGAGTTACTAAAAGAAAAATCGAGGGAATTTACAAATCCAATACCATCCATTCTGCCTTTTAAGCTGAAGGTATCAGTTTTATGCGTACTGAATATTCTATGTTCTCCCTCTTCTTCCTCTTCTTCCTCTTCTTCTGCGTGATACGGAATTCCATATGTTCCTTTGATATTTTCGAATGAAAAACCAAGATATCCCCAATCTTTAATCATTGATAAACCTACTGTCGTGTTTTTATCTGAGAAATCAGAATTAGCTAAATTATGTTTTTCAGCACCATCTTCATACAAAGAACCGCTTGATAAGTCATAATTAAAATGATCTCTTTTATCATAAGATAAGAATAAACTTAGACTATTCATATTCTTTTTGAGTAGGAAATTATTTGTATAGCCTTCACTCACAGTATCGTGTGATCTGCCAATTGACAGCTTTTCTGTTGTATAAAGCTTATCTGTGATAGAGCCTGAAATTATATTCACAACACCGCCGCTTGTACCGCCGAAGTTGAATATAGATGATGGTCCTTTTATAAGCTCAATGTGTGAAGCATTACTTAAATTAACCATATTCGCATGATCAGCACTAAAATAGCTCAGATCATTAACTATATTACTATTAGATAGTATTCTTACTCTACTGCCACTTAAACCTCTTATAACTGGTTGTCCTACAGCAGTTCCATAATCAGAGTTTGATACACCTGGTATAGAATTAATGTTTGATCCAACATTAGAACCAATACTTTGGGATGAACTAATATCTGATTGACCAATTATGGCAATAGGATATTGGCTCTCGGATACAGTATTTGATAATACTGATGATTGTACTTCTATGGCTGTTAACTCATCAGCTAGTACAGATGTTGTATTGAATAAAAAAAGCAATACAAATAAATGTTTTAAAGACATTTAACCCTCCTTTTAAAAAAATATTTAATTAATTGTGTTTAAATATTTTTTAAAGGTGGAGCCCTTGAGTGAAGATGTAACGCTATCTCATGTTTAGTTAACGTTATTCTGGAATAATTTTCATTTTTTAATAAAAATACAGATTTTATTATTGTATTCTTAATTTGATTATCACTAGCATAGTTTACTGAGTGACAAACTAAACATGATTGTTCAGATTCATGATCATGATGATCATCAAAGTGATGATGGTCAAGTAGTATGAAAAAGTTAAAAATGAAAAGCGCTAAAGATAATATTGCTAGGTTTTTGACTTTTTTCAGATCCTTAAACATAACAAGATAGTACCATATTAGCTTAGATTAAAAAATTGTATAGCGTACATAAGTGAATTGTTCATATGTATTTTAGTCTGTGATGGTTCAAGTCCTTCATCATTTGTATCTCTAATTCTTCATCTAATACTTTATTAGCGATTTTGATATCTTCATCTGATAAAGTTTTTTTATGTAAAGTGGTAAAAATATCAAAACTAAATCTACATAATTCTCTAGATCCAAAATCATGGTTTTTTCTTTCAAATCCAATTCTGGTTTGTTCATAACTGGTTGAAAATAAATTAGCTGTTTTTTTATATGCGTCAGTTTTAGAATTACCATCAAATATATATTTCCAGGTATAAATATTCATGTCCAAGTACTTAATTTCAATTATTGATCTTGACCACTTATCTTGTAGGCCTAGAGCATTAGATATATTTAAATTATCTTTTTCTAGCGCGCTTCTCCTTTTTTCAATCCATGTCTCTAACTCTTTTGAGCAAGGGGTATTTTTATAGATATGAGCAGAATATTCCTTGATTAGTGCTTCAGCAAGTTCTGCATTTGCATCATGTAGGTATAGATTTACAAGATTAGTTTCAAATCTTTTCCATTCGTCATTTTCCATCTGTTATATTATAAAATATGAATGGTATTTTTGTATTATATTTCCTCTTAGGTGCCTTAGTATATGCAGTTATCATGATGTGTCTCGATGATAATGCAGATATCTAGGTACTCTTCAATGAAAGTTTGACCAGTATGTAATTGCATGTCATTATACCCCCTATGGGTATATTTAATAAAATAACAATATTTTTAATAATTGTATTGATATCTGACACAGCTATTTCTAGACCGATCTCTTGGCCTGGCGGGTCTACATTTATGTATAAATCAAACTCAATGATTTCGTCATACTTCTATCATTATTCTCCATCATATAAATATTCACTCGGAGCTGAATACATAACTGATAGATATCATAATGATCAATATATTAGCTTGAGATCAACCTACTTGATTGGAAGGAGTAATACAAAATCCTCACAAGGGAATATGTATTTGACTGGTGGTATATCGACTAAAAGTAACGATGAATATTTTTATGGAATTCATGGAGACTGGGAAACAAGAAGATGGTTTACGTCATTTTCACATTTAGACAAAAATACAACAAATAATGATTACACTGAAAACGAATTTCAAGTTGGATTTGCACCATACCTAGGCGACTATGGTGAACTCCACACTTGGATGATGTTAAAAACAAAAAAGGATACGATAGATAATAATTGGGAATCATATCCTTTTGTAAAATTCTTTAAAGGTGATTACCTGATGGAAATAGGAACTAAGAATTCTCATTGGGATTTTCACTACATGATAAGATTTTAAAGCGGAGGAACCAATGAATAAATATTTTTTATTAGCACTAATAGTTTTAACAAATATCACTTATGCAATGGATAATAATCATGATAGTCATAATCATGAAGGTCATCATGATAACCATCAGCACAAATCAGATTCTGGTGTCGATGGCTCATTGGTGCCATTAGATGAGAAGATGTATACAAGTTTTATTTCGAACATTAATGAAGGACAAATAGCGATTATTGATGTTAATGGAATGGTATGTGATTTTTGTGCGAGAGGTATAGAGAAAACATTTTATAAAGACAAGATGGTTAAAAAAATAAAAGTCAGTCTAGAGTCCGGTAAAGTGTTAATTGCTTATTCCAATGATAAAAAGGTTAGTTTTGAAGAAATAGCAAACATATTTTTAAACAATGGGCAGACAGCTGTAGGTTTCACTTTAAGGAAATTATAAATATGTCGGTTAAAAAAGAATCATCTAAACTTGGGATATTCACACTTTTGGTTTCTACATCAACTCTAATATGTTGTGCTCTTCCAGCGCTTTTTGTTCTACTTGGAGCTGGGGCAACACTCGCATCTTTGGTAAATACATTTCCAGAATTGATTATAATTTCACAATATAAAATTCAAATATCATTATTTACTCTAGTTATCCTTGTGGCTGCTGGAGTATTGATAAAAAGAGCAGAAACATTACCATGTCCTGTTGACCCAGATTTAAGATATATCTGCCTGAAGACCAGAAGAAACAATAAATTTGTTTATTTCATATCTGTAGGAATATTTTTATTTGCAAGTATATTTACTTACATACTCCCAATATATCTATGACAAAAAAAATTCATCCATCTCATAAAACCCAGTTGGCATCCTTAAAAAGAATAGAGGGTCAAATACGAGGGATTATTAAAATGATAGATAAGGGAGAATACTGCATTGATGTTTTGAATCAAATAAAAGCTGCCAAATCAGCACTGGTTACAGTTGAGTCAAAAGTTCTAAAAAAACATATTGAATCTTGTATCAAAGAATCTCTTACAAACAGAGAAGTGCTTGATGAAAAAGTTAATGAATTGCTAAAGCTAATAAATAAGTGATTAATTATAATTAACCTATGTCAGATTTATTTTCACTGTTGAAAGGATTTATTTTTGCAATCATTATTCTTACAGTTTTTGCCTATGTTGGCGTCTACATAATTTCTATGCTTATTTAACTTATCAGAATATTTAGGATAAGATGAACTATGACTCAATGGGAATATAAAACATTTGAATGGGAAGTGCTTAAACATGCACTTGCTGAAAGCCAAAAGCCAGAGAACTTAGGTGGGCAAGGCTGGGAATTAGTTTCAACTAACTATGACACTGACTTTCGCGTGTGGGTTTTAATGTTTAAAAGAGAAAAAAAATAGCCATAATGAATAAATTACTTCTCATGTTGTTTGTTGTTATGCTGGGTAGCTATACAGATATTGTTCTATCAAAACCTGAAAAGTGCACAGATAGTGAACTAGGCACTATTAATTGGGAGCCTTACTATAATGATATTTTAAATATGTCGGAAGAAGAGTTTAAGAAAAAATACACTCAGTTTACTCTAGGCTCTCTTGGTAAAAGGCTATATCGCATGGAACTAAGAAATGCTAAAACTTGGGCAGAAAAGTGCGAGTAAATAATATGGAAAATAAAGGTGGAAATCTTTTTTAAACTCATTATCGGATAGAACTTATGATCAGATCTAGTTCATTAATTTGCTTGGTGACCTGCCCTTCTTGTTTGAAATCATTTGAAGAAATCATGCCAGAAAGATTCTGTAAAATTCAATCCAATTGTAAAATCTGTAATAAAACAATTAAAGCTAAATTGAGTGACTGCTGTATATATTGTTCATATGGATCTAAAAAATGTCCATCTATGCAATAGCCAACACTTCTGTATAAGTAACACCTAATATAAAAAATGAATATTTTTCTTGATATAACACCTTAAGAGATTAAAGATATAAATAAGAGTTAATTTTTTTTATATATAGAGGTGGTTATTATGAATGAAATTAAAATTGCTAAAAAAAATATTCACGTAAATATACAAGGCTATTTAGACAACTATGATGACTGGTCTGAAGAGTTCGCAAGAAAAATGGCCAAAATAGATAATGTCAAACTGTACAATGATCATTGGGAATTAATTTATTATTTTAGAGAATATTATTTACAAAATCTTGTTGCGCCAACAATGCATCAGATGATCATAGAGCTAATGTCTAAAAATATTAAGTTCCATGATAAAAAAAAATATGAAGAACATATTTATGCTTTATTTCCATCAGATCCAATAAGAGAAATTTGTAAACTTGCTGGCCTGCCGATGCCTCAAGCTGATAGTTAAGTAGTTGTTGGTTGAAACTTTGTTGAATCAATCAATATCAAAAATAAAACCTTTTTTAAGAGTGTGAGCATAGATACAAGACTGGTATAAATTGGACCAGTTACTCGTTAGTTAATACTGCCCGATACCTAATCTTATTAGATTTAACTTTACTGATAGCTTTATTTACATCTTTAAATGAGAATTTTTCAATTATAGGTTTAATATTTTTTTCAGCAGCAATTTTTAACATCTCTTTCATCATTTTTCTGCTCCCGCCTGGGTTACCTGAAATTTTAATGCGCTTCATAATTAAACTAAAAGCATGAATACTAATCGGGCTAGGAGGCACGCCAACAAAACAAATATTACCATCGACATCCAGGGTATCTGCTAAAGATGTCCAATCTAAATCAGCATGAGCTGTGACAAGTATAAAATCAAAGCTATTTTTATAATCTTTTAAATCTTTGTAAGTAATAACTTGCTTAGCTCCAAATTTTTTAGCTTCAGTGAATTTATCTTTAGAGGATGTGATGGCTGTTACATGAAAATTAAGAGCTTTACCATATTGAATACCTAAATGTCCGAGACCGCCAATACCTAAAACTGCAACTCTTGATTTTGGTTTAATCTTATATCCTCGGTATGCACCATGGACCGTCCAACCTGCGCACATTAAAGGTGCTGCATACTCTGATTTCAATTTAGCTGGTATTGGAAATACGACACTTTTATCTACTATTACATGATTTGCGAAACCACCATTCCTACCTACGGCAGTCATTTCAGGGGTGCTACACATATTATCTCTATCAGATTTACAATAATTACATTTCCCGCATAGTTTTGAGAACCAGCCAATACCAACCCTTTGGCCAATTTTTAGACCTTTTACTGATCTTCCTATAGATGAAATAGTGCCAACAATTTCATGTCCTGGTATAAATGGATATTGCGAGATACCCCAATCATTATCAATTAGGTGTATATCGCTGTAACAGATGCCACAATGAGTGACGTCTACAACAACTTCGTTGTTACCTGTCTTTTCATGACAATATGTTTGCTTAGTTAATTTATCTTTAGATTGGTTTGGGCCGTACCCTGTTACCGTAAGATTCATGTTATAAATATAGCTCAAGTCAGGTCATAATGATAGACTCTAAGTGATGATTAACTTTAAGTTCTAACGTTTTTTTATTCAATTTATTAATTAAAGAAAGATTTTTTTTACTAGACATATATAATCCTCAAAATAAGAATAAGAAAATGGCTATAAAAAAATTTATATTGAGTGCAGCAGAATGGTGCGTTTTACCTGAGCTGGATATTCCTGCTATAAAAGCAAGAATTGATACAGGAGCAACAACATCATCCATACATGCTGTAAATATCAAATCATTTGAAAAAGATGGTCAAGATTATGTGTCGTTTGATGTATTTCCTCTTGATAATAAAAATATATGTGTCCATTGTGAAGCGCCACGCAAAGACAAAAGACTTATTAAAAGCTCTTTTGGTGACAAACAAATGAGATATGTTATTGCAACAACAATAAAAGTTGGTAAACGAACATGGGATATTGAACTTACACTTTCAAATAGGAGTTCCATGGGTTACAAGATGTTACTGGGAAGAGAGGCTATCAATCCTGATGTCTTGATAGATGCAAATTCAAAACTATTACAGGGAGATAAATCAGAAAAAACTATAACTAGGTTATTTAAAAAACAAAATATAAAAAAAACAGGGTTACATATAGCTGTGCTAGCAAGTGACCCATCATTGTATAGCAACAGAAGAATTATAGAATCAGGAGAAAAAGCTGGTCACAAGATGTCTTTCCTTAATATAAAACAATGTTATATCAAGTTAGATAATAAATTTCCACAAATCCATTATAGAGGAGGAAGTGTTATTAATAATATCGATAGTGTTATACCTAGGATACGTCCCAGCCAAACATTTTATGGCTGTTCATTAGTAAGACATTTTCAATCAATGAATATATATAGTCTAAATAACTCTGATGCAATTCGTAACTCTCGCGATAAACTCTATTCTTTGCAATGTCTGCAAGAAGTAGGTATAGATATACCTGCAACTGGATTTGCCAATTCGCCCGTTGAAACAGATGAATTAATAGATATGGTTGGCGGTTCTCCTCTTATAGTTAAACTTTTAGAGAGTGCGCAAGGAAAAGGTGTAGTTTTAGCAGAAACAAAAAAAGCAGCTCAGTCAGTGATTAATGGATTTAAAGCCCTAAAAGCAAATTTACTTGTTCAAGAGTTTATAAAAGAATCATCAGGAGAAGATATAAGATGTTTTGTTTTAGGAGGAAAAGTAATAAGTGCTTATAAAAGAATTGCAGCACCTGGAGAATTTAGAGCCAACATACATCTCGGAGGATCTGCTGAAAAGATAACAGTTTCCAAACAAATTAGATCATTGGCCATCAAAGCATGTAAATCTCTAAACCTTGAAGTTGCAGGTGTAGATATTATAAATTCATTAAGAGGACCGCTAGTTTTAGAAGTTAACTCATCACCTGGTTTGGAAGGAATTGAAACAGTCAGTCAAAGGGATATAGCATCATTATTAATAAAGCATATTGAAAAAAAATTAAAGTTCAGAAGAAGTAGTATTAAAATTGGTTAATTTAGATTTGATCATGGATAAAACAAGATATCCCTATTTATAGCTATATATGAGTAGTGAAGATTGCTATCTTCCCATGTATATTACCATCCAGTTTGATAGTATTAAATTATGTCTAATAAAAAAATTAATATTGAAGATTTTTTTTGTAAACTCAAGGATAACGGTGTGTTCGTTATCTGTGCTTTACCGTTTGAAGCAGAGAATACCGAGAACATATTTTACTCTGGTTTAGGTAAGATTAATGCAGCAATAAAGTCCGTCGAGATAATTAAGTCTCATAACCCAAAAAAGATTATTAACTATGGTTCATGCGGTGCTATAAATACCAAACTGTCAGGTATTATTAGAGTTAATAAGTTTTTCCAGCATGATATTGACTGTACTCCTCTTGGGTTCGATAGAGGAATAACCCCATATGATGATATTCAAGAAATCGTTTTAGAGGAAAGTCAAGGTTATTCATGTTCCTCAGGAGATTATTTTGTATCTGATAAAAATATCATTTCATCAGATGTTGTAGATATGGAGGCATATGCAATAGCAAAAACATGTAAAGTTTATAGTGTAGAGTTTGCTTGTTATAAATATATATCGGATAATGCAGATAGTGATGCGGCAGATAATTGGAAAGAAAACTGCTCAAAAGGCTTTAATTTATTTGTGAATTGTTTAAATGAATCATGTGATAGTTAAATGAAAATTCTTAAAAAGATATTGCTAAATACTTTGAAAGCATATAAAAAAAGATTTCCCAAAGTTTTATCAATTGAATTCTCGAGTGCATGTAATGCAAAGTGCATTATGTGTCCTCAGCCAGAAATGGATAGAAAAAAAGAAAATATGTCTATGGAGACTTTAGAAAAGATCTTAGATGATTGTATTGGAATGCCTTTGAAGAAAATTAATTTATTTTGGATGGGTGATTCTACCGTAGATAAACATATGATTGAAAAGTTTCGTATGGTAAGGCAGAAACTACCGAATGTGAAATTATACCTATCTACAAACTCACAGCTCTTAGGGGAAGATCGTTCTAAAAAAATAATCGATGAAAACCTTTTAGATGTTATAAATTTTGATATAGACGGTTTTACAAGAAAAACTTTTGAAAGTGTTAGGGTTAAATTGGATTTCCAAAAAGTCGTTGATAACGTTATGTTCTTTATAAATTATAACAAGGAGAAAAGAGCAGGCATAGAGACAAGAGTAACCATCATTGACATGCAGCCAACAAAACATGAGGTCAAAAAATTTGTTGAGCATTGGACGCCTCTCGTCGATGATGTCAATGTAAACCACTATAATACATGGTTGGGAACACAGGAAGAAAGAAACTATAACAGCGATGATCATTTTAAAACAGAACATTCAAATAGATATACAGAAAGTACAACTGAAGGCTTCAATTTCTCTTGC
>Ga0129342_1000946_pt1 | contig 12811 bp, 8 predicted proteins | sample CPBDNA_5_FD_94426 | JGI IMG/M metagenome (GOLD analysis project Ga0129342, IMG submission 94426) | Freshwater to marine salinity gradient microbial communities from Chesapeake Bay, USA - CPBay_Sum_15_0.2_DNA | ecosystem: Environmental > Aquatic > Marine > Coastal | place: USA: Chesapeake Bay...
ATGGGCCGATGCAACTGGTGCTGAGTACACTGAAGGTTATGAGCACACGGGTTACTTCAATCATAAATATATTCCTAGAGCTGGAGCTACTGCAGCACAAGGCGAATTAAATTATGAAATGAACTACAGAGCAATTAGATATTCGGATGTATTACTAATGGCAGCTGAAGCTAATAATAGAAAAACAAGTCCTGATGATGTAAAAGCTCAAACTTATTTAAATCAAGTTAGAGCAAGAGCTTTTGGAGACAATTCCAAAGCATCATCCTCTACAGGAGCTGTTTTGACTCAAGAGATTTGGGATGAGAGAAGGTTAGAACTAGCCATGGAAGGTCATCATTTCTTTGATTTAGTAAGAACAGGTCAGGCTGCTACAAAAATTTCAGGATTTGTAGCTGGAAAACATGAAGTTTTTCCAATTCCTCAAACTGAAATTGATATTTCTGGTTTAACTCAAAATCCTGGATACTAAAAAAAAATATTATGAAAACAATAAATAAAATATTTACATTACTTTTCGTTTTTACAGCGTTTGTAAGTTGTAATGAGGATTTTCTTGAAGAAATAGATTTTGGTATAGTTGCTCCTTCTAACGTATCTGCAAATTTTGTAATAACTCAAGACAATACTGGTTTAGTTACCATTACACCAAGCGCAGAAGGTGCTCTTCATTTTGATATAACCTCTTTTGGAGATGGTTCAGAAGGTATAACTGGAATTAAGCCTGGTACAAGTGTTCAACACACATTTTCTGAAGGAACTTATGACATTCAAATAACAGCTACTGGTTTAAACAATTTGAAAACTTCAAGTACAGTTCCTTTAACAGTGTCTTTTAGAGCACCTGAGAATTTGGAATTAAAATTAGTCCCTAATGCATTAACTCTTGAAGTCTCTGCAACTGCTGACTATGCTGCATATTTTCACGTTTATTTTGGTATAGATGGAGAGGAACCAGTTGAATTAGCTGTAGATTCTTCTGTTAGCTACACATATGAAACTGGTGGAGATTATGATGTTAAGGTTATTGCATTTAGTGGTGGTACAGCTACAACTGAAAAAGTTGAGACTGTTACAATGTTTACAGAGACTCTTCTTCCAATTGATTTTGAAAGCTTTGATAAAAGCGTCTTTATCAGTTTTGGTGGTACTAGTCATGATATAGTAGCTAATCCCGATAAGACTGGTAATGATTCAGAAACAGTTGGAAAAGTAGTAAAGGGAGCTGGCGAATCTTGGGCTGGTAATGTTATAACTACCACAAATCCAATTTCTGATTTAGAGGTAAAAAATCAGATTAAGTTAAAAGTATGGTCACCTAGACCTGGAAGTTCAATTACTATGAAGTTAGAGAATATTGATGATGCTAACATTAATAGTGGCGAGATTACTGCACCTGTAATTGGTAATAGTTCTTGGGAAGAAATTGTTTTTGACATGAGTTCAATTGATACTTCTAAAGAATATAGAAAAATTGTTTGGTTTTTTGACCTTGGTACTGTAGGAGCAGGTGGAGATGAGTGGACATTTTATGTTGATGATTTTTCACAAACTGCTAAAGTTACTGAGCCATTAACTGCAGCACCAACACCATTAATTCACCCTGATAACGTTGTTTCTGTATTTAGCAATGCTTATAACGATGTTAATGTTTCAGAGTGGAATCCTAATTGGGGGCAATCAACAACTTTAGAAACTGTTAAAATTGAAGGAAATGAAACTATACTATACAGTAATTTAAATTATTCTGGGCTTGTAACAAATTACGACCCAGGGACATCGCTTGAAGGTAAAACGCACGTTCATTTTGATTACTGGACTTTAGATGCTACCAAACTAGGACTAAAATTAGTTAATACTTCGCATGCTGGTCAACCAGAGAAAGAAGGATTAGTTATGGTGCCATCAATAACAAAAGGTGAATGGGTAAGTGTTGATATTCCACTTTCAGATTATACTAACGATACATCTAAATTCATGCAATTGGTATGGGATGGTGCAGCTGGAAAAATATGGATTGATAATCTTTATTTTTACACAAATGAGTTGGCAAGTGCTCCAACAGGTGCTCCTGTAGCTCCAACTGCTGATGCAGATGATGTAGTTTCTATTTTTAGTGATACATATACTAATGAAGTTGTTTCTGAATGGAACCCTGATTGGGGACAATCAACAGTTTTAGAGACCATTACAATTGGTAATGATAAAATTTTAAAATATTCAAATTTAAATTATTCAGGTCTTGTTACTAACTACGATCCTGGTACTTCTCTTGATGGGAAAAATTATGTTCATTTTGATTACTGGACCAATGACGCTACTAAGCTAGGCCTTAAATTAGTCAATACTTCTCATGCTAATAATGATGAAGGTAAAAAAGAATCAATTGTATTTACATCTTCTGTTATTAAAGGAGGATGGGTAAGTGTTGACATTCCACTATCTGAATACACAAGTGATGTTTCAAAGTTTATGCAACTTGTTTGGGATGGAAATGGTACAGTTTACATTGACAACTTGTATTTCTATGATAATAAGCCAACGAGTCCTCCTCCTGCTCCTACTGCTGCTGCTGCTGATGTAGTTTCTATATATAGTGATAGTTATACTAATGAGGTTGTTTCAGAATGGAATCCTGATTGGGGCCAGTCAACGACATTACAAACTGTTACAATTGGAAGTGATAATTTTTTAAAGTATTCAAACTTAAATTATTCAGGTCTTGTAACAAACTACGACCCTGGAACTGATATAAGCTCAATGACTCACGTACGTTTTGATTATTGGACGATTAGTTCAACAAAACTAGGTCTTAAATTGGTTAATACTTCTTATGCTAATAATGATGAAGGTAAAAAAGAATCGATTGTATTTGCTTCTTCAATTGAAAAAGCTGAATGGAAAACTATTGAAATTCCACTTTCTGAATATACTAGTGATGTTTCAAAATTTATGCAATTAGTATGGGACGGTAATGGAGAAGTATATATAGATAACTTATACTTTGTAAAAAAATAAAAATTTAAAACTTATTAATTATGAAAAAAATAAAAATCATATATCAATCATTATTGATGTTTTCATTTATGTTCTTTGTAGGATGTGAAGAAGAAAACTATGAGTTAGGTGATATTGTTGCTCCATCTAATATTGAAATCAACTCTGAAATAGTTGGGGTTGATGAAAATAACCCTAATGGAGATGGTAGTGGTACAGTTCATTTTAATGCAACCTCTACTAATGCCTTGACCTATAAGTATATTTTTAATGGATTAGAAACTTTAGCACCATCTGGGAAACATACTATTAATTTTAGTGTTACTGGCACGCATACTTACGTGGTTACCGTTGTTGCTGTAGGGACTGGAGGAACTACCTCAATGAAATCTAGCGATGTTACAGTTTTTGCTAACTATTCTCCTCAACCTGAGTTTTTGAAAAATTTAACTAATAATTCATCAAGAACTTGGAAACAAAATACAGATGTTGGTGGATACGTTGGTGTGGGGCCAGCTGGTGGTGATGCTCCTATTTGGTATACTGCTGATCCAAATTCCAGAACTGATACTGGAGCTGATGATGACACCTGGACTTTTGCTTTAAATGGAAAAGGTTATACTCATACTACAAATGGTGGTAGTGCAGTTAAAACTGAATATGCTGGAGATCTTCCAGGTGGAACTGACGATCCTAAGGATGATACACTTAAAAATTTTCCTCTTGAAGATTACTCAGGCACCTGGAATGTAACAGCTCCAGGTGGTGTTGAAACCATTTCATTATCAGGATATGGATTCTTTTCATTATATACTGGGACTCATGACTATACAATAGTTTTTCCAACAAGTGATACAATGGAATTAACAACAACTGATGCTAATGGAAGAAAGTGGTGGTATAAGTTGATTGCTGTCGATTAATTTTGTTTATACTAAAAAAACCTGAATAATTAATTTTGTTCAGGTTTTTTTTAAATTGTCATATGGTTAAATCAGATTCTTTTTACAAACTTCCTATAAATATATTTTTTCTTTTCATATTTTTTTTGAGTTGTTCATCAGCCTCAGAGGATGACTGTTGCACTGGCCCTGTTGATCCCCCAAATGAAATTATTCCAACCAATTTAATTTTAAATATTACAATTGAAGGATCAGATACAAGTAATCCTAATGGAGATGGATCAGGACTTGTAACCTTCTCTGCATCTGCTACTAATGCTGTTTCATATAGTTATAGATTTGGAACTGGAGATTCCAAGAACTCAAATGGATCAGTTCAGTACTCTTATTCAGATATAGGAACAAAGACTTACAATATTAAAGTTTTAGCTTATTCTTCTACTAATAATTTTATTAGTAGTGATAAGTCAATTACGGTTTATGTTAAACCTGTTTCTGATCCAACACTACTAGAGCTTCTAGCCGGATCTTCAACTAAAACATGGAAGATTAACGCAGCTCAAGACGCTCATTTTTCTAATGGATCTGAGGATAAAAATTATCCAAATTATTGGGAAGCTCTATCCTTTTCAAAATCGAATTCTGGTTTCTATGATGATGAGTTTACTTTTAACATAAATGGAACATATCAACACAAAACAAACAATACTGTTTTCGGTAAGGGTGTTAATTTAAACTCTGATTTTGGCACAACATCTGAAACCACAAATAATGATGGAGATATTGAAAATTATCCTCTTGATAATTATGAAACAACATTTTCGGCTAAAAGTGAAGACGGTATTAATAAAATCGAATTCAATGATAGAGGTTTTATTGGTTTTTATGTTGGTTCTCATAGCTACACAATAGAATGTTATGATGATGACGATATACTTATTAGAACACTAGATAATAATGATGTAGCCTGGTATTTGTGGTTAAGTTCTAAAACAATATCTCAAACGCCATCTAAAGATCAATTTAAAAATTTAATATGGGAAGATACTTTTGAATATACAGGTGAAATAGACCCTAATAAATGGACTCATGAGGTTAGAGAGCAATGGTATAACAATGAAGTTCAATCAACAACAAATTTGCTTGAAAATTCAAAAGTGGAAGATGGTGTATTAAAAATAACTGCAATAAAGAAATCTAATGGGGATTATACTTCAGCTAGGATAATGACACATAATAAATTAGATTATAAATATGGAAGAATAGACGTTAGAGCTAAAATGCCTTCAAAAATAAATGGTGTTTGGCCTGCTATTTGGTTATTAGGATCTAATTATAGTACTGTAGATTGGCCTGCATGTGGAGAAATGGATATCCAAGAATATGCTTATACAAATGATTTTAATATTCAATCTACTGTTCATAAACCAGATGGATATGCTGGTCAGGGAGATAGTAATGTAACTTATGATTACACTAACATTGATAATGAATTCCATGTCTATTCTTTAGTTTGGACCAAGGAAGCATTAACCTTTTACGTTAATGATGAACCTCATCATATTGTAGGGAACTCTTGTACTCTTCCTTTTAATGACAAATTTTATCTTATTCTTAATTTCGCTATGGGAGGGGACATGGGCGGAGAAATTGATTCAAGTTTCACAAGTGATTCTATGGAAATAGACTTTGTTAAGGTTTATCAATAATTAACATAATAGATATTTCGTTAAAAGATTTTTAGCCTAGTTTAAAAATTAAATATATCATTAAACACATTAACTAACAATAACATATAATTAATTTAAGTAAATTAGAGTTCTCTTGTTATTTAGCTATGAAGATTATATATGTTTTTTTTTGTGTTTTTTTTGTTGGCTGTTCTAACGTAAAAAAAGATTTAAAGACATCTGATTTTTTTGATTACAACGAATTAAATATTTTTATTTCTGATAGTTTACCCATTTTAGTAGATTTTGATGAAAAACACTCAGATGTTATTAATCAGTGGAATGAAATATCCCTAATTTATAATGTTAAAAATATTAATATGTCAGATTCAAGAGAAGTTAATTACATCCTTTCAACTTTGAAAAGTGATATTATAAAGATTAGTGATAAAATTGTTCCTTTTCAATTAAATCATCCTCAAATTATTGGAAGATTTAGGGTTTTAAAAACCGACATTTTAAAATTAAATTCTGAAAACATGTTTAATAATACTAATAAGTTTAAAGATCAACTTAAAGATATTTTTTTTTCATATAATGCATTTGTTAATGCAGTAAATTATGAATTATCAAATGTTGATAATGAGAAGCTGTTACTCAATTAAATTTAGGATTTTTAAATTTATAATTTAAGATCTTCAAAATGTTTTCATCATTTATTTCTTTATTGACTGTAGTTTCTTTACTTGAAAAATTTAACTTATTTAAATTCTTTTCGGTGCATAATTTGTCATAATATTCTTTTTTGGAAGGATGATATGGAGAAACTCCTATAAATGTTTTTCCCCAAATATTTTTTTCAATAATAGAATTAATTATTCCGATACAATCATTTAAATGAATATAATTTATTAATGCCTCTGGATTTAATATTTCGTTTTTTTCCTTTAAATATTTTAATGGATTTCTTTTATTACCTATTAAACCGCCAAACCTTATAATAGTGTTATTTTCTTCTTTAAATAGTTGTTCGACTTTTAAAATTTCTTTGCCGCTTTTTGAATCTGGAACGGGTATGGTTTTGGAATTTATTTTTCCTTGTTTTGATCCGTATACCGATGTACTACTAATGAATATAAGGTGTTTAACTTTATCAAAATTTTTTGAGTTTTTTATAAATTTAACTTTTTCAAAGTAGTTAGATTTAATATTGGATCTTAGTTTAGGAGGAATATTTAAAATAAGGATATCTAATTTTTCTAAAAATGAATCTAGAGATTTTGAATCTTTATTTTCTCCGATTTCTATCAAATACGGTTCTATGTTTTCTTTTTCTAAAGACTTAATTTTTTCTTTATTAGTTGTTGATCCCTTGATTTTAAATCCTTGCTTAATTAAATTTTTAGCCAATGGGAAACCAAGCCATCCACATCCAAGTATACCAATTTTATTTTGCTTCATTTAGTTTTTGAAGTTGTCTTTCTATCTCTTCATCCTCAATTTTTCTAAAAATGAGTTCAGCCTTATTAATCCTATTAAGGTTTATAGGGTTTTCTAAAGAAATATCTTTCCAAGAAATATGTCCTAAATTTAAAATACTTTTTAATTTTTTTGAAGTTGAAGGCATAAATGGGTCGCAGACTAGACCTAAAATTGCACAAATTTGTAAAGAGATATTCATTATTGTTTTCACTCTTTCTAAGTCCCCTGATTTGAAAAGTTTCCAAGGTTCTTGGTCTGCTAAAAATTTGTTTCCAACCCTCGCTAGATCGATTAAAGTATTTGCAGCATCTCTGAATTTGTATTTTTCTATTAATTCTCCAATTAGTTTTGGATACTTATATATTTCTTGTAAAATTTCTTTGTCAGAATCATTTATTTCTATTTTATCGGGACTATTTCCTTCAAAATATTTATGAGTTAACACAACAACTCTGTTTATGAAATTTCCAAAAATGGCTACTAGTTCATTGTTGTTTTTTGCTTGAAAATCTTTCCATGTAAAATCGTTGTCTTTATTTTCAGGAGCATTTGAAGTTAAACAATATCTTAAGATATCTTGCATTTCAGGAAAATCAAGTAAATATTCATGAAGCCAAATGGCCCAGTTTTTTGAAGTTGAAATTTTTCTTCCCTCTAAATTTAAAAATTCATTAGCCGGAACATTATCAGGAAGAATATAGTCTTCAGATGCTTTTAAAATTGAAGGAAAAATTATGCAATGAAATACAATATTATCTTTTCCAATAAAATGAACTAATTTAGTTTCAGGATCTTTCCAGTACGGTTTCCAATCTTTATTAGTTAATAAAGCCCACTCCTTTGTTGAAGAAATATATCCAATTGGAGCGTCAAACCATACGTATAGAACTTTGTTCTTAGCTTCATTAAGAGGAACAGGAACTCCCCAATCCAAATCTCTTGTTATTGCTCTTGGTTTTAGACCCTCATTAATCCATGATTTTACCTGTCCTAATACATTTATTTTCCATTTGTCTTTATTATCCTTAAGAAACCATTTTTTTAAAAAAGATTCAAAATTATCAAGCGGTAAAAACCAATGTTTAGTTTTTTTAAACACAGGTTTGTTCCCACTTAGTTTTGATCTTGGATTAATTAAATCAGTAGCATTCAAGCTTGAACCGCAACTTTCACACTGATCTCCGTAGGCTTCTTTAAATCCGCATTTAGGACATTCTCCCTCAACATATCTATCAGCTAAAAATTGATTCTCAGCCTCATCGTAAAGTTGTTCAGATTCCTTTTCAATAAAAACATTTTTTGAATGCAAATCTTTAAAGAATTCTTTAGCTGTTTCGTGATGTATCTTTGAAGATGTTCTTGAATAATTATCAAATGAAATACCAAAATCAGAGAAAGATTTTTTAATTAACAAGTGGTATTTATCTATTACTTCTTGAGGAGAAATACCATCTTTTTTTGCCCTTATTGGAATTGCAGCTCCATGTTCATCGCTTCCGCATATAAAAGCTACATCATGATTACATAGTCTTAAATATCTTGAAAATATATCTGCAGGGACATAAGCTCCTGCTAGATGACCTATATGTATTGGTCCATTGGCATAAGGTAATGCAGCAGTAACGGTATATCTCTTTTTTATCAACTTTTTTTAAATTTTAACAAAAATACTCATTTATTCTAACAGAATTAGAGAAGTAAATAAATTACTTGTGTTATATATTTAAGTTTTTGTTTTATTTGTAACACTTCAAAATCAGTGTATATTTGTGTTAATATGAAAACAATATCATCAGCAGTTGAAGATTACATTAAATCTAAGCCATTTTTAATTTCAGCATTATCTCAAGGAATAATTAATTTAACTTCATTGTCAAGGATTATAAAATCTGATATAGAGGTTTCTTTAAAAAAAGAAGTAAAATATGGAGCTATTGTAATGGCTTTAAAAAGACTTTCAAATGAATTAGAATTTAGAACAACTTTTAAAATTTTAAAAATCATCAAAAATATTGGAGATATTACTGTGAGATCTTCTTTAGTAGATTATAATTTTAAAGTATCAGACACTTTATTAAGCAATCAGGCAAAATTATTAGCAAAAGTTGATAACAAGGATGATTTTTATACCTCTTCAAGAGGAGTAAACGAATGTAATATAGTCGTAAGTGGCAATTTAATTTCTTTGGTAGAAGAGGTTTTAAAAAACGAAATTTTATTTTCAAAACATGAAAATCTATCATCAATTTCAATAAAATTACCTTCAGAAAATATTTCAATTCCTGGTGTTTATTATTTCGTTTTTCAAAGACTCTCTTGGGAAGGGATCAATATCTATGAGGTCATTTCAACTTCAAATGAATTCACTATTCTTGTAAATGAGAATCAAGTAGATAAAGCTTTTAAAGTTATTAAAGACTTAAAAAATCTTTAAGCATTCTAAAGCGTCTTCAACACTATATACTTCTTGAAAAACAAGCAAAAGTCTATCTCCAGAAGCAGATTTTTTTTCTTTTAGTTGACAAATTTTATTATTACTATGAATGCTATTTAAAATTTTTTCAAATTTTTGGTTTTTGTATAATAGATCGTTTTTATCACTAATAAATTGACAGATCATTTTGTCATTTTTCAAAATGATTTTTTCAAATCCATTTTCAATTCCTAAAAATTTAAGGTTTACAGACTTCAATAATTCTTTTGATGTTAATGGTAATTTTCCAAATCTGTCCTCAAGTTCAATTTCAAATAAGTTTAATTCATCAATTGTTTTTATTTCAGACAATCTTTGATATTGGTTTAATCGAATATTTACATTGTTAATATAGTTGTCTGGAAATAGAATTTCCAGGTCAGTATCAATTTTGAAATTAGAAAGACTAATGGATGAATTATTATCGTTTTCAAAAAGCTCATTAAATTCTTTATTTTTTAATTCCTCTACAGCTTCAGTTAATATTTTTTGATAGGTTTCAAAACCTATATCATTTATAAAACCACTTTGTTCAGCACCTAATAGGTCTCCAGCTCCTCTGATTTCTAAATCTTTCATTGCGATATGAAATCCTGAACCTAGTTCAGTATGTCTTTCTATAGCTTCAATTCTTTTCCTTGCTTCATTAGTCATTGACGCCATAGATGTGGTTATAAAATAACAAAAAGCTTTTTTATTACTTCTGCCAACCCTTCCTCTCATTTGATGTAAATCACTTAACCCGAAATTATGAGCATTATTAATGAAAATAGTATTTGCATTTGGAACATCTAAACCACTTTCAATAATTGTTGTAGAAACTAGAACATCATATTCTCCATCGATAAATTCTAGCATGGTTTTTTCAAGAGTTTTCCCATCTAACTTACCATGAACAACAGCAACATGAGCTGAGGGAACTAATCTTAAAATCATATTCTTAACTTCATCAATACTTTCAATTCTGTTGTGAACAAAAAACACTTGCCCATCTCTATTTATTTCAAAGTTTATTGCATCTCTAATTGTGTTTTCATCAAATGAAATAACATTACTTTCAATTGGATATCTGTTTTGAGGAGGAGAGTTTATAATAGATAAATCTCTTGCAGACATTAAACTATATTGTAATGTTCTTGGAATTGGAGTAGCTGTCAAGGTCAAAACATCAATATTTTCTTTTAGCGAACGTATTTTTTCTTTTACACCAACTCCAAATTTCTGTTCTTCATCAACAATTAGTAACCCAAGATTTTTAAAATGAATTTTAGTATTCATAATTTGATGAGTTCCAATGATAAGATCAATTCTTCCATTATTTAATTCCTCAACAATCGTGTTTTTATCTTTTGAAGTTCTAAATCTATTTAAATAATCTATTGCTACTGGAAAGTTTTTAAGTCTTGTAGAAAACGTTTTAAAGTGTTGAAATGCTAAAACAGTTGTTGGAACTAGAACTACAACTTGCTTATTGTTATCTATTGCCTTAAAAGCTGCTCTAATAGCTATTTCAGTTTTGCCAAATCCAACATCTCCACATATCAGCCTATCCATTGGTTGTGGACTTTCCATGTCATTCTTTACGTCGCTAGTTGATTTAATTTGATCAGTAGTATCCTCGTATAAAAAAGAGGCTTCAAGCTCATGTTGCATTGATGAATCTGGTCCATATACAAAACCCTTTTTCATTTTTCTTTTTGCATAAGCTTCAATTAAGTTAAAAGCAACTTCTTTTACTCTTTTTTTAGCTTTTAACTTAATCTTGTTCCATGCGCCAGAACCAAGCTTATAAATTCTTGGTTTAGTTCCATCTTTACCATTATATTTTGATATTTTATGTATTAAATGAATACTTACATACAGGGTATCTCTTTCACCATAGGTTAATTTAATAGCTTCTTGAGTTTTTCCATTTACATCTATTTTTTTTAGACCTCCAAAGATTCCTATTCCGTGATCAATATGAGTAACATAATCACCTATTTCTAAATGATTTAACTCTTTTAAATTTAATTTCCTGTTAGATTTAAATCCATCCTTAAGATTGAATTTATGGTATCTTTCGAAAATTTCATGATCTGAATAACAAACTTGTTTTTTATCGTGATCAATATATCCTTTATAAATTGCTTTGTCGATTAATATCGGATTGAAGCTCAAATTATTTAATTGGAAAATATCATGAAATCTTTTTATTTGTGTTTTATTACTACAAAAAATTTTAATAGCGTAATCTTTTTCGTGTAGAGAGTTAATGTTTTCAATTAATAGTTTAAACTTTTTGTTGAAAGCAGGTTGTTGACCTATACTAAATTTAATTTGAGGGATCTTTTTGTCAGTTCGATTTAACTCAATGATTTTAAATTTTTTTAAATCATTTGACAATAAATCTCCATTGTAAAATATGTTTTCAATTTTATTTAAACTAATTTGATTTAGTTTGTCGTAAGATTTAGATAATGAGTTTTTTAACAACTCAATACTTTCACAAATTACGATAGTATTTAGGTTGATAAAATCAAAAATGCTTTGTCTTTCACAATCAATGTCTTTATTTTCCAAATCCCCTAAAATTTCTATTGAATTAAAATTCTTTTTTGAGAGTTGAGATTCTATTTCGAAATCTCTAATGCTTTCAATCTCATCATCAAAGAATTCAATTCTATATGGGAAATCATTAGAAAATGAAAAAACATCAACAATTCCCCCTCTTACAGAAAAATTTCCTGGCTCAACAACAAAATCAACTCTTTCAAAATTTAGATCAAAAAGTCTTTCGTTGAAAGTTTCTAAACTTAAGATGTCATTAACTTTTAAATTTATTTTTCTTTTTTTAAGTTCTTTGTTAATGATTATTTTTTCAAATAAAGCATCAGGGTATGTTACAGTAAGGTTTTTATTATTATGGTAATTTCTTATAAATTCAGTTCTTCTAAAAATATTTTGAGAACTTGTTTTTTTAAAATTATTTTCTCTATTATAGCTACTAGGATAAAAATAAAACTCTTTTTTATCATAAAAACTTTCTAAATCTCCATAATGATATCCAGCATTTTCTTTATTATCTAAAATCCATAAAATATTATATTCAAAATTTTTAAAAATTTCTTTTATAAAAAAGGATTTAGAAGAACCATAAAGTCCTTTTAATAATAGATGTTGTTGATTTTTGACAATAAGGTTTTCAAGCTTTTGAATGTTCAAAGACTTGTTAGAATTTGATAAATATGGAGTATTAACTCCTTTTTTCATTGTCACAAATATCTATAAAAATGTTATACTTTATA
>Ga0129342_1000947_pt1 | contig 12810 bp, 12 predicted proteins | sample CPBDNA_5_FD_94426 | JGI IMG/M metagenome (GOLD analysis project Ga0129342, IMG submission 94426) | Freshwater to marine salinity gradient microbial communities from Chesapeake Bay, USA - CPBay_Sum_15_0.2_DNA | ecosystem: Environmental > Aquatic > Marine > Coastal | place: USA: Chesapeake Bay...
AACCTGGCGGCCCGCAGCATGCGCAGCGGATCGTCGCCGAAGGACTCCTCTGGCGCGATGGGTGTGCGCAGCACGCCCTGGGCGAGATCGTGCATCCCGTCATGCAGGTCGACGAACTCCAGAGAGGGCAGGCGCACCGCCATCGCGTTGACCGTGAAGTCGCGCCGTTCGAGATCTCCGGAGAGCGTGTCGCCGAAGTTCACCTCAGGCTTGCGCGACTGCGGGTCGTAGGACTCGCGGCGGTACGTCGTGATCTCCAGATGCATATCTCCCTTGCGGGCGCCCACGGTGCCAAAGCGCATGCCCACATCCCAGACATGGTCTGCCCATCCGGTCACGAGTTCCTCGATGCGCTCGGGCCGCGCGTCCGTGGTGAGGTCCAGGTCGTTCATGAAGCCCGAGCGGCCGAGCATGATGTCCCGGACCGGACCCCCCACGAGGGCCAGTTCATGACCCGCGTCGGCGAATCTGGTCGCCAGCGGGGCCAGCCCATCGGCCACCCCGAGGAGGGTGGCGGCAGGGGAGCCAGCCCCCGGGGTCGCCGTCGCCATGGGGCGAGCCTAGGCCGCGCGCCCCCTCCGGCGGCCTCCCGCTGCGCAGTTATCCTCGGGACATGGCTGACTCCGGAGCATCGAAGCGCTCCGGGCGGGGAGCCGGTGGGGCCAAACCCGCCTCCCCGGGGCGCAAGGCGAAGTCCGCCACCTCGTCGTCCCCCACCTCGGCCAAGCGTGCGGCACCGGCGCGCCGCTCGCCCCGCATGCCCAAGGTCGAGGAAACGTCCGCGGGTGGCCTGGTCGTCGATCGCACGGGCGACCTGATGAGGGCGGCGCTCATCGCCCGCCACGACCGACGTGGCCGGCTCGTGTGGTCGCTGCCCAAGGGCCACCTGGAGGAGGGTGAGACCCCTGAGGACGCCGCGATCCGCGAGGTCGAGGAGGAGACCGGGATCCGCGGCCGCGTCCTCGCCCCACTCGGCGTCATCGACTTCTGGTTCATCGCGGAGAACCGACGCATCCACAAGACCGTGCACCACTACCTCATGGAGGCCTCGGGGGGCGAACTCTCCGACGAGGATGCCGAGGTGGTGGAGGTCGCGTGGTTCCCTCTCACGGACATCCGGGAGCGTCTGGCCTACGCCGATGAGCGGCGTCTGCTCGACCGCTTGCCGGATCTGCTCGCGGACGCCGGGTGAGTCGCGGGCTCACCTCCTCGATCGCGCGGGCGATCTCCGTCGCTGTCGTCGGCGTGCTGCTCACCATCCCCGCGACGGCGTCGAGTGACGAAGAGACTTCCCCGGCGCGCATCACGATGACCGGTCTGGCGCCGGTCGCCCTCGGGTCCAGCGCGTCGTTGTCGATGAGCGGCACCGTGGCTAACACCGGGCTGTCGACGCTCACCGCCTTGAGCGTGCGCCTCACGCTCTCGACGGGACCGGTGGCGCAGCGCCGCGAGCTTCGCAAGGCCACGGACACCGAGGGGGGATACGGCTCCATCCCCGTCTTCGCCACGACCACGACGGTCGCGGAGTCGCTGGCACCCGGTGCCAAGGCGGCGTATCGGATCTCGGTAGACACCTCGACCCTGCCGCTCGGAGCACCCGGCGTCTACGTCATCGGCGTCGAGGTGGTCGGCTTCGGACCCTCCGGCTACGTCATCCTGGACTCCACGCGCACGCTCATTCCCTACGTCCCCACCGAGGTCAGCCCGGTGAGTGTCGCCTGGCTATGGCCACTCGCGACGACACCCGGTCAGGCCCCGGACGACGTGTTGCTCGGAGAGAGCATCCCCCGCGAACTCGCACCCGGCGGCCGACTCGATGACCTCATCAGCGCAGGAGCGACGGCTCCTTCGCTCACGTGGGTCGTCGACCCTCAGGTGCTCCAGGTCGCCTCGGACATGTCCGATGGATACCTCGTGGACAAGGGGGGGCAGGTCCGCGCAGGCACGCAGGCCGCGGCCGCCGCGTCGTGGCTGGCACGGGCCCAGGAACTCCTCGGCACCCCGGAGGTGACCCGGCGGTCGGGCCCGCGTGAGCGCGCGATGTGGGTGATGCCGTACGCCGATCCCGACGCTGACGCACTCACGCGCGCGCAACTCACGACGGATCTCGTGCGGTCGACGACCGTCGCTCCGGAGATCGCCGCCCGGCAGCTCGACCGTGACCCCGACGGCACACTCGTGTGGGCGGCCGGCGGCAGGGTCGATCGCGGTGCCCTCGACGTGCTCGCGTCCGCGGGCGTGCGCACGATCCTGGTACGCGACAAGGCCGCACCCGTGACTATCGATCCGGGCTACACGCCCTCCGGCTACGTCGACATCGAAACGACCGGTGGCAGGGTGCGTGCCCTTGTCATCGATCCGGGCCTGCTTACCGCGCTCGATCTGCCGCAGGGGAATCAGGCGACGGTGCTCGCTGCTCGACAGAGATTCCTCGCGGAATTGGCCTACGTCGCACTCGAGCCAGCGGACCAGCCGCGCTATCTCATCGCCGCCGCGGCGAGTCCGCGCTGGGATGCCAACCCGCGCCTGCTGCGCGCGATTCTTGCGTCCTTGCGAAGCACTCCGTGGACCAGACTCGTCCCCGTGAGCACGGTCCTCGCCCTTCCGCAGTCCACGTCGGGACGCACATTCGATCCCGACGCGCGGCGCGGCCGCGAGCTCGCCGATGACTACCTCGCCCGCGTGACGCGCATCCAGGGCGACATCGAGTCGCTGCGCACGGTCCTCACCGATCCACTCCCGGTGACCATGCCGCTCAACTCCGCGCTCTTGCGTGCTGAGTCGAGTGCATGGCGCACCCGTCCACGCGAAGGCGACCGCCTCCTCGACACCATCGAGGCCTCCCTCGCCACGACAGCAGGCACCGTGTACGTCGTACCCCGCGACAACGTGGTCCTCAGTGGCGACCAGGGCAGCGTGCCCGTCACAGTGACCAACGACCTCGACCAGCCCGTGCGGGTCGGCCTCGTACTCACGGGCGAGCCGGCCGCACGACTGGATGCCGCGCCACTCCCAGCGGTGCAGATCGAGCCCGGCCGACGCGCGAGCCTCGAAGTGCCTGTCCGTGTCATCGGCGGGGACGCCCTGACCGTGGCCGTGCAGCTCACCGATCCGGCAGGCACGCCCTTTGGTCAGCCCGTCGCCTTGGAACTTCGCACCACGGCCTACTCACGCGCCGCGCTCTGGGTGGCCATCGCCGCGGCCGTGGTGCTCGTCCTCTTGGTCATCTACGACATCGTTCGGCGCTCCCGAGGGCGGCGAGGCCGGCCTGATCCTGCGGCGGAGTCGGCATGAGCGACCGACCGACCGATGCGCCCGGCGAGTCGGCAGAGCCGCCTCCATCGGGCTACCCCGACGGGGATGGGACGAGCGCCGATCCTGCCCTCGTCGCCGCGCCCTCGGGCCCGATCGAGGCAGCCGTAGCCCCGTCGATCGAGCCGGTCCGCATCTCCGACGAGGCGAGCACAGAGCAAACGGCGCGTGCCGACACACGATCGCTGATCGGGTCGAGTGCGGTGATGGCCACCGGCACGGTGATCTCCCGGGTCACCGGCGTCGGCCGCGACATCGCGCTCACGGCGGCCCTCGGCTTCTACCTCGTCTCGGACGCCTACTCCTTGGGCAACACGATGCCCAACGTCCTCTACATCCTCATCATCGGCGGAGCGCTCAACGCTGTCTTCATTCCCCAACTCGTGCGCCGGATGAAGGACGACGCCGACGGTGGACAGGCCTACGCCGATCGGCTCATCACACTCGCCGGGCTCGTCCTGCTCGTCTTCTCGATCGCTGCGGTGCTTCTTGCACCCATCCTCGTCGATCTCTACGCCACGTCGGCCTACGACGACTCCCAGCGTGCTCTCGCGACCGCCTTCGCCCGACTGTGCCTGCCGCAGATCTTCTTCTACGGCATCTACGCACTGCTGAGTCAGGTGCTCAATGCTCGCGGTCGATTCGGCGCCCCGATGTTCGCGCCGATCCTCAACAACGTCGTCGCGATCGCGACCTTCCTCCTCTTCATCGCGATCGCCGGCACCTCGGCCGCAGCCGACGGGGTCCTCACTCCGGATCAGATCGCGATCCTCGGCATCGGCACCACTCTCGGCGTCGCCCTGCAGGCGCTCATCCTCATCCCCGTGCTCATGCGGGCGGGCTACCGCTGGCGGCCGCGCTTCGACTGGCGCGGCTCGGGTCTCGGCAAGGCCGGTCACCTCGCAATCTGGACCCTGCTGCTAGTCGTGGTCAATCAGGCCGGCTACGTCGTGATCACACGACTCGCCACGCTGGCCAACGTCAACGCCGCGGCTGCGGGCACGACTCCCGCGGGCCTGACGACGTACCAGAAGGCGCACCTCATCTTCATGCTCCCGCACAGCGTCATCACCGTGTCGATCGTGACCGCACTCCTGCCTGCACTCAGCCGCGTGGCGCATTCTGGGAGGTTGAAGCAGGTCGGCGCCGACGTGTCGGGGGCAATGCGTCTCGTTGCCGCGCTGATCATCCCGATCGGCGCAGTGCTCATGATCGTCAGTCCCGGCATCGCGATCCTGCTCTTCGGCTACGGTGCAGCAACGCCGGACCAGGCGCAGCTCGCCGGTCTCATCACGAGCGTCTTCATGCTCGGCTTGCTTCCGTTCACGCTCTTCTACGTGCTCTTCCGTGGCTTCTACGCCGTCGAAGACACGCGCACACCGTTCCTCGCCAGCCTGCTCATGAACGTCGTTGCGCTCGGGGTCGCCGTCCCGCTGTTCTACGCCGTGAGCGGCGGGGCCCAGGTCGCAGCGCTGGCCTTCGGCTATGTCTGCGGCTTCTGGGCCACATTCGTGCTCGCGTGGATCCTGCTCGCCCGACGCCTCGGCGGCCTGGACTCCTGGGCCACTGTCCGGTCTCTCCTGCGCATGCTCATCGCCGGCTTCATCGCCTTCTGCGTCATGTTCGGGACCGAGGCGGCGCTCACCGCCTTCGTCACCGGAGACAACCCCGCCAACACTCTCGGGGTCCTCATCGATGTCGTCGTACTCGGTGCCGTGGGGCTCGGCGTCTATCTCGCTGCGGCGTGGGCAATGCGCATTCATGAGGTGGGCGACGTGGTGAGCCTGATCCAACGCAAGGTGTGGCGCCGCTCATCCGGCAAAGCAGCGGGCGACGCCCGTACCCTCGAGGAGTGAGCGACAGGCGGATCGGCCGCTACATCCTCGACGTCCTGGTCTCCCAGACCGGGACGGTCGAGTTGTGGCAGGGCTTCGATCCGACACTGGACCGGCCGGTGTCGATCCGACTCGTCCCCGTGAGCGACCCCCGGGCGGCGGCTGCCGAGGCTGCGGCACGCGGGGCGGCCACCGTCGATGACCGCCGCGTCATCGCGGTGCTCGACATCCTCACCTCGGGCGACGGCGACCCGTCCGCATCACAGGGCTACCTCGTCATCGTCAGTGAATGGGTCGAGGGCCGCACCCTCACGGACATCTACGAAGAGCGTGAGGGCGAGCCGATCGAGATCGATGAGGTCGTGCCGGTGATGCGGCAGGTGGCCATCGCGCTCCAGCACAGCCACGAGCTCGGGGTACACCACCGGCGACTGCGCCCGGGATCGCTGCTCATTGCCGAGACCGCGGACTTCGACGATCCCTTCACGCTGCTCGGCGACACCAACGTTGTGCGAATCCGCGGGCTTGCCGTCGATGCCGCGCTCTGGCCCGAGGAGGGACCGGGCAACGACGACCTCGTCGGAATCGGCTCGCTCCTCTACGCCATGCTCACCGGCCGCTGGCCACTCGGCCTCGTCGACGGCATGTCCCCCGCACCGCGCATCGGCGAGCGCCTGCTCCCGCCGTCCCAGGTCGTGGCCGACGTACCCCCGGCCATGGACGAAATCTGCATGCGCGCCATCGGTCCTGAGGCGACGGGTGACCAGCGGATCGACGCCTACCCCGACGTCGCAGCCATCGTGAGTGCACTCACCGCGTGGGAGCAGCGCCCCGGCAGGCGGACGCTGAGCCTGGCCCCGCGGGATAGAACCGATGCGGGCGGCGGACGACGCGCCTTGCGTGTGCTCGGACGCGCCGCACTCGCGGCCGCGGCCTTCGTCGCTGTCGCCGGCGTGGGTCTGGCCGGACTACGCCTGGCCCAGAGTGCCGAGTCGCCATGGGGTGTGACCGCCTCGGGGGCGCCGATCGACGTGCTCACCGCCACCGGCGAGGTCTCCACCTCCACCGACCTCGGCGGTAATCCAGGTGAGCTGACCCCGGTGAGCGCGATCGACTTCGACCCGCGCGGCGACGGGCAGGAGATGCCCGAGCTCGTGCCCAACGCGATCGATGAGCGCTCCGACACCGCGTGGACCACCGACACCTACTACTCCGCCGATCTCGGCGGCAAGCCCGGCACCGGCCTCGTACTCGACCTCGGCGAGTCGCTGCCGGTCAGCGCCGTGCGACTGGAGCTGGTCGGCTCGGGCTCCTCGGTCGCAGTTCTCGTCGCACCCGAGCCCTACCGCAAGACGAGCAAGTGGACACCACTCGCGAGCGCGCAGGGGATCGGGACCGCCATCGACCTGCGCGCCCCGCGACCTGTCGTCGGTCGCTATGTGCTCATCTGGTTCACACAGCTCCCTCTCGTGGATGGTGTCTACGAAGGTGGCCTGCGCGACGTCATCGTCTTCCGTTGATCGTCCGCACTAGGCTCGCCACGTGAACGAGCAGACCGACAGCGAACTGCTCGCCGCACACTGCGCGGGTGATCCCGATGCCTTCACCGAGATCGTCCGGCGCCACCGCGACCGCCTGTGGGCGGTGGCCCTGCGCACGACCGGCAATCCCGAGGAAGCCAGCGACGCGCTCCAGGACGCGCTCATCTCCGCCTACCGCCGGGCCGACACCTTCCGCGGGGACTCCGCCGTCACCACGTGGCTGCACCGCATCGTGGTCAATGCCTCACTGGACAGGCTGCGCCGGCGCTCCGTGCGCGCCTGGGTGCCGCTGCCCGAGGAGGGCGAGGGGCCCGCACTGGTCGACCAGTCCCGACTCGCCGACCCCCGGGCGGCCGCCGAGACCAACGAGACCGTTGCGGAGGTCCGGGCCGCCCTCGACACGCTGCCCCCCGACCAGCGCGCCGCCATCGTCCTGGTCGACCTCGAGGGCTGGTCGGTCGAGGAGGCTGCCAAGGCCCTGGAGTGCCCGGTCGGAACGGTCAAGAGCCGCTGCTTCCGTGGCCGGGCCAAGCTCGCGGAGAGACTCGCCCATCTGCGGAACCAGGAGGGGACAGGTGCCGTCGTACCCCCGGATAACGACGAGATCACGACGCGCGGACCGGGATCGACAGGAGGTGGAGCATGAGTCAGGGAGATGACTTCTCCGGTGACCTGCCACCCCTCGACCCCGATCTTGCGGCGTGGCTCGCCAGCGATGAGCCCGATGCCATGCCCGCTGATGTGTGGGCGAACCTTGAGGCCCGCCTGGCCTCCGAGCCAGCCTTCGCACCGAGCGCCGTGCCTCCGGCCAGCGACTCGGCTGAGCCGCCTCTGTCGGGCCCCGTCGACCTCGCTGCCGCGCGGGCCCGCCGACGTCGCGGCCGTGTCCTGCCGATCCTTGCGGGGGCCGCGGGTGTCGCCCTGGTGGGGGCGGTCGTGCTCCCCTCACTGCGCTCCGCCGACCCTGCCCCGGTCGCCGACGGCGCGCCCACATCGCAGCCCCTGGTCGCCGCCTCCACTGAACCCGGTGTCGAGTCCGGTGTCGACACGCCCACGGTCGCCGCACCGCAGCCGTCCGATGCCTCGCCCGCACCCGAACCTGTCGCCACGCCGAGCAATCCCGAGGGAGCCGCTGCCGTCATCGCTGAGCCGGTCATGCCGCGCGCGATGGTGTCGACCGGGACGGACTACACCATGGATGGGCTGCCCGCCCAGGTCATCACCCTCCTCGCCGATGCGGGTATGTCGGATGGCTCAGCGGTCGCGGCCGCGATGACGGCGTCACCGTCACCCACCGCCATGCCCGGTGTCGGCCTGGCCTCGAGCCCTGAGGCGTTGGCCGACTGCATGAAGCGACTCGGTCTGGCTCCCGGCTCGGTGCCACTCGTGCTCGACACGGCCACGATCGACGGCCGCGAGGGCAGTGTCATCGTGACGGCCAGCCAGCTCGATCGCGCGGGTCAGCCCGCGAGCCTGCACGTCGTGGCCGTCGGCCAGGCGTGCACGGACGACGACGTCGTCGCTGCCCGCCACTGGGATCTGCCTCTCCGCTAGGGCGGGGGAATACCCCGAGGGGTACTCTCGTTGACTGCGCCTAGTCGGGCCGACGCCCGGCCCGGCAGGATGATCGTCGATATCGACCCTGGAGCGTGCACTGTGTCCGACGTCCGCGACGTCATCATCATCGGATCCGGCCCGACCGGCTACACCGCGGCGATCTACACCGCGCGTGCACAGCTCAACCCCCTCGTCTTCGAAGGAGCGGTCACCGCGGGCGGCGCACTCATGAACACCACCGAGGTCGAGAACTTCCCCGGCTTCCGCGACGGCATCATGGGCCCCGCGCTCATGGAGGAGATGCGGGCCCAGGCCGTGCGATTCGGCGCCGAGATGATCACCGATGACGTCGTCGACGTCCAACTCGACGGTGGCATCAAGACCGTGCGCGATGGCAGCGGCCGGGAGTACCAAGCGCGCTCAGTGATCCTGGCCATGGGCTCGGGCTACCGCGAACTCGATCTGCCCAACGAGAAGCGGCTATCCGGTCATGGCGTCTCATGGTGCGCGACCTGCGACGGCTTCTTCTTCCGCGATCAGGACATCGCCGTCGTTGGCGGCGGCGACTCCGCGCTGGAGGAGGCGACGTTCCTCACGCGCTTTGCCAAGTCGGTCACCCTGATCCACCGCCGCGACTCGCTTCGCGCGAGCAAGATCATGCAGGAGCGTGCCTTCAGCGATCCGAAGATCCACTTCGCCTGGAATTCCGAGGTCGTCGACATCCTCGGTGACGCCAAGGTGAGCGGTGTCGTGCTCAAGGACACCGTCACGGGCGAGACGCGCGAACTGCCGATCACGGGCCTGTTCATCGCGATCGGCCACGATCCGCGCTCCGAACTCGTCAAGGGCAAGGTCGCCGTCGATGACAACGGCTACGTCCTCGTCGAGGCGCCCAGCACGCGCACCAATGTCGCGGGAGTCTTCGCAGCCGGAGACCTTGTGGACCACATCTACCGCCAGGCCATCACGGCGGCGGGCACCGGCTGCTCGGCGGCTCTCGACGCCGAGCGCTACCTCGCTGCACACGAATAGGCGGGCGCACCCGTAGGGTGAGACTGCCCCGGAAGGAGAACCATGGCCACCAAGATCGTCACCGACGCATCCTTCGATGCCGACGTCCTCAAGAGCGACATCCCTGTCATCGTCGACTTCTGGGCCGAGTGGTGCGGGCCATGCCGCATGGTCGCCCCGATCCTTGAGGAGATCTCCGGGGAGTACGACGGCAAGATCGTCATCGCCAAGCTCAACGTCGACGAGAACCCCAAGACGGCCGCGTCCTACGGCATCACGTCGATCCCGACGATGAACGTCTACTCCGGCGGCGATGTCGTCAAGACCATCATCGGCGCAAAGCCCAAGGCTGCCCTCCTTGCCGACCTGCAGCCCTTCCTGCAGTAGGGCTTAGATGGCCGTCCTCCGCCGCGGGGACACCGGCGTCGCAGTCGCTGATATCCGCGCGCGCCTGGTGCGACTGCGCCTGCTCGATCCTGACTCCGAGTCGCCCCTGGATGATGCGGAGTACGACGACGATGTCGAGCGCGCTGTCCGCACCTTCCAGCAGCAGCGCGGCATCTCCGTCGATGGGATCTGCGGTCCTCAGACGATGCGGCACCTCGAAGAGGCGCGCTGGGGGCTCGGTGATCGGGTCCTGGCCTACACCCCCGGCCACCTCATCCGCGGCGACGACGTCTTCGACCTCCAGCAGCGCCTCACGCGCATGGGCTTCGACTGCGGGCGCCCCGACGGGATCTTCGGCCCTCTGACGGACTCCGCGCTGCGCGAATTCCAGCGCAATGTCGGCATGGAGCCCGATGGCACCTGCGGCTTCACGACCTATTGGGCGCTCGAGCGCCTGACGCGCACCGTCGGTGACGGCGATGCGGTCGCGATCCGCGAGCGCCAGGCCATGGACGCCATGCGATCGGGTGTAGCCGGCAAGGTGATCGCACTCGATCCCGGCGGTGCTGACGCGGACCAGCGCTATGCGCTCGCCGAGGCGGCGATTGTGGCGGACGTGTGTGCGCGCATCGAGGGGCGTCTTGCCGCACTCGGCACCCAGGTGATCTACACCCGGACGCCAACGCCTGAGCTCGTCAACGAGGCGGAGCGTGCGTCCCACGCCAACGCCGCGAACGCCGATCTGCTGCTATCCCTGCATGTCGAGCGCGTCGAACTGCCGGGCGCCAATGGCTTCTCCACGTTCTATTTCGGTGCACCGCTCGGCGGTCCGCACTCCGCCGGGGCGCGTGTCGTGGCCGAGCACATTCAGGAGCAGGTGTGCACCCGCACGGACCTCACCGACTGCCGAAGCCACCCGCGCACCTGGGATCTGCTGCGCCTGACGACGATGCCCACCGTCTGGGTCGAGATGGGCTACCTCTCCCACCCGGGCGATGCCGCGCGGTTGAGCGATCCGCGTTTCCGGGACACCCTCAGCGAGGCGATCGCCATTGCGGTGACCACCTTCTTCGCCCCCGCCCCCTGACGGTCAGGCGCCGCCGGTGCGCAGGCTAGGCCGAATTCGCGAGCCCATCGATGACATGCACGCCCGGGTACTGTGCGATCGCCGCTCCAGGCAACACGATCTTGGATCGGCGCACACCACTTCCGATGACGATGGCCGGCTGCTCGACGACGCGGGAGTCCACCAGGATGGGCCAATCTGACGGCAAGCCGATCGGCGTGATGCCGCCGTACTCCATCCCCGTCATCTCCACGGCATCGTCCATCGAGGCGAAGGAGATCTTGCGGACGTCGAGCCATCGGCGCGCGACACCGTTGACGTCAGCGCGCGTCGTTGCGAGCACCAGGCACGCGGCCATGCGCACCTGGCCCTCGCGTTTGCCGGAAAGGACGACACAGTTGGCCGACGCTTCCAGCGGCACGGCATAGGCCGCGCAGAAGGCTGCGGTGTCGGCGAGGTCGGCGTCGATGGGGGCCACACCGACGGAGTCCGCTTCGCTCCAATTCTCGAGAGCGGCGGCCGTCGGAGTCGCCAGGAGATCCACACGCTCGAGCGCAGGGGTGACATCGAGGGTGCCCAGGGGCATCATGTGCCGATGACACCACATCGGGGGACCGGGTGACCCCGCCACGGTGCGATCGGAATACCCCAGGGGGTATACTCGTCGGACCCGAGAGAAGGAGAACGACCCATGTGCAGCCCCGCTCCCTGCCACTCCTGCGGCAAGGTCACCTGGTCCGGTTGTGGCGAGCACGTCGATCAGGTCATGGCGCAGATCCCCGAGCCTCAGCGCTGCACCTGCCGCTAGCCGACCCCGCACCTGCCGTCCCACGCCGGAGGGGTCATGCCCGCCCGCTCCGCTGACGGCGCCCTGCGCGGCGAGCGCATGGCCGCCATCCTCGTCCGCCTGCGCGAGCATGGAGAAGTGCACGCGACCGATCTCGCGGCAGAGTTCGGTGTCTCGCAGGCGACATTGCGCCGTGATCTCGCCATTCTCGAAGAGCAGGGCCTGTGCACGCGCCGTTACGGCGGCGCCGTCCCGACCGAATCAAGCACCGAACTCCCCGTCGCCTACCGCGATAGGCGTTCGAAGAAGGAGAAGGCCGCCGTCGCGGCCGCAGCCGCGAAACTCCTCCCTTCGGGGCCGCAGACCGTGGGCTTCACTGGCGGCACGACGACCAGTGAGATCGCGCGCGTGCTTTCCTCTCGCCTGGACCTGGTCGTCGTCACCAATGCGCTCAATATCGCCAGCGAAATGGCGGCCAAGCCGCGCATCCGTGTCGTGGTCTCCGGGGGCGTCGCACGCTCGCAGAGCACCGAGCTCGTCGGCCCCTGGGCAGAGTCGGCGCTCGCTCAGGCCAGCATCGGAACGGCATACATCGGGGTCGACGGGATCGATCTAGCTGAGGGCCTGACCACGCATGATCCGGTCGAGGCCCGTACCAACGCCGTGCTGCTCGAGCGGGCGGAGCGCGTCATCGTGGTCGCGGACTCGAGCAAGGTGGGTCGAGTGCTGCCGGGACGCATCGCACCGCTCAGCGCCGTGCACGTGCTCGTCACCGACGACGGGATCACGACAGACGTCGCGAGCGCGCTCGATGCGCGTGGCATCCAGGTCGTCATCGCCTAGGCGGAGACTGAGCAGCTGATCTGATTCCTCAGCCGGATACGCAGGGCGACCGCCATGAGGATCACCGACGCCACCGCAAGGAACGGCTGCACGGGCGCGAACCATGTCATCGCACCGGACGTGCCCAGCGCGATGAGCACGAGCTTGTTGCAGACCGGGCAGCCCACGGCAAAGTAGGCGACGAAGGCACCGGCGATGCCGAGCTTGGACGCCTTGGCTTCCTCCCCTGCCTCGCCTGTGGATTCGGTGTCGGTCTGCCACGGCTCCTTGACGTAGGTCGCCATGAGGAGTCCGCCCAGGATGCCGGTGAGCACCACGATGGGGTAGGACCACCAGGTCACCTCGATCGCCCGGCCGAAGACCGGATTGGGGATCACAGCGGTCGGCAGCGCCACGAGGATGGCCGTGGCGACGCCTCCGAGCACGGCCACGCGCCAGCGGCGAGCGGTCCAGCCCGACAGGGACGGCTTC
>Ga0129342_1000949_pt1 | contig 12794 bp, 7 predicted proteins | sample CPBDNA_5_FD_94426 | JGI IMG/M metagenome (GOLD analysis project Ga0129342, IMG submission 94426) | Freshwater to marine salinity gradient microbial communities from Chesapeake Bay, USA - CPBay_Sum_15_0.2_DNA | ecosystem: Environmental > Aquatic > Marine > Coastal | place: USA: Chesapeake Bay...
TGAAGAATCTGGAGATTATGCCATTGATAGATTTAAAGTTCAAGTTTCAAACTCTTTGAATGATGGCATTTCTAATGAAGGAATATATTTACCAACACAGGTAACAGATTCTGGAAATGTACCTAGTGACGATTTAATGTGCATTAAGATATCTCCAGGTAAAGCTTATGTTAGAGGTTTTGATATTGAAAAAGAATCAACCACAATATTAGACGTTGATAAACCTAGAGATAAAGCAACTGTTGAAACTTCTCTAGTCCCCTTTGAAATGGGAAATTTATTGAGAGTTAATAACGTAACTGGAACTCCATTTGTTGGAATTAATACAGATAACAATACTGTTACATTTTTTAATCAAAGAAAGTCTTCAGAGGGTTCTGGAACTGGAGATGAGATTGGGCAAGCAAGGGTATATTCTTTCAGTTTGAGTGACGCAGCATATTCTAATGATGGTTCTGAATGGGATTTATATCTTTTTGATGTACAAACATTTACTAGACTAACTTTAAATCAAAGTTTAGATTCTAATCAGTGTCCAGCAACATCATATATTAGGGGAGTCAGTAGTGGTGCCTCTGGATATGTAGTAACATCAGCATCTGGAACAAACATAACAATAACTCAAACTTCTGGAACTTTTATTGCTGGTGAACAAATTCTTATTAATGAATCGGCAGAATATTCAAGAAGTGTTAGAAGTGTAAAAGTATTCAATACGCAAGACATTAAATCTGTTTTCCAAAATTCAACTGCTGTTTCTTCAGGGATAAAAACTTCTTTTGTTGCAGATACTGTCCTTCAAAGAGTTTCTCCCCCAGGATTTAATATTACTGATAGATTAACAATTACAGGAGGAACTGGTGCTGGAACAGTAACTTGTCCTGGTAAAAATTTCCTAGGAATTAGAAGCGACACTATTATTAGATATCAAATATCTGGATTATCTACAGAAACTTATAATAGAGTAGTTTCTGTTTCTAGTGATGGATTGTCAATGACAGTTGCTGGAGTTTCCAGTGTTTTTGGTGTGTGTAATGGTGGTCTACCATCTTCAGATCAATCTATAACATTTACAATCGGAGTTCCAAATATCAATAATGATGAGAATTCTGGACTTTATGCTCCTTTAGATGCTTCAAATGTTTCAGATGTAAGTTTATCAAATTCTAATCTATTGGTAACTAGACAACTTCGTGAGTTGACAACCAACTCGGTCGGATCGTTAAGTGTTGATGTCACTTCAACTGGTATTTCTAGTGCCTTTTTTGAAACTTTTGATGCTGAAAGATATTCAATTCACTATTCTAATGGAGATATTGAAGATTTAACTAACGATCAGTTTGATTTAACCTCAAATGGTTCTCAAATAGTATTTTCTGGATTGAGAGCAAATCAGTCTTCAAATGTAACTCTTAATGCAACTGTTAGAAAAAATTCAATTACAAATAAACAAAAAGACTTCTTAAGAAGTCAAAAGTTAATTGTTGATAAGTCAATTTCTGGAATTTCTACAGCATTAAGTGGATTAAGTACAAATTCATATTATGGGTTGAGAGTTCAAGATAAAGAAATTTCTTTAAATGTTCCTGATGTTGTCAATATTGTTGGAGTCTATGAATCTTTAGATACATCCAATCCTTCTTTAGACAAATTAACTTTTGTTTCTGGATTATCTTTAGATACTAATTCAATTTTAGGTGAAAGAATAGTAGGATCTAGTAGTGGGGCGATTGCCCAACTTGCTACCAGATTATCATCAACTGAGGTAGAAATTTGCTATTTAACTCCTCAAACATTTAGTGTCGGAGAAACTGTAACGTTTGAAGAGTCTAATATTGTTACAAACATTCAGGTTATAACTGTAGGTAATTATTTAAATATTACAAATAGATTTGAACTTGATAAAGGGCAAAGAGAACAATACTATGATTATTCCAGATTAGTAAGAAAACTAAATTTCCCAGAACCAACAAGAAAACTATTGGTTGTATATAATTGTTATCGCGTCCCAACGAATGATCTTGGTGATTTATACACTGTAGAATCATATAGTCAAGAAAGATTTACATCTGATATTCCAATTTTAAGGAATTTACTGCGAGCAACTGATACTTTAGATTTTAGACCAAGAGTATCCGATTTTACATCAACAACTTCATCCCCATTTGCTTTTGCAAGTAGAACATTTGGTTCTACAGGAAATAACCCAACTTTGGTTGTTACCCCAAATGAAAGTTCTTTAGTTGGATATAGTTACTACTTACCAAGAATTGACAAACTTGTTCTTGATAGTTTGGGCAATTTTTCTTTGATTAAAGGTGTATCTTCGTTAGATCCAAAAGAACCAACAAATATTGAGAGTGCGATGGACATTGCTACCATCAACCTTCCCGCATACTTATATAATCCAGATGATGCTACTATCACTTTAGTTGACAATAGAAGATATACAATGAGAGATATTGGTAAATTGGAGGATAGAATATCCAATTTAGAAACAGTAACATCTTTAAGTCTACTTGAATTAGATACAAAATCACTACAAATTCAAGATGCGGATGGTCTCTCACGATTTAAATCTGGATTCTTTGTAGATGACTTTAAAAACAATAATCTTTTAGATATCTTGAATCCAGATTGTAAATGTGATGTTGATACTGCCAATCAAGAATTAAATACACCATTAGATTTTTATTCATTAAAACCAGAATTAGCTTTATTACCATCAATTAACACCGATACAGCAGACTTTCGCTCCAATCTAGAATTATTAGATTCTAATGTAAGAAAAACTGGGGACTTAATTACGCTTAATTATGATGAGGTGGGATGGATTGAACAACCTTTAGCATCCAGAGCTGAAAATGTTAATCCATTTAATATGATTGAATTCATTGGTAGAATTGAATTGAATCCAGCTTCTGATAATTGGGTTAGAAACGTATTCATAGATGGTGGTGAAAGGACAATTACTGGTGATTATGATGGATCATATGTTGAAACAATACAAATAAGTAGCGAACCAGATACTCATATTCGTTCTAGGAATGTTGCCTTTGGTGCTGGAGGATTAAAACCAATTACAAGATACTATCCATTCTTTGATAGTACTAGTGGAATTGATATTGTTCCCAAACTTCTTGAAATTACGATGACTTCTGGAATATTCCAGAATGGTGAAACAGTAGATGGATTTATTGGGGGAACTAAGGTTATAACATTCAGAGTTTGTCAACCAAATCATAAAACTGGCGATTTTAGCAATCCAACCACAATATTTAATGCTAATCCATATAATACAACGATTGCTTTACCATCAACATATTCTGCTTCCTCCACCGTTCTTAATTTAGATGTTGCTTCATTAGCAGAAGAAGCGCAAGGTCAATTTAGTGGATATGTTACGATAGGTACAGTTTTAATTGGTAAAACTAGTGGTGCTCAAGCATCTGTATCTGATTTAAGATTAGTTTCTGATACTTTTGGAGATTTAGGTGGATCATTCTTCTTTAAAGATCCTTTAGCATCTCCACCACCTCCATTAAGATTTAGAACAGGAACAAAAACTTTTAAATTAACTTCAAGTTCTACTAATTCAGAACCATTGCCAGGTAGTTTACTTATTAGTAGTGCCGAAACTTCTTATTCGACAAGTGGAATTGTTGATACGTTTAGACAAACTAATGTTATTGTTAGAAGACCGCCGCCACCACCACCAAGAAGAAGAGGTGGAAAAGATCCTCTTGCACAATCATTTACTGTTGATGAAACTGGGGCATTTTTAACATCAGTTGATCTATTTTTTGCTAGTAAAGATGAAAATGAAAAAGTTACTGTCGAATTAAGAACTGTAGAACTAGGAACTCCAACAAATCAGTTAGTTCAAGATTTCGCAAGAGTTACTCTAGAACCATCACAAGTAATTACATCCTCTAATGGATCTGCTCCAACAAGAGTTACATTCCCCTCCCCAATATACCTACAACCAGGACAAGAATATGCTATTGTAATTCTTGCCCCATCAACAAATAATTATGAAACTTGGGTTGCTAGAATGGGAGAAAGAACCGTAAACACTCAAAATCTACCTGATGCTGAAAGTGTACTTGTAACTAAACAGTATATTGGCGGTAGTCTTTTTAAATCTCAAAATGGAACTATTTGGACTGCAAGCCAATTTGAAGATCTTAAATTTAAACTTTACAAAGCCCAATTTACACAAAATCTTGGGACTGTTTATTTCTATAATCCCAAACTTGGAACTAGAAGTAATCAAATTCCAAAACTATCTCCAAATCCAATTAAAACTCTTCCAAGAAAATTAAAAGTTGGTATTACTACCACCACTACAATGAGTAGTATTTTGATTCCGGGAAGAAAAGTCGGAGAAGGTAGTTCAACTGGTCCTTATGGATATATTGAAAAAGTTGGAAGTAATATTTCTGCTCTTTCCTTGACTAATACTGGAGTTGGATATTCTAATGGTACATTCTCTGGTGTTTCTTTCTATAGTGTATCTGGAAATGGAACTGGTGCTGTTGGAGTTGTAACAATTTCTTCAAACGTAGTTTCTGCCGTTTCTATAACTACACCCGGAAATGGATATGCGGTAGGAGATGTTTTAGGTATTACAACAAGTAATGTAGTCAAGGGAACAAATGCAACTATTACAGTTTCAAATATCAATGGTATTGATACTCTATATCTAACTAATGTTCAGGGCGAAGAATTTACGGATGGGCAAGATCTAATTTACTATGAAAATAATACCGCAGTTTCTCTTGCTAATACGGATATTAGAGGATCATCATCTTTAATTAGCACTCTCTATGATGGTAGAGTAATTGAGGTTGATCATTATAATCATGGTATGATGGCAGATAATAATAAAGTTACTCTAGCAGATATTGAACCTAACACTACTCCTATATTACTTACTGCCGATCTTGCTACTGATGCAACAACAATTTCTGTCGCTAACACATCAACATTCTCAACTTTTGAGGGTATTTCAACATCAACTGGATATGTTAAGATTAATAATGAAATTATTTACTATAATAACATTGGTTCAGGAACGCTTGGAATTGGGACAAGAGGTATAGATGGATCTTCTATTAGAACTCATAATGTAAATGATCTTTGCTATAAGTATGAACTTAATGGAGTATCTTTAACCAAAATTAATACAACACATGATATGCCAACAGATGCTGCATTAAAAGCATCAAAAAATATTGATAAGTATTATCTACAAATTAATAGATCAAATAGACCTTCTGGCGATACACAATTAAGTTTTACTGATGAGAGATCATTGGGAGGTACAAATGCATTTGCCTCTCAAAACTTCCAATATAATTCCATTATTCCACAATTTAATGTTATTACTCCAGGTGAAACAACATTTATAAATGCACAATTAAGGTCTGTATCTGGAACCAGTGCTGGAGGATCAGAGGTTTCTTTTATTGACCAAGGATATGAATCGGTCGAATTAAATCAAATTAATAGACTTTCTTCTACTAGACTTGTCTGTTCCGAAATAAACGAAACAAATAGATTAACTGATCTACCAAAAAATAGATCTACTACTTTAGCAGTTCAATTTAGTTCTCAAGATCCAAATCTATCTCCCGTGTTAGATAGTCAAAATAGTGCTCTTATTCTTGAAAGAAACAGATTAAATAACCCAATTACAAATTATGTAACTGATTCTAGAGTTAAATTAATTTCTGGAGATCCACATTCTGCTGTTTATATTTCGAATAGAGTCGATTTAAAGCAACCAGCAACTTCATTAAAGGTTCTTGTTTCTGCTTACAGACATTCTTCAGCAGATTTTAGAGTTTTATATAGACTCTTTAAACCTGATTCCAGTGAAATAGAACAATCTTATGAATTGTTCCCTGGATATGATAATCTTAAAGATCTGAATGGCGATGGTTTTGGTGAATCAATCATAGATTCAACTCTTAATAGTGGAAGAGCAGATGCTTTTGTTCCATCAAGTAGGGATAATCAATTCCTAGAATATCAATTTAGTGCTGATAATCTTGACAAATTTACAGGATTTGCTATTAAAATTGTGTTCTCCGGAACTAATGAAGCATACGCACCAAGATTGAAGGATTTAAGAATAATTGCCCTAGCATGATTCCAGTAGAAGGACATAAAAACCTTTATAGGGATGAAAATTCTGGGGCAATTGTAAATTGTGATACTTTAGGATACTCTCAATACATTAAAATGAAATCAGAAAAACAAAAACAAAAAGATGATATTGATAAACTAAAAAATGATATAGAGGAAATAAAGTCTTTATTAAAGGAGATTGTAAATGGATCCAAATGAAATAACTCTAGACTCTATTAATAAATTATTTGAATATGAAAAGCATTCTAGAGTAATAGATCGTTTATCTGAAGATGAATTGAGAGTTTTTGCTAAACTTTACTTCAAATTATATTTGAAACAACAAGAAGCAGTTTCATCTTTAATGAATCTTTAAAATATAAATATCTAAAGGTATACTTATTGAATAATGGCAGTCTATGTATCTAATATAGTCATAGAGCAAGGATTTGATTTTGATACGTCGTTTCAACTTGAAGATACTAGAAGTAATTCTTTATTAGATTTGTCGGAAACTTCTTCCCTAGCAACTTTGAAAAAAACTTATACTAGTTCATCTTCAGTTTCTTTTGCTTCTACAGTTACTAGTCCTACTAACGGAATAATTTCAATTTCATTGACTGCCAATCAAACAGCAGTGTTAAAACCTGGTAGATATGTATATGATGTAAAAATTCTTACTCAAAATGGAAAGGAACTTAAAGCTGTAGAGGGATCTGCGCTAGTTAGACCAGGAGTAACTCTATAATGGCAAGTATAAATGATGGGGGATCGCAATATAGGGTTCGAGTTGTAGCACCCAATGTTAATGATAGGATTGGATCTCAAAATGTAGTTAGAGTTTTATCAAACGCATCAGCACCACCTACTAGATTAGTAAATTTAAGTGATGTTAACTCTACATTAAAAACTGAAGATGGAATGATCCTTGTATGGGACCTTCCATCAGAATCATTCATAATGACGAGTGTTATTGATTCCTCAAGTACAACAATAAAGGGAATCGCTTATTTTGATAACACTACAAATTCTACGCTGCCTACTAATGGAGCTTTAATTGTTTCTGGTGGTGTTGGCATTGGAAAAAATTTAAATGTTAGTGGTGACATTGCAATAAGTGGTATTGCTACATTTTCTTCTAATTTAGATATTAATGCTGCAGTTGACATTTTAAATAGATTAGTAGTAAACAGCACTTTTCAATCTGTCGGAGTAACAACTCTTGCTTCTTCTGGAGGAATAACAACTACTGGTGGAGATCTTTATGTTGGTGGTGATTTATATGTTGCCGATGATTTAGTATTTGATGAATTTACAGCAAGAAACGCATCATTAACTGGAAATTTAAACGTTGCTGGAATAGCAACATTTCAAAATGATGTTTTTGTTATAGGAACTTTAACCGCAGGATTAATCGACGGAGGAGAATACTGATGTCAAAACCAACTAGTAGGCAAGAACTTATAGATTACTGCTTAAGGAAATTGGGTGCTCCAGTTCTAGAAATTAATATTGCGGATGAACAAATAGATGATTTGGTCGATGATGCTCTCCAGTATTTTCAGGAGAGGCATTTTGATGGTGTTGAAAGAATGTATCTAAAATATAAAGTTACCCAAGATGATTTAGATAGAGGCAGAGCTAAAAATACTGATGGTGTTGGGATAGTAACCACTACTGCAACATCTACTAATATTAGTGGTTATGGGGCAATTACTTCTAATTACTACGAAACATCTAATTTTATTCAAGTTCCAGATTCCGTAATAGGAATAGAAAAGATATTTAAATTTGATACTAGTTCGATATCTGGAGGAATGTTCAGTATTAAATATCAGTTGTTTTTGAATGATTTGTACTACTTTAATTCAGTAGAACTTTTACAGTATTCTATGGTCAAAACATATCTAGAAGATATTGACTTTCTATTAACAACGGACAAGCAAGTTAGATATAATAAAAGACAAGATAGGTTGTACCTAGATATTGATTGGGGGGCACAATCTTTGGATACTTTTTTTGTTATTGATTGTTATAGAATTTTAGATCCAAATACTTATACGAATGTTTATAATGATAGTTTCTTGAAAAAATATTTAACTTCTTTAATAAAAAGACAATGGGGTCAGAATTTGATTAAATTCAGAGGAGTTAAACTTCCTGGTGGTATTGAATTAAATGGTAGGGAAATATATGAAGATGCAGAAAGAGAATTAGAATCCATAAAACAATCGATGGCTCTTGAGTATGAACTTCCACCTTACGACTTTATAGGATGATTGAATATGACACTCAATCCATTTTTTCTTCAGGGGTCTACAACTGAACAATTTTTAATCCAAGATTTAATTAATGAACATTTGAAAATATTTGGAATAGATGTTTATTATCTTCCTAGAAAATTTTTTAAAACTGATGATATTATTAGAGAGGTTCAATCCTCTAAATTTGATGATAACTTTATTATTGAAGCATACCTAAACAATTATGAAGGATATTCTCCTGGTGCCGATTTAATGACTAAATTTGGCATTTCATTGAGAAATGAAGTAATACTTACAATATCCAGAGAAAGATTTGAAGAATTTATTACTCCATTTTTACAAGGAATTTCATCTGGAATTGATGACGGTCTAATTACAGATTATGATCTTGGAAATTTGACTACTAGACCGAAAGAGGGTGATTTGATTTATTTTCCTCTTGGAGAAAGATTGTTTGAAATAAAACACGTAGAATTTGAAAAACCATTTTATCAATTAGGAAAAAATTATATTTACGAATTGAACTGTGAACTTTATGAGTATGAAAATGAACTAATAGATACCTCGATTGATGAAATAGATGATACCGTTAGTGATGAAGGATATATAACTACGTTAACTTTAGTTGGAACAGCAGTTACAGCAACAGCCACAGCTTTTGTTGGTGGGTCTGGAATGGTTGGACAAATAGTTATTAATAATGATGGTTCTGGATATACTACATCACCAAGTGTATCAATATCAAGTCCCATATCAGGAACAACTGCGACTGCGGTAGCAATCACCACAACTAAAGGTGGTGTAAGTTCCATTGAGTCTATTTTGATAACTAATCCAGGTTCTGGGTATACCAATACAAACCCTCCAACTGTTACTATTTTTGGGGGAGATGGTGTTGGAGCAGCAGCGACCGCCATAATTGTTGATAGTGGAATCACAACCTTTACTATAAATGGTGGTAGTGGATATTATACTAAACCAATTGTAACGATTAGTGGACCATCCGTTGGAGTTACTGCCATCGTTGATCCTGTAATTTCTAATGGACAGGTAACATCTCTCAGATTTGCCAATACTGGTTATGGATATACTCAAGCGCCAACAGTTTCAATTGCTGGAACATCATCAATTGGTATTGGTACTTTTGTTTACAACGAACTAGTTGAAGGTCAGACATCAGGAACTAAAGCAAGAGTGAAAGATTTTAGAACTATTCCTGCCTCTATAGGAGTTTCATCAATAACATATTTGAGGGTTTCTATAAATAATGGAGAATTTTATCCTGGAGAAATTGTTGTTGGAGGAATATCTTCAGCAATATATTTGGTTTCATCATACACAACTGATAGTTATGATGATTCATATGATCAAAACCAAGAACTACAGGAAGAAGCAAATTCAATAATTGATTTTTCAGAGTCTAATCCATTTGGAGAATACTAATGTTAGGAACATATTATTATCACGAAATTATTAGAAAAACTATTATTGGATTTGGAACTTTATTTAATAACATTTACATCCAACATAAAGATAAGAGTGATCAAGTTTTAGATGAAACTAAAGTTGGAATTGCTTACGGACCTATTCAAAAATTTCTGGCAAAGATTCAACAGCAAGCAGAATTAAACAGAGCTGTTGCTATTACTTTGCCTAGAATGTCATTTGAAATGACTTCAATACAATATGATTCAAGTAGAAAATCTGGAGTTACACAAACATTTAAGGCTTCTGATGGACAAAATTTGAAAAAAGTTTTTATGCCTGTTCCATATAATATTGGATTTGAATTAAATATTCTAACCAAATTAAATGATGATGCTTTACAAATTGTAGAGCAAATTTTACCCTACTTTCAACCATCATTCACAATAACTATAGATCTTATTGATTCTATAGGAGAAAAAAAAGATATACCAATTGTTTTAGATTCAATAGATTTTCAGGATGATTATGAAGGAGATTTTTCTACAAGAAGATCTTTAATTTACACTTTAAGATTTACTGCTAAAACTTATCTATTTGGTCCAATTGCAGATACCACAGAAGGACTTATTAAGAAGGTACAGGTGGATTATTATAATGATACGAATAAAGAAATTGCTAAAAGAGAGTTAAGATATGTTGCCACTCCTAAAGCAATTAAAGACTATAACAATGATAACACTGCAATTCTGTCTGAAGATATTACAAAAACAGAAACAAGATTAAATATCAATACTACTAGTGGACTATCAGAAAATAATAGAATTGTAATAGATAGTGAAGTAATGAAAGTTTTGGAGATTGTAGACTCTACGACCTTAATCGTTAAGAGAGGATATGATAATACAATAATATCCACACACTCACAAAATACTTCTATTGATTTACTAACGAGTGAAGATGATAATTTAATTGATGTTGATGATGACTTTGGATTTAATGAAGAAACTATTACGTTTACAGATTCTAGATCTTATAGTCCAACTAGAAGAATAGATATATAAATGAAAGGTTAAAAATATGGGAGAAAAATTTGATAGCATAGATTCCGCTCTTAATATTGAAAGTAATATTATTGAAGTAGAAAAAGTGAAGGAAGATTTGAACATTCAACCAATAAAAAGTGAGGATATTCAAAAAGATTATGAGTATACAAGAGCAAATTTATATTCATTGATTGAGAAAGGACAAGAAGCAATCAATGGAATAATGGAACTTGCCGGAGAAGGCGGAAGTCCTAGAGCATATGAGGTTGCTGGACAACTTATTAAAAGTGTAGGCGATGTTACTGATAAACTTATAGATTTACAAAAAAAATTAAAGGATGTTGAGGATGAGACAGTTAAAACGACGAGCAACGTAACAAATAATGCAGTTTTTGTGGGATCAACTTCAGAACTATCAAAATTACTTAAACAAGGTTTTCTAAATAATAAAGAGTAACTATACTATTCTAATGGGTTGGTCGGAAAAATACAAAAAATCTATCGATTGCGACAATCCAAAAGGATTTTCTCAAAGAGCTCACTGCCAAGGTCGTAAGAAAAAATTGGAAGAGCAATTAAAATCATTTAAAACGGTTGAACAAATTGCAAAGAAGCATCGTATGGATGTTTCTTTTATTCAAAAACAACTAGATATTGGAGAACCAATTGAGCATGAGCATACGCAAAATCACGAACTTGCTAAAAAAATTGCTTTACAACATCTTGATGAAATTCCAGATTATTATACTCGCTTGAAAAAAATGGAGTCTGAAGCTAAAAAGCACCACAAAAAGTTTAAGGATGTAAATATAAAGGAAGAAGGTCTTCGTGATTGGTTTGGAAAATCAAAATCAAAAGGTGGAAAACCTGGTTGGGTAGATGTTGTAGATGGTGATGCTTGTGCTAGAGAGGAGGGTGAAACTGCTACTCCTAAATGTGTATCGTCCGAAAAGCGTGCTTCAATGAGTAAGGTAGAGAGACTTGCCGCACAAGCAGCAAAAAGGAGAGAGGATCCAAATCAACCACAAAAATCTGGTGCTTCTAAACCAACTATGGTAAAAACCGATAGAAAAGTAAGATCTGAAGAAATGGATTTACAAGAAGTTAAAGACAAACCAGGAAAAGGTAGTGGTAAAAAGGATGCTTGTTACCACAAGGTAAAATCTAGATATGATGTTTGGCCAAGTGCTTATGCTTCAGGAGCACTTGTAAAATGTCGTAAAGTAGGTGCTGCTAACTGGGGAACAAAATCAGAAGCAATTGAAATGATTAGATATTGTCCTGCTTGTAAGAAAAATGAGACTCAACAAGAATGTAAGATGGGTCCTAAATATTGGTCAATGTACTCTCAACCAGTAATGCTTTCAACAAATCAAATGAAGTACAATATTGCCACTGTTCATCCGGCAAATGAGGAGAAACAACCGGATCATGAACATTCTATGGCTCGTTCCGAAATTTCTACAATTATTTCTGCGGCAAAAAGACTTCGTAAAAAAATGAAAGGTGAGGGAAATATTGAAGCATGGGTTCAATCTAAAATTACTAAAGCAGCAGATTACTTGGATGCTGCTGCCGATTATATTGATAGTGGTGAGCATAATGTTCACGGGTCTATGGATGAGCAGACTGATCCTTGTTGGGATGGTTATAAACAGGTTGGAATGAAGAAGAAAGGTAAAAAACTAGTTCCAAATTGTGTCAAGGAGAGTTATTCGGATTGGAGAACAGAACTTGAAGAAGATTGGCAAAAAGTTAATCGTCAGGACAAAACTGATGGATTAAGTCAAAAAGCAGTTAATGCATATCGCCGTGAGAATCCCGGTTCAAAACTTCAAACTGCAGTAACAGAAAAGAAACCAACTGGTAAAAGAGCAAAAAGAAGAAAAAACTTTTGTAGTCGTATGAAAGGGATGAAGTCTAA
>Ga0129342_1000952_pt1 | contig 12771 bp, 6 predicted proteins | sample CPBDNA_5_FD_94426 | JGI IMG/M metagenome (GOLD analysis project Ga0129342, IMG submission 94426) | Freshwater to marine salinity gradient microbial communities from Chesapeake Bay, USA - CPBay_Sum_15_0.2_DNA | ecosystem: Environmental > Aquatic > Marine > Coastal | place: USA: Chesapeake Bay...
ATTCAGTTCGGCCATATACACTGGATCTTTGGTTGCATCTACAACCTCAGCCAGATTCCAAATAGACAAATACAACCTACGCCCCTTAAGTCCATGATCATCAAAGGGTCGTCTCACATAATAATCAGCCGTCAATCGAGCCACATCCAAGGCACGGTGGTTACCATCCATGTGATACGCAGCCACCCAACCAGCAACCCAAACATGGGCACTTAGTAATGAAGTAAAGTGTTGAGAGGCATGTCGCCTACCCATTCCAGCGTAAGGAGTGCCAAGAGGTTGCTCTGCGGCTTGAAGCGCGTGCAGAGACTCATTGGTATCGCCAAAATACACGGGGTCCAACGGCCAGTGAACATTGTCTACATCCATGGTATGGCGGGTCGCTGCCTTGGCAACATGATAGTACTCAGGATTGCCTGTTCGGGCAAATTGAAGCCACCACATAAAATCTGCTGCGGGCTCATTATTGGTCCACATTTGCCATTCTTCACCATAATAGTACGTTTGGAAGTCACCATAATTGAGCATTCCATACCATGGCTCCCATTTTTGATTGAACATCATCCAATCAAGCTTATAGTCTAGACCTCGCTCATAAGTATCCTCAGCACCAAACGAAGGGGAGATATTGCCAAAAACCTTGGTTGAAGCCGTCCATGAAGGATCAACAATTGCCACGGGAGGATCCATAAGCGCGTCGATTTGAGCAGCAGCCTCATCCACCTCTTGAGGCTGTTGACCGGTGCTTGCTGCATCGGAGTCTACCTTGAAAAAATGGAGCACCATTTCGGTACTTTTTGCCACCCCAGCTGCAAAGTTTGCAATCATCCCGCTGTCTGATTCACCATCTTTGCGTGCAAAGGACAAAGGCCCCGCTTTGGGACTCCAGCTATAAGCTGTGAGCATGTCTTCAGACTCTGAGACTTCGATTTCTTTAGGATACTCCTCAAAAAAGGATGTAAAACCTAGCCCTACTCCCCATTGATTATCATGCGCAATGAGCCAACCTGGTGCACGTTCTGCTGCAGCAGACACACCTGTGGCCTCAAACGTAGCGTCAAACACGTCAGACAACCTGCTTGTGGAAGAACTATTCGCTAATGGTGGAATTTGACTTGGGTTTGGCCCCAATTGGGTAAGAGAGGCAGTTGCTCGATTGTTTAGTTTGGATGAGCGAAGTTCTCCTGGGTTACTTTGCCACCAATTACCCTCTGAGAGTTGACTTGTGACGGTCGCTTGGTCACTAAATTGATACTGAAGACGCACACCAGCCGCTTGAATTTGATCATTAGGAAGGGTCCATCCAGGATGGTCTTGCAAAACAGATTCATCCACGATTTTTTCCGTTTGCGTGGCTATCGCTTCGTATTCAAACCCTTCTTCGAGCGTTGGAGATTGATCTGGAGTCCCCGTGTAGACAAAGGTGTGATCTACTTTTATATAAGTCTTACCTGCAAATGCATGAACTCGAACGACAAATGGAGCAGATGGATGGCTTTCATTTTCATATTGATACTCTCCTTCAACCCGGATAATGGCGTGCAAGGGACCACTTCCCTTTTCTTTTACCGTACGAGTCACGACCGCTTTAGAGATGTCCTCTCCAGATGGATCTACTAAATCGACAAATGAGCCTCGACCTGGCAGTCCTGTGGCAATCATATCTGAAGGATCAAAACCATCGCCTTCGAGATCAAGTTGCACTTCATCCAAAAATCCACTTCCTGCAGGGGCATTCGTCCAGCCACCGCCCTCACCTTTACGAATCAAGAAACGTAAGGGGCCTGTTTGAACCTCGATATCCCCATTAGGTCTTTGGTTGTTACGGACCATCAAACCCTCGTCATACAGTCGTCCATTTTGGATCCCTTCTCCATACTCAACTGTATATTGATCCCCCTCATCACTAAAGAAAAACACCCATATCCACTTAATACTCTCATCAGCAGGTTCCCAGGTGGTCACTTTTGTAATTTGTGAGGGAATTTCTTGACCTCTTTCATTCACAACTCTGACATGATCCGGTGAGTATAGAGTGCCCTGTTTGATTGGCACACCAAACAATTGAGGCTGTCCATTTTGATGATTACTCACCTCAACAGCAACCTCATAAGTTGTTTGAGAGCGTTCATTTTGCCCCATTGCTAGGCTAGATCCAATGGACAATGACAACAATGCCATCAGTGCAACATGTGTAGATTTGGTTAGTTGATGCTTCATACGTGAAAGGATTAATGGACGATACATGGGATTCTATTCTAGTGATTACTCAACTCTAATGAGTGTTGTTGCATGTTGGGTCGATACTACTTTGAACGTGAATGTGACAATGATGCAGCACCATAAATTCCTGCATTTTGAAGGGTTGTAGTCTTGATGATAAGATCCTTTCGCTGTTGTTTGTATGCAAACGAATCTAATGTTTGGTGTAAGATGTCTTCATAGAGATGAAGGGCTTTGGCTGCAGAACCCCCCAAAACAATTAATTCTGGGTCATAAGCATACATCACAGCCTGAATACCCATCCCTACATGTCGTCCAAAGCTTTGAAAAAGCTCCATGGCTTTTGGATCACCTTGAGTAGCACGTTCATAAACCTCAGCTCCAGTTTGCTGAACTTCTCGTTCAAAATATTGGCCTGAGCAGTAGTGTTCAAAAATACTCTCTTTGTATGGCAACATGCCCACTTCACCTGCACCACAGTGAGGCCCAGAGTATAGTCGGCCATCGAGGACCAATCCAGATCCAAAGCCAGTACCTAGAATCAGTCCAATCATGCTTCGAACCGAATGTGTTGCACCTACCCCATGGCAATACTCGCCCCAAGCAAAACAGTTGGCATCATTGTTAATGGAGACAGGGACAGAAAATTCCTTTTCAAGGATATCTGCAAGATGGACTTCTTTCCACGACGGTATGTTTTGCACATCATAGACGATTCCTTTTTCTGGATCGACCACACTAGGAACTCCTATTCCTATACTTGGTGTGAGGGGCGTGACAACCATACGAACCCCTTCAATAAGTTGTTCGATAAGATCCTCTGGTGTTTCTGTATTCTGAATAGGGACAGAGTAAGGAATCTCCAATTCTCCGTTCTCAATGACCCCAACACGGAGATTCGTAGCCCCTAAATCAACACCAATCGCCCCATTTGAGTGCACAGAGTGCATCACTGTCACCCGTTATCCGATGAAGAAAATAAATCCACGGTTTTGTTACGGATGATAGGTTTGGCCCATATTCCAATCGACAAGATGTATCCGAAGGTGATATACAAAAATAACATTCCCGTACGAAGACCAAAGGCATCACCCATTGAGCCTACAATTAATGGTACAACTGCTCCTCCAAAAATCCCTGTTACAAGTATTCCCGAAAAGGACCCATGATTTTCGGCCACAGAATTCAAGGCTAACGAGAAAATAATTGGATACATCACCGCCGAGAGGAAACCAATGGCAGGAAAAGCAATCAATGCCATTTCGCCAGAACCAAATAGTGCAACCGTCAAGGCAATCATCGCACCTGAGGTAAACGTCACAAGAACAATCTTGCTATCTAAGATTTTTAGTAATAATAGGCCAAGTAGCGTCCCAGCAGTCATGAGTCCCCAGAAACGTGATACAGCTGTTGCACCCACGGTTTGTGGATCGTAGCCATGATTGGAGGAAAGGAATTCTGAGATCCAGTTCGCTACACCCTGCTCTGCGCCTACGTAACAGAAGATGCCAAAGAAAAAGGCAATGACCTTTTTGTCTTTCAGAAGATCTAAGTGAACCTTCAAAGGACCTGGTCGCTCATCGTCTTGCAATTCCACCTTTGGAATCTTTGACATCGCTATCACAACAATCATCAACATGGAAATCACTGCAAAGATCCAGTACAGTGACACCCAAGGAAGTTCACTAGGGACTACAGAGTCCAATGCTTGAAGTAGTGCACCTTGACCCTCACTTCCGATATTGAGGACCAAATAAGAGTACACCAAGGGACTTAAAAACGAAGCCAAGCCAAAGAATAACTGACCAATCACAGAATTGAATGCAAAGTTCTCCTCCCCTCCTGCAGCTCGCAACAGAGGATTAATAACAACTTGAAGCATCGCCATTCCACTTCCAATCAGGAACAAGGAGCCTACCGCAATCAGATAACTTGGGAAAAGAGCAAACAACATCGCCCCGGAAAATGCGACTAAGAAGGCGATCATCATCACCTTTTTTTCGCCTAACACCTCTATCAACATTCCTGATGGGATCGACATGATCCCATAGGCAATGAAGAATGCAAAGGGTAATAGAGCAACCAGTGTAAGACTTAAATCAAAGTCTTCAATGATTTGTGGGACGAGTGGACCAATGATATTTGTCAAAAACGAAATGACAAAAAAGGTCAGCAGAATAAGCGCAACTAGGCTATAGCTTCGTTTCATAGAACGTGAAATGAATGGTTATGGCTGATCAAACATTGGGAATATTCGGCGTATATCTTCCTCTGTTGGTTGATATCCATATTCACAGATTTCAAAAGATTCGGCGTGTTGAAACTGACTTCCTTTCTCCTCACCATACCATTTTATCATACTTGCACGTTGCTCATCACTCACTCGACTCCAAGAGGTGCGACGATCCATCATCCACTGGATTCTCTCCTGGGATGTCTCAGGAACATCTTCCAAAGTTCCATTGACCCATGGTAACCATTCATACATCTGAGAAACGTGTGCATCAAGGCCACGAACTTTGGTTTCAAGCACATCGTCTATCCCAACAACAATATCATGACTGAATGGATTAGGCTTCTGGAACCGATCATTCATATATAGAAAAACAGGGTTTTTCTTCAGTGGCGGAGTATCTGGGGTGACGTTAGGAACAACCACCATATAGGCGGCATCCTGAACCAAAACTCCAGCATATCGGTGATCTGGATGGTAGTCATTGGGTCGTAGTCCAAGTACAACATCAGCATTCCATTTCCGTATTTCTCGAATCACCTGTTGACGAATATGAAGCTCAGGGAGCAACTCACCATCGTGATTATCAAGAACTACATACTCATCGATTCCCAATCGACGACCTGCTTCTTGTGCTTCAGCACGGCGACGTTTTGCCAGGGCTCCACCACCTTGTGATTGATGGCCTGCATCTCCACTGGTAATAGAGACGAATTTCACCGCATGGCCCATTTGTGCCATAAGAGCTGCAGTCCCTCCCATTTTAGAATCAGCATCATCAGGATGTGCAAATATGGCAATGACACGCAGTCTATCATCCGAGCCATCATCAGTTCCCACATTTGGATTTTGAGCAATGGCTAGTAGAGGAAGTAAGAAAGCAACCCCTAGGAGGGTTGCTTTCTTGAGTGGTTGAGTAAGTTTGTGTAAAAACATGGTAATTAGTTAGTTAAAGGACTTTTTCTAGTGGCCAGGATTTTGTGTCATGTCGTTAGGTGACACATCAATCTGGCTTTGTGGGATAGGGAACAACAGGTTAATTGTTGCTTCTGAAACCCCAAGATGTGAGGCCATAACAGACTTGGCTTGACCAAAACGGATCAAATCTGCCCAACGCTTGTTCTCAAACGCCAATTCAACACGACGTTCTTGAAGCAGTTTTTCAGAGAATGATCCCGGTGTTGACCCATCGATTGGATCAAGTCCAGCACGTGCACGAACCTGATTGATGTACCCATACGCTTGGGAGCCTTCACCCAATGCTTCAGCAAGATTTAACAAAACCTCAGCATAGCGCATTTCCATCCAGTTAATACCAGACTCTGCGGCATCAAAAGGAACCCCATCAAACTTTTTGACCCATGGATCATCAGCATTAGTTAAATCAAGTGTCGCAGCTAGACGAGCATCACCTGGCTCAAATGCATCGACAAAATCTTGAGTCACATCCTGTGGTGCAACTCCTCCACCAACTCCTCCAGAAAGTCCATTTGGTGTAAACATGTCAATAAAGGGACTTCCTTCACCAACACCACCACCCACAAACTGCACTTCAAAGATAGATTCAGCATTGAACTCATTGGATTCACCCCATAGATCGGCAAAATTGTCGAGTAATTGATACTGACCGGAGTTAACTACACTTTGCAGAGCCGTGGCTGCTGCACTCTTGTTTCCGTTGGCAAGATGGACACGACCCAGCAAAGCGGCAGCTGCATAAGATGTGGCACGTCCTTCATCCGACGAGGAAACAGATGATGGCAATAAGCTCTGCGCTGTTGCTAAATCTTCTGATATCTGAGTGAATATTTGGCTAGCAGGGACCTGCTGGACAGTAATATCAGGAGTTGTCGCTTCCTCAAATTGGAAAGGAATGTTGCCAAATATCACAGCTAAATGATAATAGAGCAACGAGCGCACAAACAACGCCTCCCCTTTGATTTGGTCTCGAGCTCCTTCATCAGTGAACTCAGCGCCGTCAATACGTGCAAGGATTGTATTGGCTCGCGCAATGCCCGCATATGCATCTTCCCACGTTGTGAGTAATTCCTCTGCTGTAGCGATTTCATTGAAGGTATCCAGTGCCTCAAGCGTGGCTGCAAGTCCTGTTGCACCCCCACCATTTGCTGCGTTATCTGCCCGCATTTCCATCAACAGGACAAAATTCGTAGCGAATGTACCGCGATCTTGCAAGGCGTCATATGCACCATTTATGGCAACTTCAAAGTCACCCTGGGTTTGGTAGAAGCTTCCAATATTCCGTTCGGATATTGGGCTTAGAGTTGTGAAATCATCACTACATGCTGAAAGCAGCAATGCAGGGATAAGTAGTGTTAAAAATCGTGTTTTCATGATTGTAGATTTTTGTAGTCTAAAGTGAACAATGTCAATTAAAAGGAGATGTCTAGTCCAAGTTGAATAGTTCTAGACAATGGATACGCTCCATAATCCTCTCCGGGAGTTAATGAACTTCCAGGCTGCAAACTTACCTCTGGGTTAAACCCGAGATAGTCTGTCCAAATGGCCAAGTTGTTCGCTGATACATAGACTCTTGCGCGGCTTAGTTTGTCTTGGATGATCGACATTGGTAACTCATAGCCAATCGTCAATGACTTGATCTTCACATAAGATCCATCCTCAACTTGATAGCTTGAAGGACGGTTGTTATTCCCATGTAGCGCTGTTGCACGGTCCGCTCTAGGGTGAACTCCCCCTCCAGGATTGCTTTCAGAAATCCAACGGTCATTAAGCGCTGCATATGAATTGAAATTCGCTTCCCCATTCTTCAAATGGCGAGCCGTAAGATTCAAGATCTCACGACCTTCAACCCCTTGAATGAAGATGCTCATATCAAAGTTTTTGTAGGAGAAACGGTTCGTAATTCCATACGTGTAATCTGGATGATAGCTTCCTGTGATTGTGCGATCAGCGGAAGTAATCACCCCATCTCCATTCACATCCTTGAATTTGAAGTCCCCAGGTTGTGGCGCTGGTGCTAGGGCATCTTTGGGTGAATTTGCAATATCTGCTGCATTCTGATATATGCCTTCGACCACGTAGCCGTAATAGCTACCGAGCTCTTCACCGATCATCGTGATGTGACGTTGACCAGCACCACCACTGCTGAGAATTGGATCTCCTTCAGGGCCAAGCTTTGTCACTTCATTACGGTTTGCCGCAATATTGAAATCGGTTGACCAGGTGAACTCACCCACTACATTTCTGCTGGTAAGGCTAAACTCCAATCCATTGTTCTGAACCTCTCCAATGTTCTGAAGAGCCGTTGAGAACCCTGTGGCAGCAGGTACGGTTACGAAGAGTAACAAGTCCTGCGTTGTGGACCAGTATGTATCCACCGAACCATAGATTCGATCGCTAAGCAATGCAAAATCAAGTCCGACATTGGTTTGATAGGTTGTTTCCCACGTCAGCTCACTGTTACTAAATGTTGCAGGTGCAGCACCACTTTCTTCATTACCCCCTGTTGGATAATTGGCCTCACCTAGCAATCCGATTGCACCATAGTTAGGAATAAAGAAGTTTCCTGTGACCCCGTAGCTTGCACGAGCTTTCAATTCGCTGAATAATTCAGAAGAAATAAAGTCTTCCTCACTAAGTCTCCATCCAACAGAAACAGACGGGAACACACCTGTTTGATTGTCAGCACCGAAGCGGGATGACTTATCAGAGCGGATCGTAGCAGTAAGTAAGTATTTTGAGTCATACGCATAATTCACACGAGCCAACGCAGAGACCAAACTCCACTCTTCCTTGCTCTGTGATCCACCTGTCAACAGACCTCCGTTCACAGTAGTTACTTGATCATCTGGATAGCTCTGAGCCACAAGGTATGTGCTATTATCCTCCTGCTTCTGTGCAGTATATCCAGCAATCACGTTCACAGAGTGCTTGCCAAAGTCTTCCGCATAATTCAGTGTATTCTCCCATAGCCAGTTAAAGGCATCCGCTGCACTTGCCTGCCCGTATGGATTTCCTGAGGTTTGATTTCTATACAAGAACTCATTTCCGCGGTAGTAGTTTTGTTGGTAGTTCTCGACATCAAATCCTAGAAGGGACTTGAATGTAAGATTTGGCAACACATCATATTCCCCGAAGACCGAACCAAACATTCGATTGGTTTGGATATCCTCACTTATGTACTTCATAATCGCTAATGGGTTACTTGCTGTCGTAGTCCCACCACCGAGATGGGATGTGTTATCTAACTGGTTGATCGTTCCATCCGCATTGTATGGTTTGATAACTGGAGAATGAACCAAAGCACTATAGATAATCCCTGGAGGATTCCCGAAGTATGGTGCGTTGGCAGACATACGGTCGTGGCGAGTCAGTGCAGTATTCAGACTTAATCCAAAGTCCACTTTCTCGTTCAGGGAATGTCCTAAATTGACCTTAATGGTGTAGCGGTCAAATTTAGACCCATCAATGATCCCTTCCTGAGTCAAATATCCAGCAGAGAATAGATAGTTTGAGTTTTCCGTACCTCCACTAACCGATACATCGTAATTCTGAATGGTCGCAGAACTCAATACTAGATCCAACCAGTCCGTGTCTGTGCCATCCCAATTGACATACTTCTCAGGGATAAGGTAGTTCGCCACATTTGGGCGTCCTGCGTTGTTGTCTGGATTATAGAGAGGGTTGTCAGGCGTACGGCCAAGGGCGATGTCATCAAGATAATTATTGTTTCGCGCATCTTTGGTGTACGCGATAACTTCCTCTGCATTCATCATATCTGGCACATTAAACGCATCACTCACACCAGCATAGGTGCTAAACGAAACTCTTGGCCGACCAGATTGACCCTTTTTAGTCGTGATCAAGATCACACCATTTGAGCCTCTTGAGCCATAAATCGCAGCAGCAGATGCATCCTTTAACACTTCAATAGATGCAATATCACGAGGGTTAATCGTGGCTAGCGGATTTACTTTTGGAGGTTGAAATGACGCGCGTTGAGACGTCAAAGCAGGCTGTAGGTTTAAGTTTTTGGATACTGGCACACCGTCGATGACGATGAGAGGATCATTTCCTGCGGAGATAGAGCCAGTACCACGCACCGTGATTTGTGGCGTTGCACCTGGTTCACCAGTAGACTCTGCAACATTCACACCTGCTAATCGACCTTGAAGTGCATTCTCAAAACTTGATACAGGTACAGCTTCAATTTCTTCAGTGTTGATAGAGCTTACAGATCCCGTGATTTCTGCCCGTTGTTGCGTCCCATACCCTACTACCACAAGATCCTCCAACGCGACAAAATCTGGTTGTAGTGCAATATCGAATGTAGTTTGTGAGCCAATCTCAACTTCTTGTGTCACATATCCTACATAGCTGAACACAAGTATCTGGGCGTCGTCGGGGACAACCAACTCAAAACGACCTTCAAAGTCTGTAGATGTACCAATGGTTGTTCCTTGAACGACTACGTTCACTGTAGGAAGACTTTCCCCTGTGGATGCATCCACCACGCTTCCAGTGAGTGTTTTTTCTACCACGGTTACATCATGTATCGTGGGTGATGTTGTAGCGTTCAGAAGCTCTGAGCCCCAACTAAACATCAATATCAGGGCACAAAGAATCGTGCTAGATAGATGTAGGTGATTGTTTTTAGGTTTCATGTTGCTGATCGTTTTGTTTTGGTTAGTAAAAGTTCTGGGTGAATAGTTGTGATGTAAGCGCTTCCAAATGTGGAAACATGTTGATTTGCTAAGTGTATTGACTCATGAGGTCGATAGAACATCACGCCATCGAACAAACCCCTCAATCGCTTCATACTCAGCAAGACCAATTTGGTTGTAAATCTCAGCGGTACGTTTGTTCCGCTCTTCGGCACGTTGCCAAAATTCTCGTGAATCTGTACCGGGAAACATTGGGCGATCTTTTTGAGACTGATGCTTGAAAATCGCCCGTCGTTTTTGATCGGTTTCATCAGGACTTAGAGGCACGGCCATATCGATATCTTCGATGCTCCACTCCTGCCATGCACCTCTATAAAGCCAGAAATAACAATCTTTCATCCATTCCTCATCATGCAACTCCTGGATTGCTTGTTTAATAGCTTGCAAACAGAGTTGGTGGGTTCCGTGTGGGTCGGATAAATCACCAGCTGCAAACACTTGATGAGGTTTCACTTTGTTTAGGGTGGTCTTTATGCGATCGACATCCTCTTTTGAAATGGGCTTTTTACGCTTCTCACCTGTTTCATAAAAAGGCATCTGTAAGAAATGTACTTGATCCAGTGAAATCCCAATGTAACGACACGCTGCCCTGGATTCACCTTGTCTAAGTAAGGTTTTGATCTCTCTGACGACAGGAATGTCTGGCTCACCCGCCTTTTTGGATGCCAGAAACTCTCTTACCTCCTTCATCATGGAGTTGGACGTATCCGTATTCACCTTAAATGCATCTTGAAAATCACTCATCGTGTCTAGCCAACGCATCACATCGTCGTCATTCACCCCTAGATTACCGGAAGTTTGGTACGCTATGTGAACCTCATGGCCGTGCTCCACCAATCGAAGCAAGGTTCCACCCATGGAGATCACATCATTATCGGGATGTGGGCTAAACACCAGTGACCGCTTAGGGTATGGAGTTTGTCGTTCAGGTCTGTGTGTATCATCCGCGTTGGGTTTGCCACCTGGCCAACCCGTGATGGTGTGCTGAATCTCATTAAAAACCTGGATATTGATGTTGTAGGCAGTTTCGATCTCCAACAGGATATCATTCATTCCATGCTGGCGGTAATCTTCCTCGGTGAGTTTCAAAATGGGTTTATTCACCGTTTGACTCAACCAAAGTACAGCTCGTTTAATCAAGTAGGGTGTCCACTCGACAATCCCTGTTTGCCATGGTGTCTTGATGCGTGTTAACTCCGCAGATGCACTTTTATCCAAGATCACTTCACAATTGGAATGATGCTGAACAAAGGTTCCTGGGTATTGTGTGGTAGGATCTCCTTCCACAATGGTCTTCATAATTGGAGCTTTTCCTTCTCCCCAAGCCATCAAGAATATTCGACGTGCATGCAAAATGGTTGATACACCCATGGTAATTGCACGCCTTGGAACATGTTCGTATCCATTAAATGCACTTGCTGCATCAAGCATGGTGATTTTATCCAATGCAATCAATCGAGTCGTCGATTCTTTCGTTGAACCAGGCTCATTAAAGCCAATGTGCCCCGTTCGACCAATGCCCAGGATTTGAATGTCAATGCCTCCGGCCTCTACAATTAATTGCTCGTAATGATCGCAGTGTTCTTGGAGCTCGCTCAATTGAAGTGTGCCGTCTGGGATGTGGATGTTTTCGGGCTTGATATTGACATGATCGAATAACATCTCGTGCATGAAATGCACATAGCTTTGCACAGATTCGGGCTTCATTGGATAATACTCATCCAAATTGAATGTGATCACGTGCTCAAAACTCACATCCTCTTCCTTGTGTAAACGAACCAATTCTGCATACACCTGTATTGGAGTAGATCCAGTTGCTAATCCTAGAACAGTAGGTTGCCCTTGTTCATTACGCTTTCGGATAAGGCTTGCAATCTCATGTGCAACATATAATGAGCCCGTAGCAGCAGTCTCGAATATGGAGACAGGGGTCTTTTCAAACGCAGACTTACCAGAGGGAACCCATTGTCTAGAAGATGATGGTGGAGCAGTCGATGATACCGTTGACATAAACTTTGTTATAAAATGGAACGAAATACTCCGTGGAAGCGCTTTTAATTCATTAGTCTCAAGATTACAGCCGTTTCAATTAGAAGCAACCCCTACCCATAGGATTTATTTGGATGCACACTTTAGCCCTAAACGTGTGCTTAATTATCGATATTAAATGTTAAAAAGATTGGCTTCTTGATTTTATAGTCATATGATAATCAATCCTTTACACCGTTTTAGCTCGATTACTTTTTGATATAGAAGTGTGATTTCACACCCAATTAAATACTTGATAGAAGACCAAGATAGAGTCTAATCATCTACCCTTGAGCCATGAATCTTGCGTCTGAGACGATTGATTTACCCAATTTAACCAAACGGACATGCTGACAGTGTAAGTAGAACAATCATGTGAATCTCGGTTTTGCCCGGGAATACAAAGGTTCGATGAAATAGTCTCTATTTGAACTTCTGATCACTTCACAAGCTGCATGGACCTAGTTTGCACATAATCCGCAGACGTCAATCGATACATATACAATCCACTGGGTAAATCACTTGCATCAAAGCTCACGGAGTGTGCACCTGCACCATACAACCCATCGGCAAGTACCCGAACCG
>Ga0129342_1000954_pt1 | contig 12762 bp, 12 predicted proteins | sample CPBDNA_5_FD_94426 | JGI IMG/M metagenome (GOLD analysis project Ga0129342, IMG submission 94426) | Freshwater to marine salinity gradient microbial communities from Chesapeake Bay, USA - CPBay_Sum_15_0.2_DNA | ecosystem: Environmental > Aquatic > Marine > Coastal | place: USA: Chesapeake Bay...
AGAGCGACTAGTGCTTTTTGGGTTTCTTAGTTGGTTTGTCTTTCGATTTTTTGCCTGCGTGTCGCGATTTTTGTGGCACAACATATTCGGCAGGAATGCGACCAGAAAAATCAATGCCGCCGTCGCTAATTTCGATCAAGTCGCCGTCTTCGCACAACAAAACGTTTTGCGGCGCAACACCCATAATTCTTGCCAACTCGGCGTTGGCAACCATATGGCGATATTCGCCGTGAATCGGCACAAACCATTGCGGCACGGTGACGTTTAAATACGTCTTCAAGTCTTCGGCTTGAGCGTGACCCGTTGCATGCACATCGGCAATGCCAGAGTGCACGACAGTCGCCCCTCGGCGCAAAAGTGCATCGATCACCTTATTGACATTGTGTTCATTGCCGGGGATCGCATGACTCGAGAAAATAACCACATCACTCTCGCCGACTTTTACATAGCGGCTGTCGCCTTTTGCGAGATTTGTCAGCGCCGACATCGCTTCGCCTTGTGAGCCAGTTGAGATGATGCAGATTTCTTCATCGTCATATTTGCCAAGTGTGTCTGCGCTGACCAAACTCTTTTCAGGAATCGTCAAAACTTTCAGATCGCGAGCGAGACGAATGTTGTTGATCATCGACCTGCCAAGAGGCACGACAACTCGACCCGAATCAATCGCCGCATCTGCGATTTGTTGAACACGATGAATATGGCTGGCAAAACTTGCGGTGATTATGCGCTTGCCTCGATGTTCGTTGAAGATTGCTCGCAGCACAGCGCCCACATCAGACTCACTCGGTGCGTGACCGCGCTCACCCGCATTTGTTGAATCAAGCATCAACAAGCGAATGCCCTCGTTCGAAGAAAGCGAACCAAGCCGTGCGAGATCGGTGCGGCGATGATCAACGGGCGTGAGATCAATCTTGAAGTCGCCCGAATGCACGATCACACCTTGGGCTGTGTGCAACGCAATTGCATGTGCGTGCGGCACTGAATGCGTAACCGGAATGAACTCGACGTCAAACGGCCCAATTTTGATGCGATCGTTGTCGCTGACTTCAATGAATTTCGTCTTGTCGGTGAGTCGTGCCTCGGCAATTCGGTTACGCGCGAGGCCAAGAGTCAGCGCCGAGCCATACAACGGAAAAGATGCGTCTTGCAGCAAATACTGCAAAGCTCCGACATGGTCTTCATGGCCGTGGGTTGCGACACAACCAACAATGCGATCTTTTCGTTCAAGCAACCAAGTGAAATCTGGAATTATCACGTCGATGTCATCGCCGTGTTCGGCTTTCGGAAACATCAAGCCGCAATCAATCAGCAAAATCTTCTTGTCTTGCTCGACAGCCATGCAATTTCGGCCGATTTCGCCGAGCCCACCAAGAAACGCGATGCGAACTGGTTTAGACATCTGGTTCAGACATTAGGTAATGATCGCTGATTTACGTGCAACTAATTTTTGCGACACTATTTTGTTGCCGCAGCACGCGCTGCTTGCAAATTGCTGAACACTTTTTCGGCACGCTCAGCCAAACCACTCTGTGGTGGACCCATTGGCAATCTCGCCTCGCCAACATCAAGACCGAGATGCTTCATCATCACTTTGCTCGGCAATGGATTCGGATTGTCGTCACCAGTTTCGTAAGCAAAACTCTCGAGCATTCGCGAATTCACCGCGCGAGCACCAGCGATATCACCTGAGTTCCATTTTTTAAACATTTCTTGATGGTCGACACCCGTCCAGTGCGTCGCGACGCCGATTACACCGGTTGCCCCAATCGACATCAACGGCAAAGTCAGACCGTCATCACCACTGAGCAGTTCAAAACTTTTTGGCACCTGGGTCATCAACACTGCGGTTTCGGCCGGGTTACCGCTTGCGTCTTTTAATGCCGCAATATTTTTTACTTCGTTGGCCAACTTCGCCAATGAGGCAGTTGAGATTTTTCGCCCGGTTCGTACCGGAATGTCATAGACAACAACAGGCAACGTCGTTGCCGCACAAACTGCTTTCATGTGAGCAAGAATGCCCGCCTGTGACGGTCTGTTGTAATAAGGACCAACAGCCAAGATGCCAGCGATGCCAAGTTTTGAAGCCTCTTTGGTCAGATGAATCGAATGCTTCGTGTCGTTGGTTACCGTGCCAGCAATAACCGGAATCGTCACCGCTTCTACGGTTGCAGCAAACAGCGCAAGTTTCTCGTCGTCTGTCAGCGTCGATGCTTCACCGGTTGTGCCACCGACGACTAGACCATCATTGCCGTTGTCTTGCAACCACTTGGCTAAACGGCGCACACCGTCGAGGTTCAACTCACCGTTCTTGTCGAACGGCGTCACCATTGCGGTGAGAACTTGACCGAATCTTGGCATGGCTAGATAGTAGTCAGTTGGTCTTGCTCACGAGTAACGAGTTTTTTACTCGTTACTCGCGACGCTCTAGAGAAGATTCGACGACTAGTGACGTATTTCGACGTCTTTGCCGATTTCGAACTTGAGGTATTCGTCGTCTGTGTTTTCCCAGTCTTCGAATTGAATGACGCCCATCTCTTCGAATCGATGGCGCAACCACTTGTCATTACGGTCAAGCAAGCCGAGTTTCTTGCAATTCGGCACGATCTTGGCGAACAACATTTGTTGGAAGACTTTTCGTGTTGGGTCGTTGACCAGCAACGGAATCAAAGTCTTTGGATCGACACCCATGTGGTTCCACACTTCTTGTTGCAAGAAGCGATCTCGCATACGAATGCTTGCTTCGTAAGCGAACTCTTGGCGATCCATTATTTCTTTGTCGCTCATGCCGTCGTAAACCTCTTTGAGGCTGAGAACACCGAAAGCCACGTGGCGTGCTTCGTCGCTCATGACATAGCGCAAAAGTTTTTTCAACAACGGTTCGCTGGTCAATTGGTGCAAGTAGCCGAAAGCTGCAAGCGCCAAACCTTCAACCATGATCTGCATGCCGAGATACGTGAAGTCCCAACGTGAGTCTTTGACGATGTCATCGAGTAACAAACTAAGGTGCGGATTGATCGGGTAACCACCGTCAAGTTTCTCGTCGAGATAACGAGCGAACACTTCTACGTGACGAGCCTCGTCAACAACTTGTGTGCTGGCGTACAACTTTGCGTCGTACCATGGCACCGTCTCGACAATTTTGCTGGTGCAAATCAGCGCACCCTGCTCGCCGTGCAAAAACTGCGAGAGGCTCCACTTGCGGCTGTGAATGCCAAATTCGAGCCATTCTTTGTCGCCCCACTTGGCGAGTTTTGTATCTGCGTACAAATCTGTATTCACACCCGTACCGATTGCAGCCTGGTCGATTGCAACTGTCTTTTCAACATCGACTTCTGTACTCCAATCTAAATCGTATGTGCCGTTCCATTGGCTCGTCTTGGCCTTTTCATAAAGTTTGCGCAATGGCTCGCGAGTAAGTGAGTAGTCCCAGGTAAAAACCGAGTCTGCATTGTTTTTGACAACATGTTCGATTTCATTTGCGGGTGTGAGTGGAATGCTCAAAATCGCTTCGATGTTATTGATCTGATCACGACCAATAATTTCTTCATTTTGCTTTTCTGTGATTGACATGATTATCCCCTTTTTATTGTTTAGTTATGTTTTGTTAATTCGTGAACGTTGATATGAGTAGTTAAGAACTTGGCAACACTCGCTTCGCTTGTGAAGTCGTAGCGATCTGATGGCGTCAAGAAATAAGAAATTACAAGTCGAGACAAAACTTCGACCAAAGCATCGGCTTCACGCTTCGGCAAAAAGTCTGTAACAAGCGGCGCCAAGTATGAGGCGGCAACTCGAACAATTCGCGACAAGCCATCAATGGTGAACTGCATCAACGTTGTGCCTGGTTCGGTCGCCAACATCATCGCCAAATGTTGGTCGTTACGCAATTCAGTAGTTGCCGACACGATGCAACGCACGAGAAGGTCTTCAAGCGACTTTGCGCCCTGTGCGCGGTCTAGAAGCGTTGTGAAAAATTCATCGAGCGAACGCACATGAAGTGCTTCAAGCAAAACTTCTTTGCCACCCGGAAACATTCGATAGACAGTCGCACGCGAAACGCCCGAGAGATCGCAGACATCGGCAACCGTAAATCGCGAGACGCCCCATTTTTCAATGGCTAACTTTGTGGCATCAAGCACACGCGATTCAATTTCGGTGAACGCCGATGGGCTTGCAATTTCAGATACCGCCATAGTGAGACAATAAGACTATAACTGTCTCACTGTCAAGTCATGCCAGTTTTGCCTGTTATTCGCAGCTATTTGCTCGAAAATGCCTCAGGCAACAGGTTGCTAGCTCAAGTGGCCAACAGACACCGCAGTTTGTGCGGTGGGTTAATTTCTAAATAGTCGGCAAGACATAATCTGCGAACTTATCGCGCAGTGTCTTTTTAGAAAATTTGCCAACGCTGGTTTTTGGTACTTCATCAATGAATACGACGTCGTCTGGCACTTGCCACTTGGCCAATCTTGGTCGAATGTAGTCGAGCACCTCTTCTTTGGTCAGGGTTTCGCCTGGGTTCGTAACAACGCAGGCCAAAGGTCGCTCTGACCATTTCGGGTGCGGCACACCAACAACTGCTGCTTCTTTAATTTTCGGATGCGACATAAGTTCGTTTTCGATTTCAACTGATGAAATCCATTCACCGCCGGTCTTAATCAGATCTTTGGTTCGATCAACTAGCCGAATGCGACCTGAAGAATCCATAGTTGCAACGTCACCGGTGCGCAACCAACCGTCTTCGGTGAAACTTTCGGCGGCGCGAGGGTCGTTGTAATAAGTCGAAGCGATCCACGAGCCTGCGCATTGCAACTCGCCACTTGTTTCGCCATCCCAAGGCACAGGCGTAGTTGTGCCCGGCAACACGACACGACAATCGACGCCAAAATTAATTGTGCCAACTGTCGTGCGTAACTCTGCTTGTTCTTCGTTTGATTTCTTCTGATCAGCAAGCGACAAATTGCAAGTGGCGGCGATCGGGCTCGTCTCGGTCATACCCCAGGCTTGCAAAATCGGTAGACCAATTGTTTCGCGATATGCCTCGCTCAAAGCTTTTGGCACCGCACTGCCGCCAACAGGGATGACTCGCAACGAAGAAGTATCGCGACCCTTCAGTTCTGGCAACACACCCATCCAAATTGTCGGTACACCTGCAGCAACAGTTACTTTTTCTTCGACGATCAAATTTGCGATCGCTTTGCCAGAAAGATCTGGACCAGGCATAACAAGACTTGCACCACACGCAACAGCAGCATGCGCCAACCCCCATGCGTTGGCATGAAACATCGGCACGACTGGCAAAATCACATCACTCTCGCGCGCACCTAATGAATCGACCATCATCGCACCCATCGTGTGCATATAAGTCGAGCGGTGACTGTAAACGACACCTTTTGGGTTGCCCGTTGTGCCACTCGTGTAACACATGCTGGCTGCCAAATTTTCATCGGTGATTTTGAATTCAACCCCGGATACACCCTTGATTAGTTCTTCGTACTTGTACATCTGCATGCCAGGCACTGAATCGGGCACATCGCCTTTGCCGTCGTCCATGATTACGAGATGTTTGACAGTTTTAAACGTCGGCAAAAGCGGTGCAAGCAATGCGAACAACGAGCGGTCAACGAAAATAACTTCGTCTTCTGCGTGATTTGCAATGTAAGTGAGTTGCTCAGGAAACAAGCGAATGTTTAACGTGTGCAAGACGCGCCCGGTGCACGGCGCGGCGAAATAAAGTTCAAGATGTCGGGCGGTATTCCAGGCGAATGTGGCAACACGACCATCGCTTGAAATTTTTAGTTTGTCGAGCGCGCCACCAAGTTGGCGTGTGCGCGCGGCCCACTCGCCGTAAGTTGTGCGATCTTTGCCGATCGCAGTTGCCGTGGTAATCGTCTTGTCGGCGTGATAATTTTCGGCTCGTTCAAAAAGATGCACCATCGTCAATGGTGTGTTTTGCATCAGACCCTTCATTGCTCCCCCAAAAAAACTTGTAGCTGATATCAAATATCTTGACTATCTCTTAATTACCGTAGCAAGTCGGCTACCGTGCTACGAATGCGAAAAGCAGTGCTGACGCTTACAACCTTGTTATTTGTAACCGGCACAATCGGCAGCAATATTGGCCCTGCACTTGTCGATGAACGACCGCGACTTGTACTGATGCTCAGTTCACGAAACCGCAACTTGTTCGGCTCAGTGCCCTACATCGATCTTTTGAGTTATTCAATAATTGGTTTTACACGTGTGCTGATCGCTGGCATTGCGCTTTATTTTGTTGGTCGCTGGTATGGCGCAAAAGCCCTCGGCTGGGTTGAGGGCAACATGGGCGAACTACCTGCCATATATAAATGGACAGAGCGCCTCGTCGACAAGGCAGGGCCCGCAATTCTCGTGCTTATGCCGGGCAGCAACATCGTTTGCTTACTGCTCGGTCATCGACGAATGTCGCCGAAAAAGTTCGTGCCGCTCTTGATCGTGGGTGTCGTGCTGAAGTTGATTGTGTTATGGCGCGGGGGCAAATTGTTCGAAGAGCAAATCCGCGACTTTTTGAGTTATATCGAGCGCTATCAATGGTGGGTTGTGGGTGCGCTTTTTATAGCATCAACATTGCAATCAGCTCGCAAAGGCCGACCAAAAACTACGTGACCAGGAGAAACCATGGCATCAAAAAAGAAATCCGTTAAAAAAACAGGCTCCACAGTTACTTTGGGTGGCAATCCCGTTTCAGTAAGCGGCAAACTACCTAAGACGGGCAAATCTTTGCCAAAGTTTTCTTTGACAACCAGCGCACTCAAAGACATCAGCAATAACGACATTGCCGGCAAGCGAGTGATCTTCAATATCTTCCCGAGCATCGACACACCGACTTGTGCAACAAGCACTCGCAAGTTCAACGAGATTGCTGCAAGTTTGCAAAACACCGAGGTCTATTGCGTGTCAGCAGATCTTCCATTTGCGCAGGGCCGCTTCTGTGGCAGCGAAGGTCTCAGCAACGTCAAGACTGCTTCGTCGTTCAGATCAAATTTTGGTTCTGCGTTCGGAGTCAACCTGACAAACGGCGTGCTAAAAGGTGTCTTGGCGCGAGCAATAGTTGTCGCCGACGAAAAAGGCAAAGTGTTGCATACCGAGTTGGTTAGCGAGATCGCTAGCGAACCGAATTATGACGCTGCAGTCAACTCGCTGCGCTAATTAGTTCAGCGAGCTCCGATCAATTCGCCGTGCTGATTAGTTCAGCACTTAAAAATCAGCGCTTAGATTTCTAAAAATTTGTCGAGCCCGAGGGTAAAGCCCTTGTGCTCGGCAATTTTTTTGCACGCCAACACAACACCAGGCATGAAACTCGCTCGATCGATGGTGTCATGCCGAATCGTCAATGTCTGACCTTGGGTGCCAAGTACAACTTCTTGATTAGCTACGACGCCGCGCATGCGAACCGCATGAATCGGAATATCGCCAGGGCCTTTGGCGCCGCGCGCGCCAGCAATTGCCTCGTGCGTGGTTGGATCTTTTGCCCATGCGTTGCTCGCACTAGCCATACGTTTTGCCGTTGAAATTGCCGTGCCCGAGGGTGAGTCGGCTTTGCCATCGTGATGTATCTCGATTATCTCGGCGGTTTCAAAAAATGGTGCGGCTATTTCGGCAAAGCGCATCATCAATACGGCGCCGATTGCAAAGTTTGGCGCGACAATGCAGTTACTCGACGAAAATATTTTTTCAAAATCTTCGATGTCTTTGTCTGTAAACCCGGTGGTGCCGACAACAGCGTGAATGTTGTGCATCGCCAACCAAGGCAGATTGATGCGCGAAGCCGCCGCGACCGTGAAGTCGACGGCTACGTCAACCTTGGCGTCGGCAAGAGCACGAAGTTCTGAAGACACCGCGATGCCATGAACCACAGATCCAGCCGACGCAGAATCAACCGCGGCGACAAGTTCTAAGTTTTTATCGGCAACGACTGCAGAACAGACCGTCGCCCCCATCCGACCGGCAGCGCCAATGACACCGACGCGAATCGTCATCTCAGCCGAGATCTCCGAGGTCATTGCGCAAATCGCGGTCAAACTCTTCTTCGAAACTTACGCTGACTGCATCTGACGGAGCATTGCGGCCATCTCGATCGTTCGATCGCGGACGATCGTTTGAACGTGGACGATCGTTGCGATCGTTGCGACCACCGCGATCATTTCGTGGACCACGGTCATTGCGATCACCACGACCACCTCGGTCATTCGAACGAGGACGATCATTGCGATCACCGCGGTCATTCGAACGAGGACGTGAACCGCGATCTCCGCGATCGGTTTGTGCGCCGGCAGAACCGCCACCCGAGCCCTTGATGACTTCGCCATCTGGACCAATCAAGCTAAGGCTCACCTTGCCACGATCGTCGATGTCATCAACGCGAACCTGAACTTCATCACCGATGTTAAGCACGTCTTCGACGCGCGCAACTCGTTGACCATTGCCAAGTTTCGAAATATGTACCAAGCCGTCGCGGCCAGGTAAAATATTTACGAATGCACCAAAGGCCGCAGTGTTGACAACGCGACCTGTGTAAACAGTGCCGAGTTCTGCAGTTGGCGGATCAACAATCGCCAAGATGCGAGACTTCGCATCTTCGACTTTTGAGTTGTCTGGTGAACCAATTGTGATGATGCCAGTTGCGCCGTCGTCAGACACGTTGATTTCAGCACCAGTTTCTTGCTGAATCGTGTTGATAACTTTGCCCTTTGGTCCGATTACTTCGCCGACTTTGTCAAGCGGGATCGTGAAGGTGACAATCTTCGGCGCGCTCTCGTTGACAGTTGCACGCGGTGCACTGATCGCCGAGTTCATCACGTCGAGAATCTTCAAACGAGCGTCTTTGGCTTGTTGCAAAGCTTTCGCCAAAACATCACTCGGAATACCCTCGATTTTTGTGTCGAGCTGCAATGCCGTCACTGCGTCTGCAGTGCCAGCGACTTTGAAGTCCATGTCGCCGAATGCATCTTCGGCACCAAGAATGTCTGTCAATGCGGTGTACTTGCCTTGATCAAAGATGAGACCCATAGCGATACCTGCGACTGGCGCAACGATCGGCACACCTGCATCCATTAATGAAAGACTTGACGCACAAACTGAAGCCATCGATGTCGAACCGTTTGACGACAACACTTCGCTTACCAAGCGCAATGTGTAGGCAAACTCTTCTTGGCTTGGCACAACCGGAAACAACGCACGCTCCGCGAGCGCCCCGTGTCCGATTTCGCGACGCTTTGGCGTGCCGACGCGACCGGTTTCACCGTTCGCCCATGGCGCCATGTTGTAGTCGTGCATGTAACGCTTCGAAGTCTCAGGTGTGATCGAGTCGATCATCTGATTCATCTTTGGCATCGCCATTGTCAATACGTTGAGCACTTGAGTCTCGCCGCGTTGAAACAAACCGGTGCCGTGTGCAGTCGGTATCAAACCAACTTCAGCTGAAACCGGACGCAGTTCGGCTGGACCACGGCCATCGATACGAATACCCTCGTCGACAACTCGCTTGCGAACAAGCTTTTTGGTCAACGAGCGAACGGCTTCTTTGATCTGCTTTTCTTGACCAGGAAACTTTTCGGCAAGTTCGGCAAGTGTCTGTGCAGTTGCATCGTCAATTGCTGCGTTGCGATCGCTCTTGAGCGCAATGCGAATTGCCGGCTGAAGTTTTGTCGTTGCTGCAGACTCAACTGCGGCGAACAATTCTTCGGTGTAGTCGAGCACGGGTGTGTATTTCAGCGGCTCGATTGGTCCGCGAGTTGCGATAACGCTGGCAACAAGTTGACGTTGAAGTTTGATCGACTCTTTGATGAACTGCTTTGAAGCCTCAAGGCCGCTAGCAATAACTTCTTCTGTAACTTTTGGTGCGCCGTCGGCGTAGTAGGTGAAACTCTTTTCGGTGCCACCGGCTTCAACCATCATCACGGCAACATCGCCATTGTCGAGTTCTCGACCTGCGACTACCAATTCGAAAGTTGATTGCTCGCCTTCTTCGAATGTCGGATGTGCAATCCATGAGCCGTCTTGACTGAAAGCCAAACGCACTGCACCGATTGGTCCGTCAAATGGAATGCCCGAGATCATGAACGACGCAGATGCTGCGTTGATCGCTAAAACATCGTGCGGGTTGGTTTGGTCGGCACCAATAACGGTGATTACAACTTGAGTCTCATTGCGGTAGCCATCTGGGAAGGCCGGGCGCAATGGACGATCTGTCAAACGACAAGTGAGAATCGCTTGTTGACTTGGTCGACCTTCACGACGAAAGAACGAACCCGGAATTTTGCCGGCTGCGTATGCTCGCTCTTCAACATCGACTGTCAACGGAAAGAAGTCAATGCCGTCACGCACGCCCTTTGCTGCGTTTGCTGTTGCAAGAACTGTTGTCTTGCCGATTTTTGCTACTACTGCACCTTGCGATTGCAAAGCGAATTTACCCGTCTCAAATGAGAGAGTTTTATCGGTGCCTGAAATTGCACCGCTTACTGAAATGGCCTCGGCCATGGTTATTCCTTTCGTGTCTGCGCCGTTTATTTACGGAGCCACAGACTTTTGTGAACACAAGGTCGGTTCCCAGTTGGAAACCTCGCAAACTTTTTTATCGCCCGCGAGATCTTCAACTGACAACCAACTTCATTATGTTCGTTGGTTATTTTTCTGTTTATTAATTCGAGATTAGAAACTGATTAACGACGCAAATCAAGTGACTCGAGAAGTTTTCGATACTTTTCGATGTCGTTCTTGCGAACGTAGTCAAGCATTCGGCGACGACGACCAACCATCATCAAAAGGCCACGACGTGAGTGGTGGTCTTTAACATGGCTCTTCAAGTGCTCGGTGAGACTGTTGATTCGTTCAGTGAGAAGTGCAATTTGCACTTCTGGTGAACCGGAGTCTTTTGCGTGCTGTCCGTGTTTGCTGATGACGTCTTTTTTTGGACTAATCGCCATTTCTTTTCTGCCTTTCGAATTCTCTCAAATTGGCACTGCACTCGCAGCCCGTGAGAGATCTGGTCGCCTCAACCTTTTGGTTGTTGGCATCGCACCCGAGGTATTAGCCCAAGTAGACCCCTTCAATCTACGGCGCCGCCCCACCGAAACCACCCTCCGCGAAGCCATCTATATAAGTAGTCTCAAATGGCGTGTTCACTGGCATCGTTGAAGAACTTGGCAAAGTCTCTGAACTGAATGGTTCGCGTCTGCGCATCTCGGCGCAAACCGTACTCGAGGGATCAAAAATCGGTTCATCGATTGCCGTTAATGGTTGCTGCCTGACCGTTGTCGATCTCGACACAAATTCGTGGATGACAGACGTCAGCGACGAAACATTCTCGCGCACAAATCTCGGCTCACTGAAAATTGGTGATGTCGTCAACCTTGAACGCCCGATGGCGCTCGGTGATCGACTCGGCGGCCATTTGGTTTTGGGTCATGTCGACAGTGTCGGCGAAATTGTTGCCCCCGCGCCAAACCTTGTCGTGCGCATCTCGCGCGACTTGATGCACTTAATTGTTGAAAAAGGCTCAGTCACAGTTGACGGCATAAGTCTGACTGCGTTCAATTTGACTGATGACACTTTTACTGTTGCCGTTATTCCGCACACTCAGCAAGTCACGACGCTCGGCGTGCGCAAGGTCGGCGACAAAGTGAACATCGAAATGGACATGTTGGCAAAACATATCGAACGGATGAACCCGCCGGCGGCGAAAGCATCACGCGCTAAAAAGTGGTGGCGCCGATGAGTGAGGCAACAAACTCAAAAAATTTAAACGAGTTGCGCAAGAACATCGACGACATTGACGCGGCGATAGTCAACTTGCTCGCTGAACGCATGGCGGTTTGCAAACAAGTTGCTGCGGTCAAAGCCGAGACTGCTACTGCGGTGATGCAACCCCAGCGAGTGCGTGAAGTTTTGAATGTGCGCCGACAATGGGCAATCGACAAGCAGGTTGATCCAGATTTCACAGAGCAGTTGTTTCGAATCTTGCTTGCCGAAACTCATCGCATTGAAATCGCCGAAGTTCGTACAGAGCCGGCGCCAAACAAGACGGCCGATGCACTTCGTAGCGCTCTCGACACTGTCGCCTGTCGAATTGATCATGTTGTTGTTGCCGTCACTAATCTGCCAGCTGCAATTCAGTTTTTAACTTCGCTTGGCTTCAAGATCACACCGACACAAGATTCGGCAATTGTTACCGCAGACGCTGGTGGCGTCACGGTTGTTCTGGTTGGGCCTGGCGACCCAGGTGTCGATGCACATCTTGCAACCCACGGTTCAGGTGTTCAACACATCGCGATCGAGGTGCTCAATGCGGGCTTCGTGCAAGAAGCGTTGAGAGCTGCAAATGTGCCGCTACTTACTGATGTGATTGTCGACGCAGACGGCCATGAGCAGGTTTTTACGGTGCTCGACCCATCAACCGGGGTTCAACTGGGTTTTATCTCACGCACCGGTCATCGCGTGCCGATTTCGGGCGACAACGTTCGCGCACTCTTCCGCGCACTATCAAATCCATCGGCGTAACGAGCTCGCGCTTGCGCATCGGTGACGGCGGCGCTACGGTTAAAGGCGCACGGCAAATACAAGTGTCTTCGCCTCTCTAACACGGCAAAGAAACTTGGTCGGGCGCTCTCAAAATAGTTAAGCCAATACCCATCGGAGGGTCAAGTTGTCTGAGAGCCGTCGCGCGTCGTCACAGTCGTCTTTAGTCGCGCAGCCAACCAGCGAACTGATGGCCCTTGCGCGCAA
>Ga0129342_1000955_pt1 | contig 12756 bp, 14 predicted proteins | sample CPBDNA_5_FD_94426 | JGI IMG/M metagenome (GOLD analysis project Ga0129342, IMG submission 94426) | Freshwater to marine salinity gradient microbial communities from Chesapeake Bay, USA - CPBay_Sum_15_0.2_DNA | ecosystem: Environmental > Aquatic > Marine > Coastal | place: USA: Chesapeake Bay...
CTATTATAAATTTTTTCATAGTGCTCCCATTAAATACTTAATTAAATATAATGATTTTAGTCTAATATTAATAATTTTTTTATATCATCAATTAAATAGCTCATTTCAAGTTCAGAGGTACCATTATAAACCCCTCTTATTCTTTGTTGATTATCAACCAGAACAATATTTTCAGTATGAATTAAACTATTTTCAACATGGTTATCAACGGATGCTATGGCGAAATAACCCAATTGTGCCATTTTAATGATTTCATCTATATCGCCCCTTAATAAAAACCAATTATTTCCATTTATTTCATTGATTTCTTGGTATTTCATTAATCTTTCAACAGTATCTATCTCCGGATCTACCGAATGTGATAATATTATGATTTCATCATCAAAAGCATTCTGAACTATTTTTAAGTTATTAGTTAAATCGATACATATTGATGGACAGGAAGTAAAAAAAAAGTTTGCTACATATAATTTATTTTCAACATCCTTATTACTGACTTCATCACCAAATTGATTTGTAAATGAAAAATTTGGTATTTCATGAGTTGTTTTTCCGATAAGACTAGGATGGACGAGCGTTGGTCTCAAATCTGCAGGAGTAAAAATGGGTAATTCAAATTCATCCTCAACCTTAGTTAATTGATACCAAATAAGAATAGTAGCGGCTAGCACAAATAGAATTAATTTGTTTTTCATTTATAGTATTTAAATTAATGGATAATAATTCAAAATGAAAAAAACTTATACAATATCTGGAATGACATGTAATAGTTGTAAATCAACTATTCTCCAAAATTTAAACGAAATACCGGAAATTGAATCTGTTGAAGTGAATCTCGAAAAAGCTGAAGCAATCATTTTTATGAAAAGCAATATTGAATTATCAGAACTTCAAAATGCTTTACCATCAAAGTTTCATATAGAAGAAAAGGTAGTTGATGATTCCGATACGCTCATAAATGAACCAAGCATCAAAAGTGATCAAGAAAAATCTAAGTTACAGCAACTTAAACCCTTATTAATAATACTTATTTATATATCTGTTGCAAGCGTATTAATGAATTTTAAAAATTGGAATTCTTCTGAAGCAATGTTGGATTTCATGGGATTGTTTTACATAGTTTTTAGTTTTTTTAAAATGTTAGATTTTAAAGGTTTTCCTGAATCTTTCAGAATGTATGATCCATTAGCAAAAAGATTGCCAATATATGGATGGATTTATCCATTTATTGAGACAGGATTGGGGTTAATGTTGTTGATGCGATTCGAGATTAAAATTGCTTTAATTATTACTCTAATTATTTTAGGAATCACAACGATTGGGGTAACAAAAACATTATTAAACAAGAAATCAATAAGATGTGCGTGTTTAGGTACAGCTTTAAAACTTCCTATGACTGAAGCCACATTTATTGAGAATGTTATTATGATCGTAATGGCTATATCAATGTTAACTAACTATACTGTTGTTTAGATGTCATTTATTTTTCTATTTAATCTTGTATTATCGTTTGTTGCTGTAGGTTTAATTTGGACTATACAGTTGGTGCATTATCCATCAATGAGGTACATTTCCAAAGATAAGTTTCCAGCATATCATAATTTTCATTCTATCAGAATTTCTATTTTGGCAATGCCATTAATGTTTGGCGAGCTTGTCACTTCGATAATGCTTTGGTACCAAAATTTCAACAACGCTATTCAAACTGTATTTCTTATAAACTTAATTATAGTTGTCTTGATTTGGCTGTCTACATTTTTAATTCAAGTGCCTTTACATAATGCATTATCTAAAGAAAAAAATACAGAAAAATTATCTAAGTTAATTTGTACAAACTGGATTAGAACCATATTATGGACCTCAAGATCAATTTTGATGATTTTATTTTTAGCATTTGCAATGGACTTGATTTAATTGAATGAAAGTTTAATTATTTTATTTAGATTCACTTAATGACATCAAACGAATTCATATTATTTGGTTCAACTCATTTACTAACTCTATTTATAATCTTTGGAGCTTCATTTATTTTCGCTTTTTATGTTAAAAATGATTACGATGAAATTAGATATGCTATCTTTGAAAAAATTTTGGCTTACCTTTTAATTTTTAATGAATTGTTAAAACCATTTTATTTGAATTATTTTAGTCCAGAAGATTATAATTGGACGAACACTATTCCCTTACATGCATGCCATTTCTCCTCTTATGCGACAGGACTTTTTTTATTAACACGAAATCAAAAGTTTTTCGATTTTGCATATTTCTGGGGTTTTGGAGGAGGAACAATGGCTCTTTTCACTCCAGATATTGAGTTCACTTTCCCTGACTTAGATTTCATTACATTATTTTCTGGACATGGTTTATTATTTTTTGCCCTTTTATATATTGCAATTGGAATTAAGCAGAATATCACATTTGAATCTTATAAAAATGCTATAAAATTTTCTCTTTATATACTTCCAGTAGTGTACATAATAAATGTATTGGTTGGAGGCGAACCTGGCTTTGAAGCTAATTTATGGTATTTGATGAAAGCGCCTACCGGGGAATCATTAATGAGTTTTTTCCCAAGTCCACCTTTACATGTTATACCACTTTTCCCAATTGTCATGGTTGTTTTCTATCTTTTATATTTACCATACAAATTGAAGGAGAAAAATAATGATTAGAGCAATACTAGTTTTTTCAATGTTTTTCAATGTTTTAAATGCAAGCGATAATTTTTTAGAAAAAAAATTTCCAACTATTAAGGGTATATCTCTTTCAGGTAATGATGTCAAGTTTCCAGATGTGTTAATTGGAAAACCATCTGTTTTGGCAGTTGCATTTAAACAAAAAGCTCAATTATGTATTAACTCTTGGGCAGATGAATTCTTTCCAAAATATGGTATTAATAAAGATGTACATTATTACGAAATTCCAATGTTAGGAGGCCAGTGGACTATGGCAAGAAATTGGATTGATGGTGGAATGCGCGGAGGAGTTCCCAAGCCTTTGCATGACTATACCGTAACTTATTATGGTCCTTTACGATCTTACTATAAATCTCTGGGAATATCAGCAAAAGGGGATTGCTACATGTATGTTCTTGATAAAGATGGAATAATAAAAAATCGTTTTAATGGATTTGCTACAAAAGAGAGTTTAGAAAAAATGTTTAACCTTATTGACTCATTAAATGAGTAAGGTAACTGAAAATTTTAAGCTTTACCTAAAGGCTACAGAATCTGCTGCCATAGCTGCTGCAAAACTCAGGGGAAATGGCGATGGAAAAGCTGCAGATAAAGTTGCAACTGAAGCTATGAGAAAAGTTCTTCAAGATTCAGAAGTCCATACAAGAGTCGTAATTGGTGAAGGGGAAAGAGATGATGCACCAATGCTTTATATCGGTGAGGAAATGGGTAATCCTGAAAGTGCTTTAAAAATTGATATTGCTGTTGATCCTTTAGAGTGTACCAATCATTGTGCTAAAGATTTACCTGATGCATTATCTGTTTTAGCTGCTGCACCAAGAGGAGCTTTATTGAATGCCCCTGATACTTATATGAATAAATTATGTGGCTCATCAAAATTAATAGGTCATATTGCTCTTGATAACTCAGTTGAAGAAAATTTATCTTTAGCAGCAAAAGCATTGCAAAAAAATATTTCTGAATTAAAAATCATAGTCATGGATAGAGATAGACATATTGATTTAATATCTAGCTTGAAAGATTCGGGTGTTCAACCAATCCTAATTGGAGATGGGGATGTCTCAGGGGGATTAAAAGCAGCTGAAGAGTCGGTTGATTTGTTGTACGGAATTGGTGCAGCTCCAGAAGGAGTAATTACTGCTACTGCTATAAAAGCTATGGGTGGATTTTTTGAAGGAAGACTTCATTTTATGGATGACTCATTTAAGGAAAGGGCCTTGAAAATGTTAGGTAGCGACATACATAATTTATGGTCAGCTGATGATCTTTGCAAATCTAGCGACTCTTTTTTTATTGCAAGTGGAGTTTGCTCAGGATGGATACCTGGTGTTAAATTTGATGGAAATAAAGCTGAAGTAACCTCAAAAATTATCTTTGGGGATTCAAAGAAAACACACATAATAACAAACGAATATATTTTAGGAGAATAAGATGTCAGAATTGCACGCTGTTGCATATAAAATGGTTGAAAAAGGTAAAGGAATTTTAGCTGCTGATGAAAGCACACCAACCTGCAATAAACGGTTTGCAAGTATTAATACAGATTCAACGGCAGAAAGCAGAAATTTTTACAGAAATATGCTTTTTACAGCGAAAGATATTGAAAAATACATCAGCGGTGTCATTTTGTTTGACGAAACTTTTCATCAATCAGAATTATCATCAGGAATGAAATTCCCAGAATATTTAACATCCAAAGATATATTACCTGGTATTAAAGTAGATCAAGGCTTGGAAGATTTTAGTCCTTATGAGAAACTGACTAAAGGCTTAGATGGTTTGTCTGAAAGGCTTGAGAAATACTATGCACTTGGAGCGCGATTTGCTAAATGGAGGGCTGTAATAACTCCTGGAGATAGTATACCAACGGATGATTGTATATTAGCAAATGCAAAAAATCTTGCTAAGTATGCTAGGAAATGTCAACAAGCAAATCTTGTTCCTATAGTAGAGCCCGAAGTGCTTATGGATGGTTCTCATACTATCGACGAGTCTTTTGATATTACTTCACGAACATTAAATACGGTTTTTGATCAGCTTGATAAACATAATGTTAGTTTGGAAGGGATAGTTCTAAAGCCAAATATGGTTTTATCTGGTTATGATTGTTCTTATCAAGCAACTATTAAAGAGGTTGCTGAAAAAACTATTAATTGTTTATTTAGAAATGTGCCTCCAGATGTTCCTGGAATAGCTTTTCTATCAGGGGGTCAGTCTGATGATCATGCAACATTTCATTTAAATGAAATGAACAAATATGAAACAGATTGGAATTTAACCTTTTCTTACGGTAGAGCTCTCCAGCAGTCAGCATTAAAAGCTTGGTCTGGTAAAAAAGAAAATGTTATGGAGGCTCAAGAAGCATTTATTGAAAGGGCCAAAGCTAACAGCCTAGCTACAGTTGCTGGATTGTAATCTATACCCTACTTTGAAAGACAAAAATAGTATTTGTTGACTCAATGATAAAATAATCTTCAATTGATAAATTTCTAACTGCATCATCTGAAGGTTTTAAATGATAAGACTCTAAAGGATATTCCAAATTTTCTGAATTTACAGTTGAGCTTCCTTTCATACAGAAAAGACTCACTTTTTGACCCTTAAATGATTCAAATTTTTTGTTACCCATACAAGGGCTAATCACTGAAAAATCTGTAAAAGCTTTCCAAGAAATTTTCTCACCAAAATCACTTAATGTATAATAGTTTCCAAGAAAATGATCTTCATTCTCTCCAGATATTCCAAAAATAGAAATATTTAAAATATTTTTTTCAATACACCATTCTAAGGTTTTACGAAAGTCAGTTTTGTTTTGATTTGGGGTTTTAACTAACTCTATATCTTTATTTTTAATATTTTGTAATGAATCAAGGTCTCCAATAATTACATCTGGAACAATTTTTAAATCAAAAAGCTTATTTGCAGATCCATCTACAGCGATTATATAATCGGAATTAGTTATTTGATTAATTATAGTATCATCAGTGGGCATTTGACCATTCAAAATCACCGATACATTTTTTTTATCATTCATATGAAAGTTTACAAAAAGAATTGTAAATATTGTCCTTGATTAATATTATTGACAACTAAAAATGAAAAAATTTTATTTATTAATTTTATTACTCAGTATTTCTTTTTCTCAAGATATCAAATTTTTTGGAACAATTTTAGATACCGAAACAAAAGAGCCCATAATTGATGCTAATGTAGTTTGCATAGGAAGTAATTTCGGATCTGCTTCTGATTTAAATGGAAATTTTTCTATTACAAATCTTAAAAAGCAAAAATATGATATTTTAATATCAGCAATTGGATACAAAGATATTATAGCTTCAGTAAATTTGATTAATCAGGATATCTATGTTTTTGAATTAATTCCTGAACCAGTTCTTTCAAGCGCTCTTAATGTTGTTGGAAGATTCCCTTCAAAACATCTTCCTTATTTTACTCAAAATATATCTAATGAGAAAATTTCGGACTATAATTATCAAACTATGTCTGAACTCTTTAGAAATATTGGAGGGGTAGATGTACAAACTGCACACGATAATGGTAGAAATGCAAATTTTTCCATTCGTGGATCATCTGATTATAAGCCAGGAGGATATAATAATAGAGTTTTAGTTCTTCTTGATGGATTTCAAATAAGTATGCCATACTCCGGTTCTATTGATTGGAATGCAATGCCGCTTGATTTTTTAGAACGTGTTGAAGTAGTTAAAGGTCCAGTTTCTTCGCTTTATGGACAAAATTCAATGGGTGGAATAATTAATTTAGTTACTAAAAACTATTCTGATGAATTTTACAATGTCAAAGCTACAGTTGGAAGCTATGATTCTAAAGATGTAAACCTTACCATGAGCAATATTACTGATAATATTTCTTACACAGCATTGTTACAGCATAAAAAAGGAAATGGACATAGATTTAATGCTCAATATGAACAAAACAATTTTTATACCAAAATATTTAATAAGAAACAGGATTTATCAGTATCATTAATAGCAAATAAATCTGTAAATGGTCAACCTGGCTTTTACATTAAAGACAGACCTAGCTTGACTTCTTACAGGATTTCCAATAGAGATTCAGTTTATTTGCAATTGTTTAAAAAACAAACATTGGATGCTAACAATAATATTGTTTATTCACTTAGTATGAATCATTTCTACACAAATTATTTTGACAGAAACGATACTCCGATAGAAGAAATTCAAGAACAAACATTTTACAATGATATAAGCTTAAATCTTAGAGCAGAATACCAAAAATTAATTAATAATAAATCATATTTAATCTTTGGTTCCGATCTTATTTTGGAACAATCTGATATCTCGATTTATAGAAATATTTATGATGAGTTAAAACAAGTTACAGGTGGATTTTTTGCACAAAATAGAATTCAATTAAGCGAAAGATTGCTTTTAGGATTAGGATTAAGATTTGATTATAGAAATGTTGATAGGGGAAATGAATTTAGCTACAAATCTTTTAGCGATATTTCACCAAAAATTAATTTAACCTTTAAAAGAGATAATTTTTCAACATGGAATTTTGCACTTAGCAAGGGCTTTAGATCTCCTTCTTTATCTGAACTTTTTTTACAATATGAATCTGATTATGGATTAAATACACAAGGAAATCCAAATCTTGAACCTGAGCAACTTTATGGGCTAGATATATCCTTTGATCGTTCAAATAAATCTAATCTGACTTATTCCGTAAGTACATTTTATTATAAATATGAGGACATGATTGATTTTGTCTATGGTTTGCCTGTAATAGCACTTAATAGATCTGATATAAGTTCTTGTGGTCTGGAATCTAATATATCGTATCAACTAAATACAAATTTGAATCTAGATTTGGGTTATACATATCTTAGAGTAGATGATATAAATGATATTGATCCTATTCTTTATAGACCCAATCACAAGCTTGTATCTAGTGTAAAGTATAAATCAAATAATATAAGTCATATTATTTCAATGAGATTCCAGTCTGAACAAGATTATCAAGACTTTTTAAGCGATGAAAGGGAGTATGAGGGCAGTGAAATAAAATTTCCAATTGAGCAACTTAAACCTTTGACCTTATTTAATTATGTAGGTAGTTATGAGTTAACAAATAGTGATAAGATATCCCTAAAAATATCAAACTTATTTGATAAGCAATATGAATTAATTCAAGATTTTCCAATGCCAGGCAGAACGCTAAGTTTGATGTACGACAAAACATTTTAATCTGAGATTATCTTGCTTGAAATTTTTTTCATTTATATTTTATTTCTCGAAAAAAGGGGATAAAAAAATGAATATCATAAAAAAACTATCATTATTTACATTTGTTTGTTCAATGTTGTTTTTGATTTCTTGCGAGGATGATTCAAATGATCCAGCAACCTCAGGAACGTTAAATATTACAATTAACGTTACAAATCCTGATTCATGGCCTGCTGAGGGAACTGTATTTTGTTCTTTAGATAAGACATGGCCTCCATCTGGAGCACCATATAAATCTGTTGTTTTACAGAGCGCACAGGTGCAAAATGGACAAATTTCGTTAGTATTTGAAGATTTAGACTTTGATACTTATAAATTATTATCTGTATCATGGTTAGATCCAAATAACCCTAATCCTGCTTGCAATCAAGCAGTATGGGGAACACACAGTGGAAGCATTCAAGCGTTTTATGCTGACGCAGTACCTTTTACTTTTAGTGCAGAAAATTCTGAATTAAGTCTAGTAGTAGGTGCGGTAGCAAATACTATAACGCCTGATTGTCCTCCAGGATAAGGAATTGATAATTAGAAAAAAGGAGAATATTCCATTCGCCTTTTTTTATTTCAATTGATCAGATACAAAACTCCAATTTATAGAATTGTCAAGTATTGCTTTAACATAATCTGGGCGAACATTTTTATAATCTAAATAGTACGCATGTTCCCAAACATCAATTCCCATCAAAGTATGTTTTCCATGCGCTAGAGGATTCTCACCATTTGGCGTTCCCATAATTTCCAATGATGAATCATTTTGAACTAACCAGCACCAACCACTTCCAAAAACACCAACTGACTGTTGAACAAATTGATCTTTGAAAGAATCAAAATCTCCAAATGAACTTTCAATCATTGTAAATAGCCTACCGCTAGGAGCAGTTTCGCCTCCTGGTTTCATTTGATCCCAGTAAAGGATATGGTTCCATGCTTGTCCAGCATTGTTAAAAATCTTCTGTTCTTTATCTTTAAAGCTTTCAACCACTACATCTTCAAGGCTCATATCATTATATTTGGTTCCTTCAGCTAGGGTATTCAACATATTGAAGTATGCTTGATGATGCTTACCATAATGCAGCTGAATGGTGTCAGATGATATGACTGGAGATAAGTCATTTTCTCCAAAAGGTAATGGAGGGAGATTAAATTTTTTTGTGTCATTCATAAAAAAACTCCTTTTAATCAATTTTTAATTAATAAATTTAATTCCAATTTAGTTGATATATAATAAACATTAATAGGGAAAAATATGGCAAAAGTAAAATTAGGTGACTTTGAAGTAATATTAAATGGTGAATTGCCAGAGGTTGGTAGTCCATTACCAAACTTTTTGTTAGCTGATGGCGATTTAAATAATGTTGATTTAGAGCAATTTAAGGGAAAAAGATTAGTACTAAATATTTTTCCAAGCATGAACACACCAGTATGTTCCGCATCTGCTGTGCAATTTAATAATTTGGCAAGCGATTTTGACAATACAGTAGTTTTATGTATTTCAAGAGATTTGGCTTTCGGACATAAACAATTTTGTATTAATCACAATCTAAATGATATAGTCTTTTTATCTGATATGAGAAATGAAGATTTTGCTAATAATTTTGGAATTCTTCATACAAACGGAAAATTTCAAGGGCTACTTGCTAGATCAGTAATTGTTACAGATTCTAATCATGAGATTATTCATACGCAGCTTGTTGAGCAAACAGGACATGAGCCTGACTATGATAAAGTAGTTGAATTACTTACTTAGTAATAAGAACTGGACAATTACATTTTTGCGCAATACTTAAAGGCTTGCTGCCAAAAAAGTATTTCATAATTGGATTTTTTGGAGAAACTCCAAGAATTACAATGCTATCATCTTTTGCGTAATTGACAATTGAATTTACCGCAGAGCCATCAATTAATTTTGTTGTAGTTTTAATTCTATTTTTTGAAAACTTTTCTTTTGTTTTCTTCAATATTTTTTCTACTTCTTCAATCGATTTTTTTCCTTCTGGGACCGAAACTATTTCAACATTGAGTTTATAAGATTTTGCAAAATTTATAGCAGTTTCTATAGCCATATCTGAACCTTTGGAATCATTTACCGGTAGGAGTATTTTATACTTTTTATTAACTGAATAATTTTTGACAACAAAAACTGAACTATCGATAAATTGAACTAATTTTTGATGAATCCCTTTATTTCCACCACCACCAATTATGGTTATATCATGCTTATTGGTTTCTACTTCATCTTTTAGTTGTTCAATTATTTCACCCGTACGCATGATTAAATCAATTTTATCTGACTGTTGTCCTTTTAGTAACACTTTCATTCTTGAATTTTCTTCATCAACTAATAGGTAATCATCAAATTTATTGGAGTCTTTTTCTTCAATATATTTTTTTGATATCAAGAAATCGTACGCCCATTCAAGTGTTCTAATTCCAGGCCTATAAAGTTCTCTATCATCCAAATTTTGATGTACTACACTTACATCTTTTTCTGAAAATTGACTTATTTTTTTACCAACATATGCAATTGTAGTTGATGATTTAAATGAATTTGCAATTTTCATTCCAAGATCTAAGGTAGGTTTTGAGAATTCTCTTCCACCAATAGCAATTAAAATTTTCATAGCGTTACCCAATAAAATTGTGACATTAAATACAAAATAATAATCGAAATACTAAACATCAATATCCCAACTCTAAAAAACATTTTAGTCGAAATTAATCCAGTAGAGTATATAATCATTGCTGTTGGAGATGAAATTACAGTTAAGAATGAAAACCCTGAGGCTATTGCGGAGGAAAGAGCAAAGGAAATATCTGTTGGATGAAGCTCGATTGCCATTGGTCCAATTAAGGATACAGTAGCTGAGCTAGTAAAAAAGTTAGCTGTGAGCCCTGATAAAACTGCCATGATTGACCAACTTACATTCATAGAATTTGAAGGTAAAGTTTCTAATAATTCATTGAATCTTAAAACAAGCCATGATGAAGCACCTGTTTCATTTATTTGAAACCCTAGTGAAATTGTAGCTGCAAAAAGAAGAATAACTCCCCAGTTTGTATTTTTATTTATTTCTTCCCATGAAATCATTCCAAAAATCATAAACGTTAATGCTCCAGCAAGTGCAATGATTCCCAAGCCATAAATATCATTAAATGCAAACCAGCTCGAAACTATACCGATAATGATTAAACATGAAAAAAGATGGTTTATATTTTTTTTCACATCTGTTTTACCAACATTCTTTTTGAATCCACGCATCTTAATATTGTTCAATGAAGATGGAAAAGTAAATTGAAGTACAAAATAGGCTACAACTAACTGAATCATTAAAATCGGATATGCGTGCTTCATCCATTTCCAATAATCAATACTGACATTACTAAATTCTTGAAGATAGTTAATCATAATAACATTTCTAGCTCCACCAGATGGCGTTCCAATTGATCCAATAATTGTACCATAAGCGATTGAGAATAGTGTGAGTAGTACAGCGTTTTTTCCATCTGCCTGTTGGGTATCAATATTTTTTATAACCGATAAGCCAATCGGTAGCATAATTGCAATAACTGTATGCTCCCCCAAGAAAGAAGATAGAATAGCAGAGATAGTCATTAGTCCTACTAAAAACATTCTTTTACTTTTTCCAAAAATTTTAATAATCAATTTTGCTAATCGTATATCAAGTCCTTGATGTACAATTGCAATAGCGAACATTAATGAGCCCATTACAAATAATACTGCATCATTCATAAAAGAAGAGGCTACAACATCTGGAGGTGCAACTCCAAGAACAACTTGTAAAACTAACGTAAGTAATGCAATAGCTGGAAATGGTATAGGTTCAAATGTTACAAGCATAAACACGAGCAGAAGTATAATTAAGCTGTGATAGGCTGGAACGGTAAGTCCAACTGGCGTAGATAAATTTAAAAGAAATATTGAAATGAGTAAACTATACACAAACCATTTTTTTTGAGAAAACCAGAAAAGAATTGATGAAGAAATAACTTTATATGATTCGTTCATGAATTTGAATTTATCATATTTAATCAAAAAAAGTTAATACTTAAGTTTTATCTCTTGACTGAAGACCATTATAGACGTAATGTTTACACATAATTTTATAAAAATTATTAAAGTTTTTTTATAAGAGTTAAAATGCAAATATTTCCAAGATGGACAAATAATTTTCCGGGAATTTTCCTGATAGCAGTTTTTCTGCTAGTTTTCTCGTTATCTTCTTTTATTTGGTATTATGGTTCTCCTTATTACACAGATGTTGGTTATGCGCCAACTCAACCAGTTCCATATAGTCACAAATTGCACGCTGGTGATATGGGTATAGATTGTCGCTACTGTCATGTTGGTGTTGAACAAGGCTATTCAGCAGTAATACCTCCAACCGAAACATGTATGGGCTGTCATACTTATGTAAAAACTGATAGCGAGAAATTGAAATTAGTAAGAGAAAGTTGGGAAACTGGAAAACCAATTGAATGGATAAAAGTTCACATGCTTCCAGAATACGCTTATTTTAATCACAGCGTTCATGTTAATTCTGGAGTAGCTTGTATATCTTGTCATGGAAATATTGCAGAAATGGAAGTTGTTTATCAAGTCCAACCTTTAAGTATGGATTGGTGTTTAGATTGTCATAGATCTGATGCACCTGAAGTAAGGCCTGTAAGTGAAGTAACCAATATGTATTGGACTCCACCTGCAGATTATGATCAATTTGTTTCGTCGTGGGTAGCAGAACATGGTGAAGAAAGAC
>Ga0129342_1000956_pt1 | contig 12728 bp, 5 predicted proteins | sample CPBDNA_5_FD_94426 | JGI IMG/M metagenome (GOLD analysis project Ga0129342, IMG submission 94426) | Freshwater to marine salinity gradient microbial communities from Chesapeake Bay, USA - CPBay_Sum_15_0.2_DNA | ecosystem: Environmental > Aquatic > Marine > Coastal | place: USA: Chesapeake Bay...
ATAAAAGAAGCTAATTTATTTTTAACATAATCTAAATGTTTTAAAACTTTATCACTTTCATCTTTATCACTTGATAAAATATCTAAATATTTACTTATTAATTCTTCAAATGAATCTTCATTTATTTTGATAGTTTTATGAGCTTTTTTAATATTATCTATAAATCTTCTATATATAATATCACTATAGTTTTTACTTTTATTATTTTTTATTTTATCTATATTACTTGATACTTCTTTTAATTCTTGTAATAATTTATTATATTTTTTTTCATCTGTTTTAGAATTTGTTTTACTTAATTGTGCTTTTAAACTTGCTTCTTCATTTAAAAGTTTTGTGTATATATAATTTTGTAATATTTCATTAATTACATATTCTCTAATTGGGTCTTGAAACTCTGAAAATTTCTCCATACTCTAAATAAATTCAATATTACTTTTTCTAATAATTCATTGCAATTATAGATGTAAAAATCCATACAGCAAAAGTGTAATTAGATATCATATTAATAGTTTTCTTTTTTTCAACATAGTCATAATCAATATTATTATTACTAGATTTTTCAGATTTTAAACTTATAGGGATAATTGTAAAAATTATTAATAATAAAGAATGAACAAATAATCTATTATTCCTGCTAAAACTTGCACCGGGTATTATATAAAAATAATATAGTGAATTTGCTAAAGTTGAAAATCCTGTATTACCATATATTACAGAATTTATATTATAATTATATGTTATATTTACGATGCAAAATATTATTAATAATAATACAAGATAAATTATTGTATATAATATATAACTATTAATAAAATTATTTGCATAATTCATATTGATACTCCATTCTACAAGATAAATTGTAATTAATCTTAAAATAAATGTAATTATAATAAATAATATCTTATCTTCTCTTGTAATATTTAAAGTTTTAGCTGGATTTATTACAGTATCAATTTCATCTAATACAGTCTTATATTTACTAATTTTTGTATTATTAGATATATTTTTATTATCATTTATTTTTTCTAATTTTTCAGCATAATTATCTAAATAATTTGTATTTTTTCCTCCAACAAATTTGTCAGTAATTTTTTTCAATGCTTCATTTTTTTCTATTATCATACTAGTATCTACGTTATCATCTGTTTTATTTTCTAAAATTGATAAAATTCTTTTATTAAGATCTTCTAATTGTGTTTTTTTTAACGCAGTGTAATCGGGAGAATCTACATCAACTTTTGTTAATATATCATATAATTTCACAATTCTTTTATACACCTTATCTTTTTCCTCACGCGTTTCAATAATTTTTTTAAGCGTATACATAAATTTTTTAAGCTCTTTAGGATTACTAACTATTTTATCAAATCTTTTATAATAAATCCACCTTCTTATATTAAATTTTTTAATCATTTTATCATCGAATAAGTCATTTAATATATTTATTTTTTCATCTTTAATATCATCAGGTTTTAAATCACTAGTTTTAGACCAATTAATACCCATATTTAAATATTTTAATATATTCCTCTTTATGTTATAATATAAAAAAATAAAAAATTTAAATTTTTCCATTTGTAATGAAAAATGCATAAACTAAACCAATAAAAAGTATTGCACTAATTAATGATATTATAATATAACTATATTTTTCGTTAAAATAATAACTAACCAATTTTAAAACTATAAAAATTAATAGTAACCATATTATACCAATAACATACGTAATAATTTTTATATTATTGTTATTATATGGTTGCCACTTCTCCTCCATATTACTTATACTATTATATAACTCTTTTACATTTGAGCATTTAATGTTATTATCATCTGCATCACATTTATATTGTGATGCGTCAATTTTTTCGATAATATTAGAATTTTTATCAACGATTGTTGAAAAAATATTTATTGTTGTATTATTTGTTTCGTTATTATAATCAAATGGAAAATAAACAACAGGTAAATTATCTAATGGCAAATAATTTAAATTATTAATATTTTCTAAGTAATGTTGATAATTTTCAGAATTACCTATCAGATATATTTTTTCAGACATTTCTATTTACTATTATTTAATATATTTTATTAATACAATAATAATTAAATATATTATTAATAAGTAAACAAAACTAATATTTACTTCTTTAATTCTTGAATTAATTTCTAATACAGCTTCTTTTTTTTCAATATTTTTAATATATTTTTTATTTGTAATTAGTTTAATTATGTTATTTATAATTTTAATATAATATTTGATTTCATTATATATTATCATACCATTAGTATCTTTTTCATAAAATGTCGTTTTAACTAGTGTTTTAATAGTTTCTATATTTGTATTAATATCAATAGCATCATAATTATCTTTAATCGCATCAATACTATCTTTTAAATAATCAAATAAATCTGTAATATTTGTTATATCCGCTCTTTTAATATTACTATTTACATAATATGAATTAAATATTTCTTCTAAATTTTTATCTGTTTTTAATACTTCTATTAATTCTAATATATTCACAATATTAATTTTACTTACATCAATAACATTACTTATATTTGATTTTAATGCATCATCCGAATAAGAAGAACTTGTTATATCACATTCACCATTTATCATATTATTATGGCAAATTATTTTTAACTTATCATAGTCACTTATTAATTCGTGTATTTTATCTACTAAATTTGTCAATATATTTTTATTATTAATATCATTTTCGTTTTTATTGCCATATGGATAAATTATATCACTTATATATGGATTATCATAATTTAGATTATTATAAATATTAATTAAATATAATGACAATCTATTTGTTTTTTTACTTAAATTATATTTATTTTTAAATATTAAATCTAATTTATGTAAATAATCTTCATATAATTTTATAAAATTATTGACATATACTATTACTTGTTTTTTAAATTTAAAATCAGCACATTTTGTTTCTAAATTTTCAACTATATCTTTAAAATTTTTGTCATCATATAATCTACTTAATAAATAATGATTTTTAATAATTAAACTTATATACTCGTCAATTACATTACTAACTATAAAATTATATTTATTGACAATTTCATTATTTGTATTATTTGCAATATACTCTTTTATAACAGTTGGTGTTAAGTAATTAATATCTGCTATAGCATCTTTATTATCATAACTTTTTTTTGCAATTAAAACATTATATAAAACTCTATCAAATACATTTTTAAGATTTTCTTTAAGTGTTTTAATTAAAACCTTTATATCTTCATATTCTTGTTTTTTATATATTATATTATATAAAATAACATCATCTATATTTGTATTGTTACTATAATTTTCATATTTAATATCTTTTAAAAAGATATTTAATTTAGAACTATTTAAATTAAATAATATTGTATTTTTAATTAATAATTTAATCTTATCATATTTTATATCACTACAATCATCTGTTTCATAAAAAACAGTATCTAGATATGTTTTAAAATTATAATCAATATTATCAACATTATTATTACAATCACTTGGTATTGTTGCAGGTTTTTCACTTGCTGGGAATGTATCTATTATTCTATTTTCAGTATCTAATTCATTATTTAATATTATACTATTATTAAATATTACATTTATAACTACAGATACTATAGCATATCGCAAGTTCATACATAATGCATTATTTGAATTTTCATAAATATAAAATTCATTTTCTAATATTTTGTTAAAATCTAATCCAGTATTATTAATACTTGTTTTATAACTTTTTTTAGGATTTTCAATTATATAATTATTTACTAATTTTATAAAAGTGTTATTACTTACTAATATTAAAATAATAACATATAAACATATAAGTGGTACAATTACGGTATTTTTAATTTTATTGCTTAATTCTTTTTTAAAATATTTAATAAAAACATTTATAATTATTAAAATTACTATGAATATTCCTATTATAAATAGTAAACCTTCGATATTTCTTCTAAATATACTTTTTTTATCACTGATATAAATTTCTGTTTTTTCCTTTTCTATATTTTTATTTTCAATATTTAATTTTTTAACATTATTATTAATAATATCATTTGCTAAAGCATCAATATCTAAAATTATTTTTTCCGATATTATACTGGCAACATTATCTTTATATGGTAATGTTTTAATATTATCATTATCCAAAATTAAAGCATTTAAAGTATTTTTATGCTGGTCGTTATTTTCCTGGTTTACAAGAATACTTTCTTTATATTTATTTTCAATATATAAACGTATTAATGAAATAATTAACTCATCTATATTATTTTCTAGTTTCGGTGTCAAAAGTTTATTTATATCTGTTTTAATTTTATCAATTCTATCAATCGGTATAATATCAAAATTATTTAAATTTTCAGGTAAACTACTATCAGGCAAATCTGTATCATGTATCTTTAAATCAATGGTTTTTTTATATTCAATTTTATTTATATATTTGTTATGCTCACTTATGCCAAAAATTTTATTAATAAATAATTTAGTTACGTTTTTATTATTTGGTAATTCTGTATCTTCAATTTTAATATTATTTTTTTTATAATTATATAAAATAATAACGTTTGTGATATAATATAACATACATATATAGATAAATGCGTAAAATATAAAATAACCTAATCCAAGTAATTTTTTATTTTTGTCAATATCATATTCTACAAATTCAGGTATTTTATATTTTAATTCAATAGTTGCAATTTTAAAAATTATTAAAGCAACTAATATAAATACAAATATCAAAATGTTCTTTGTTTTAATTTCATGATTATAAAAACTGATATCGTGTCCAAATTCAAATAGTTTAAATATAATTAATAAAATTGGATAAATTAAAACACATGCACATAAAAATAGCATTATTATAATGTAGATTTTTGATATTATATTATAATTAATAAAACTATCACTTAAATTGCAAAACTGTCTGTAAACTATAATAGTAAATATTAAAGATATTGTAATAGTAAATATAATAGAAATTGCTAATAATATATTGTCATTAACATTATCGTTTCTAATGTTTTCGATATTTTTAGTTAATTGATATCTACCTGTTTCATATTCAACTCTCTCTTTATTACATATATTTCCAATTGTATTACCATAGTCATAATGGAAATTATAATTATATGTAAATTTAGTTAAAATTAATATTTGGTTAAATATAATAGCATATATTATTACATTCAATGTTGTATTTACTATTTTTAACATTTATTAATACTTTATAAAAAAAAACTTATTTTAATTTTATTAATATAAATAATGAAATTATATATATTGTTAATAATAAGAATATCATTTGTGATGTGATATTTGCATTATTAAAAACCATTTCTGATTTATCTTTGTTAATATAATTTTCTGATATTATTTGCTTTTGACTGTCTTGTTCTGGTTCTTTTATTGTTTTTATATTATGTTTAATATATTCTTCAATAGAATTATTAAATATATCAACATATTTTAAATTAATAATTAATTCATTAAAATTTAGTTTTGTTAAGTCTTCATTTTTTGTTTTATTTAATATTTCTAATTGATTTACAAATATATTGTTAATTAATTCTATATTTTGATCTATTAAATCAACTGCATCAATTGTAATTATATTTTTATAATTATAATAAACTTCTAATTTTCTTTTAAGTCCTTTAAAACCAAACAAAAATTCATCATTTATATTGGTTTGCAATGTTAATACAATATTATTAGTGTCTGCAATATAATCTGTTTTTTTGATATCATCTATTATTTTATTTAAATTATCTAACTCATTATTATATTCACTATTTATTAAGACAATATTATCTATTATATATTTGTTAATTTCACTATCTTTTATGTATTCGTTTATCATTGTTATTTGATTTTCATTTATTTTAATATTATTAATAGTATAATTAAGTATTATCATTAGTTTATTTAAATCATTTGCGTAATCTTGTTTAAGTTCTTTTAAATTTTTTGAATCAATACTTGAGTCGTAAAGTGATTGTGTTTGTTTTAAAATAGATTTTAAATATGCATTTGAATATAAATCATTTATTTTAGTAATAAAATAATTATTATAATATAAATAAATTAATATATGTTTTACTATAAGATTCATATTATTATATTGTTCTAATTCGCTTTCGCTTAGGTCTTCAATATTTTTATTAACTAATGGATTTTGAATAGTTTTATTATGTAAAACAATATCATTATTTAATAGTTTTTCACTATTTACCATATTATAATTTTCTAAAATATAATTTTTCATTTTATCTGTTTCGCTATAATCATTTCTTGTTTCAAAATTTGATAATATATTATTAATTTCATTAAAATGAAGTTTAATAGTTTCTTTATATTTTCTAATAAAACTTACAGTATTTTCATTATTAATTCCATTACCATTTTTAAATTTATTTATTAAATCACTATCAATTATATCTAATGTTATTGTACAATCTTTCTCTCCAGTTTCTTCATTATAAACACATACTTGCTCTCCTGCTTTGTAAACAGCAAAATAACTTTTTTTTATATTGATAATATATGATATATATTCTTTTATAACTAAATCAATTGTATCTTTATATGTACTTATTATTTTATTTGTTTCTAATGCAAAAATTCTATTTTGTAATATGTTAGGTGTAACCTCTTTAATACTATTTATAATAGTTTGTTTTGTACTTGCACGAATGCCCTCATCTGGTATTTCTTCTAATATTATATTCCTGATGCTATTAAATATTTCATCTTTTGATTTTTTAGGATTTATTCTTTGTGTAAAAGAATCTTTGTAGTCTCTTAATTCTGCGGTTAATTTTTGTCCAAGTGATAATAATAATTCTTCTTTTGTAATTTCAGGTTCTGTAAATTTAATGTCTAATCTGCAATTTTTTTCGTAATCGTTGTTTTCTAATTTAGTTATACCAAGATAATTCCTTTCTTTTTTATAATTTAGTAATCCAGTATATATTTTATATTTTAATATATTACTATAGTGGTCATAACTATCTAAATTATTTTTATCATTAAGTGGTATGTTAGCAATTGGTTTATATAAAAATATATCTTTTAATATATAATAAATTAAAACTCTATTATTTTCATTACACTGAGAATTTAAGTTTTTACTTTTAAAAATATCACCTGAACATTTATTTTCAATATAATTTAATATTTTATATTCATCAATTTCTTGATAATTTAATATTTCTGTTTTATTATTAAAATTATAGTTAAATTTAGGAACTATATTTTGGATTGTAAATTCTTCATAACCTAATTTTTCAGTTTCTGATAATACTAAATAATTGCTAAAAAGTTCATTATATAAAACTAGTAATATAGTGTTTGCAACATTGCGCTCTACACTTTTTTTTTCTTTAAAAGAAATCCTATCATTATTTAAAATATTATTAAAATTATTATTAACTTCATTTAATTTATTTTTATAAATTATTAATGGATTTAATAATATATTTTTATTTATTTTGCTATTATAATTAATAGTCGCATTAATAATTAAAGTTATCAATCCAATATAAATTAAAGGTAATATTACAAAATTATATATAATATTAGTTTCATTATTATTATATAATAAATTTTCACAGTTATTGTTAAAATATAATAAACAATTAACTAGTTCTTTAAAATTTATTGATCCATCATAATAATTTTTTAAATTTTTTGCTCTATTTACAATTAATAATATTATTACTATAATAATTGTTATTATTGCAATGGATGTATAATAATTTAAATCAATATTTTTAAAATCAATATTTAATAAATTAAGTAAATAATCATTAATAATATTTGTTTCTATATCAATTTCATTTCTTAAAAAGTCTTTAACTTTATCATCATAATTTTTTATATTACTATTTTTAAATTCTAATTTAATATTTTTACTTTTATAAAATTTTATAAAACTTTTAATTAAATTAATGCATAAATAGAAAAAAACCCCCATTGTTAAAACAAAAATAGATGTATAATTATATTTGGCGGTTTTAATATAAGAAGCAAAGTATATTAATAACATAATTGCAAAAATAACACTAAATATTATTTCGCTTGTTAACATACTTGAGTTAAAATTTTCTAGTTTATTACTATTTTTTTTATCAAAATTATAACCTATATATAACGGCATATAAATTACACAGTATCCGCATAATAATAATATCAGACCATAACACAATAATTTAAATTGCATTGTATTATTTTCGTCATTATTTGAAATATCATATATAAAGGTAAATAATATATATGCAACTAATAATCCAAATATGATAGCAATTGCTAATATTATAGATAATATTATTGTATAATTAGTTATATTATATGTGTCATTAAGCAATATATTGTTTATTATTTTTTTATATAGTTGATATCTACCAGTTTCATATTCAAAATTTTTATTATTGCATGAATCTCTCAATTTATTACCATAATTATAACTAAAATTATAACTATATGCAAAATTACTTAATGATATAAATTCTGTAATAATAAATATAATTACTAAACCAATTATTGTTAATTTAGTAATATATTTAACTATATTTTGAATAATAGCTGGGTTATCTTCCATCTTACTTATAAAAACGAAATATTTAAATAATTTAAAAAAAATAATTGATTAATTATTACTAAATTTAATCCATAAACTTACTGCTAATAAGATTTTAATTATAAATAATATTAATAAATAAGTACTTGAATTAAATTTAATGTATAATATATGTAAAAATATAATTATAAATACTAATGCTAATATTATGTTAACATAAATATAATAATTTGAATTTAAATTATCTATTAAATCGCCTTTAATATTTTTAAGTTGAAAAATTAAATCTTTATTTTCTTTGAAATATTCAACAAAATCTATATTTTCAATATTTTCATGTGTTTCACCACTTTTAATTAAATTTTCTTTTATTATACTGTTGATATTATCTTTATAACTAATATCGTTCAAATAATATTTCGATTTATTAATAATAACATAAATATTTTGAAAATATTTTTTAAAGTAAAATGGTGATATTTCATTTAAATTAATATATTTTAAATAATCTAGATTTGTAATTGCTTGGGATTTTATATAATTAATTTCTCTTTGATTACTTGTTCCATATATACTTGCTATATTTGATGACAATATTTCATCAAAATTTTTATTATTTATATATTTATTTGTACTATATTCTAATACTTCATTAAATATATTATCACTATCATTTAAATATAATAATGAATTTAAAATTTTAAAAACAAGGTTATATTTGTAAATCTGCTCATTTTTTTTATATTTTAATTCATTTATTTTATTTATTTTGTTTATAATTACATTACCGATTTTATAAAAAATAATTAAATAAACAATTTTAAATATTGTAAATGATAAATTTTCTCGATTATTATAAGTTTCAACTAAAGATAATATTATTAATATTATAAATAATGCTATTATTATATAATAAGTTAATACATAATAGTCTTGTATTATTTTTAATTTATTATTTTTTGTACTATATAAAAATACAGATAATTTATTTCTATAAGTTTCCATTTCAAATAAAGATATATTATTTGTTATGTAACATATATCGTAGTTTTTTTTGAAATAATCATTATACCATATTAAAGATATTACATTTGTAAAATTAATAATTATTGCTACTAATATAATTATTAATATAATTAATTCTATCATTACTATTATAGTATTTTTTTTTAATTAGTTTTGAATTCAAACATAGATGAAATATCTTTATTTTTAGTATCGCCTAATGTTACAACTGTTATAATTGAAAAGTATATTGAACCCACTATAATATTTGTTAATAAATACCAACCGAAATCGACAATAAAATTATCGTCGTCAAATATATCATTTGCATTAGTTATATATTTGTTAATAACCGTTAATTCATTATTAACCTCTCTTCTTATTGTTTCTGCTAATTCAATATCATTAATTTCATTAATATTTTGATATTTGAAATAAGGTATTGGTGTTTTTCTATGTTTGTTTGGTATTAAAGAGTAAAATGTTTTAATATTATTTTTTTCCACATTTATTTCGGATGATAGTACACCATTTTCATCTTGAATAAAGTAGTTGCAATATGTTGCATATGTATTTTTATCTTTGTTAAAAGAATATAAATGTTTTAATAAAATATAAAATAATATATATTTTTTTCTTATTTCATTATTTGTAATTCCAGTATTATTAATAACATCTTTTATTAAATAATTTTCTATTACTGCATCATTTTCAATAGAATGGCGTAATAAATTAACATACGCTTTTTCTATTTTATTATCACTTCCACTATTTTTAAGTTGATTAAGTTTTAAATCAATTGCTATAATATTTAAATAGGTTGTTAAATATTTATTATATATTTTAACAAACATTGTTTTATACAAAATTAATGTTACGAAAATATATATTATAGAAATTACTAATAATTTAGCTAATAATGAAAAAATCTCTTGATTCATTAATATTTGTATATCAACTGTGTCCATATTACCCATTGTTGTCATAATAGATAATAGTATAAATGTTATGAATACAGTTACAACTATTGTAATTAATGTAATAACTAGTTTAACACATATAAATATTAATCGCATTACAAGAAAAATATTTAATTTTGGTTCTTTGTTTAATTTAATACTATTTTTCTCTTTAATAGCATTTTTTTCTTCCTCCTCCCTTATTAAATCGTCTTTTTTTTTAGTTTTTTCTTCAGCAGTAGCATCTTTACCTTCATTTTTCTCCCATTTTTCATAATTTTCTTTTGCTTTATCTTCTGTACTTTTTGGCGGTGTTAGTTGATCTTTTAAATCTCCAAATACAGTTTCAAATTTATCTCTTTCTGTATCTCCTTCTGGATTATAATTTGTAAAATAATTTTTCAAAATATCAACAAGTCTAATAAACATTGAACTATTTGTTGATGAGCTATTAAATGATGAAAACAAACTTGGTAAATTACATGAATTTATAAATACAACATATCCTAATAATTTATATCTTAATGTTGATCCTGTTGGTAAATTATTATGTTGTGAATTTCCTACTTCCAAAAAACATTGATACAAAAATTTAATTATATTTATTAATTGTATTATATATGTTATTATACAAATTACAACTATTGCACACATAATGATATTATAAACTGTCATCGATAATTTTGTTAAAATACTATTATTGTTATTTGTGCCAGGTGCTGAACCACTTGCGATTGCTTTACTTTTTAATTCTGTGATTTTTTGAGCAATAGAATTAACCATGTTAACACCATTATTTTCCACACTTGCTGTATCTGAACTTTTGCCTGGTTTATTTTCAACTTTTTTTAAATCGGTAATAATTGTTTTTAACTTTTCTTTAATAATATCACAATCAATTGCAAGTAATTTATAGTTTTTAAATTTGTCTTCAGTTTTTTCTGAATCTTTTTTACTTTCATTATCTTCTGTAGTTTTTGGATTATCAGTTTTATTTGTAGTCGGTTCTGTATCTGGTTTTGTAGATGGTTCTGTAGGTGTTGTACTAGTTTGTGAAGGTATTGTAGGTGTTGCTGTAGCAGGTGCTTTAAGTGTTTCACTACCTACACCACCCGATTGTTCTTTTTTATTATTTTTTTGATTAATATACTCTTCAATTTCTTTTTTTTTATCTTTAGAAGGACTGTATTGAATACTTGATAAATAATCTAAAAAATTTTTCGTATTAAAATCAACTTTATCGATTCCGTTTTTAATTTTTTTATATACTTCACTTGCTTGAGATGGTTCATCAAAAAATATTTTATTTAATTTTTGTTTAATTTTCTCAAGGTCTTTTTTTCCTATAGCATTTTTTTTTAAATATGTGTTTTGAAATTCTTCTCTTTTAATATTTTTTTTCCCATTACGTAGGTCATTTAGTAATTTTACTAAGTTTTCGGCATTAATTATTTCTACAATTTCTTCATAAGTATATTTTTTTTGTGTTAAAGGATTTTTTGGAATATTATTTTTTTTAATTGCAGTATCAATAATTGTTTTATATGAGTTTTTATTTTTAATTTCATTAATTTCTTTAATAACATTAATAATTTTATCAATATCTTTTGAATAATTTGTATATTTTTTTTTTAATGTTACTAAATTTGTATTTATATTTTGTAATTTTTCATTATCTTGCTCTAATTGATTATATGTTACTGAACTTACTTTAATATTACCACCAATATAAGTGGGTATGGCTGGTCTGAGTTTGTCTTCTCGCAATTCAAATTCAACATCAATTTTTTTTATTACTTTCTTAGTATATCGTGTATGATACTTGCATATTTCGAAAAGTAACTTTGTATAGTATTTTTCACTATATAGAGATTTTGGATATTTATATTTATTAACAGCATTTTGTAAATCTGTTGCATTTTGTATTTTTATCTCATCTATATTTATAAAATTTTTTTTGTATTTAGAATCATATATCCCTTTAAGTAAAACTATAGTATCTTTATTTTTTATAGAATTTCCATTTTTTAAATTTATACCATCCATAAGTTCTTCTATATTTTTTTTAGATTCAGCATTATCACTACTTATAGCACCCCAAGGATTTTGTTCTTGATTTATTGCAATAACATTTCTTCTATACTTTTCGTAAATA
>Ga0129342_1000959_pt1 | contig 12722 bp, 12 predicted proteins | sample CPBDNA_5_FD_94426 | JGI IMG/M metagenome (GOLD analysis project Ga0129342, IMG submission 94426) | Freshwater to marine salinity gradient microbial communities from Chesapeake Bay, USA - CPBay_Sum_15_0.2_DNA | ecosystem: Environmental > Aquatic > Marine > Coastal | place: USA: Chesapeake Bay...
CCACGAGCCCAGAGTCTGGACCGTGGATGACCCCACCGGACAGGGGCTCGGTGATGGGGAAGTGGCACGCGACGGTGTGTCCGGACGCAAGCTCGCGGAGCGCGGGCCGCTCCGTGCGGCAGCGCTCCTGAGCGATGAAACAGCGGGTGTGGAAGACGCAGCCCGATGGCGGGTCGAGGGGACTGGGGAGATCGCCGCCGAGGACGATGCGTTCGCGCTCGAGTTGCACGCGCGGGTCCGGCACGGGGACGGCGGACATCAGCGCGTGGGTATACGGATGAAGGGGATGAGCGAAGAGCTCCTCGCGCGATGCCATCTCGACGATGTGTCCGAGGTACATCACCGCGACCCGCTGCGCGATCTGGCGGACGACAGCCAGGTCATGGGCGATGAAGAGATAGGACACACCGAAGTCGGATTGGAGATCCTGGAGGAGATTGAGGATCTGCGCCTGGATCGAGACATCGAGCGCCGATACCGGTTCATCGCAGATGATGAGCTTCGGCCGCAGCGCGATGGCGCGCGCAATACCGATGCGCTGCCGCTGGCCCCCGGAGAATTCGTAGGGATAGCGGTTGACGTGCTCGGGATTCAGGCCCACGCGGTCCATGAGCTCGCGCACCGCCTGCTTGATGCCCCCGGGCGGATCAACCTTCTGGATCCGGAAGGGCGACGCGAGGATCGCGCCCACCGTCTGCCGGGGATTGAGCGCGTTGTAGGGATCCTGGAAAATCATCTGCGCCTGCTGCCGCACAGGCCGCATCGCGCGACGTGACAAACCCGCGACGTCGGTGCCATTGATCACGACCCGCCCGGCCGTGGGATCCACCAACCTCAGGATCGCCCGGCCGGTGGTCGACTTGCCGCAGCCGCTCTCCCCCACGAGGCCCAGCGTCTGCGATGCATCGATATCAAAGCTCACGCCGTCGACGGCCTTGACCTGGCCGATCGTGCGGGGGAAGACCCCTCTCGACTTGTGGGGGAAGTAGACCTTGAGGTCGTCGACGTCGAGGACTCTTTCGCTCATCGCGTAACCCCCTGCTCGGCGAGGTGGCAGCGCACGAGGTGGTCCACACCGACACTCAGCAGCGCAGGCTCCTGCGACACGCAAAGGCCATCGGGCACCTCGGCACGCTGGGAACAGCGGGGATGAAAGACGCATCCACTCGGCAAGTTGATCAATGACGGCGGATTGCCCGGGATGGGGTCGAGGCGATCCACTCGATCCGTCGCCAGTCGTGGCACCGACGCGAGGAGTCCCTGAGTGTACGGATGCTGGGGCGCGTAGTAAATGTCGCGAACGGCGGCATACTCGACCACGCGCCCGCCGTACATCACGCACACCTCCTCCGCCATGTCCGCGACGACCCCGAGATCGTGCGTGATGATGATGAGCGTTGTCCCCGTCTCGCGCTGGAGCTCGGACATCAACTCGATGATCTGCGCCTGGACCGTCACGTCGAGGGCGGTCGTTGGCTCATCCGCGATCAACAGGCTCGGCGAGTTGATCAGGGCCATGGCGATCATGACGCGCTGACGCATTCCACCCGACAACTGATGCGGGTAGTCGTTGACGCGCTTGTCAGGGGAAGGGATGCCCACGCGGTGGAGGGCATCGACTGCGCGCGCGTGAGCCTCGGACTTGCTGACCTTGTTGTGCACACGAACGGCCTCAGCTAGTTGATCGCCGATGCGGTAGAAGGGATGAAGACTCGATAACGGGTCCTGGAAGATCATCGCCATCACAGAGCCGCGCATGCGCCGCACCTCGTCGTCATCGAGAGCGAGCAGATCCGTGCCGTCGAGGGCAATGCTTCCGGTGACATCAGCGAAGTCGCGATTGAGCAGCCCCATGATCGCCTGTGCGGTCACGCTCTTGCCCGAGCCCGACTCACCGACGATCGCCAGGGTGCTCCCCTGCGACACGGCGAAAGACGACCCGGCCACCGCTTTGACCACGCCGTCCTCGGTCGGGAAGGACACAGCGAGATCGCTGACCTCCAGGAAGGCGGTCATGAGGGCCTCACTCGGGGATCGATCACGGCGTAGAGCAGGTCGACGATGAGGTTCGCGACGATGATGAAGACCGCCGTGATCAAGGTGACCCCGACGAGGATCGCCAGATCGGGGTCGAGGACAGCGGACACAGCGAGGCTGCCCAGCCCCGGCAGGCTGAAGATCGTCTCGAGGATGATCGCGCCTCCGAGCAGGCCGGCAAAGTCGAGGCCGGCAGCGGTCACGATCGGCGTGAGGCCGGCACGCAGGGCGTGCTTGCGCACGACAACGCGCTCGGGAAGGCCCTTGGCGCGGGCAGTCCGGATGTAGTCCTCATTCAAGGTTTCGAGCATCTGGCTGCGCGTCAGACGGGTATAGAACGCCGCATAGAGGATGGCGAGCACGAGCCAGGGAAGGATCATGGTCTGTAGAAAGCGAACCGGGTTCTCCCACGGCTGGACGTATTGCGGAAATGGCAGGATCTGCCACCGGATGATGACGAAGTAGATGACGACGAGACCGATGAAGAACGACGGCAGCGAATAGCCAATGAGCGAGATGCCCATCACTGTCTTGTCCTGCCAGCGGCCGCGTCGCAAGGCGCTGTAGACACCGACGGCCACGCCGCCGACGAGGAAGATCACGAAGGCGCCGAGGGCGAGGAAGATCGTCGCCGGAAGCCGATCGAGGATGAGCTGCAGGACCGGCTCGTTCTTGGTGAACGAGTAGCCCAGGCACGGCGCCTCGCACACCACTGCCCCGGGACCTACGCCGTAGGTGCGGCCGAAGGCCAGACCCGTGAGAAAGATCCAGTACTGCTCCCAGACGGACTTGTCCAAGCCGAGGCGAGCCCTATTGAGCTCGATTGTCTGATCGGTGCAGACCTTGCCGCAGGTGAGTCGAGCCACGTCGGCGGGCAGAAGGCTGAAGAGGACGAAGACGGCGAGGGTGAGCAACAGCAGGAGCAGGATCATGATGAGCACGCGTCGTACGACGTAGGCACCCATATCCCCTCCTCCCTGGCGGGTAAGCCTGAACGGCTCACGTGACGGCTCAGATGCCGGCGATCGATGACACGTGGGGTGGAGGCGACTCGCGCCTCCACCCCACGCTCACGCACCGTTTACTGCACGGCGTACATGATCGGGTACGGGAAGGATCCGTACGCCGACCAACTGAAGATCGGCCCCACCTTGGTGCCGGCGAGACGCTGGTCCCGGCCGAAGCGCGTAGGCACGACCCACATCTTCTGGGCTGCTTCCTTGCTCAGCTCGTGCCACATGGTCGCCTGGGTCTCGCGGTTGAGCTCGACCATGGCGGCGGAAACCTTCTCCGCGTAGGCAGGATCGTCAACGCGAGAGAGGTTCCAGCCCTGCACGAAGAGCGGGGGAATCACCGTGGAGGCATTGGGCCAGTCCGGGCCCCAGCCGCCGAGCATGATGTCGTTGCCGTTCTCGAAGACGACGCCGTAGTACTGGCCACGCTCGATGGGGTTGGGCTTGACCGTGATGCCGGCCTTGCCCAGCGACTCCACCCAAATGGCTGCTGCCTTGTCGTTGTCATCACTCTGGGCGTAGTCGAGAGTGATCTCGGTCGGGCAGTTCGCGCCTTCGCCCAGGAGCTTCTTGGCGAACTCCGGGTCGCCGGTGCCGGCCACGGGCTGGCCGAGGAGGCCGTCCCAGAGCTCGGTCGGGGCATAGTCGATACCGATGTTGGGCTTCACCACGCCGTCGGCATAGGTGCCGGCGTAGGTGCCACCCGCGGCGAGGAGGAGCGCGTCGCGGTCGAGGGCGACACCGATGGCCTGGCGGCACTTCTCATCCGGGATCCTCTCGGCGTTGACGGCCGCGTAGATCGAGTAGGGATCGAAGGCATCGATGCGACGCGACTCGTACTGCGGATCCTCGAACACGATCGGCAGCGAGGCGGTGGTCAGGCCCTGGACCATGGCGTATTCGTCCTCGCCCGAGCTCTGGATCACGCGTTGGTCGGCAACGGACTCCTCGACACCGAAGTTCACGACCCACGAATCCGGGTATGCCTTGCGGTAGGGATCGACGTCCGCGCTCCAGTTCTCATTACGGACGAGGACGAGTTTGCCGCCCTTGCCCTTGGAGTACTCGGAGATCTTGTAGGGGCCGTTGGACATCGGCTTGTCGCCGTACTCCACGCCTGCAGCCATACCCGCGGGGACGGCACTGAAGCCCAGCGTCACGGCGTAGTTGAAGTCCGGCACGGACTGGTTGAGGTTGAAGGTGATGGTCTGCCCGTCGCAGGAGACGGCAGCATCGAAGAGCTCCTGCCCGGTGCCGTCGGCGGGGCCGGCGTAGGCGGAGTTGCCCTCGTCGTCGGTCGGGATGTCGAGGTAACTCACGGCGTAGACCGGACCGCCTTCGGTGAGGCCGATGTCGAACTGACGTGAGACGCCGTAGGCCACATCCGCGCAGGTGACGGGGCTGCCGTCCTCCCACTTCATGCCGTCGCGCAGGGTGAACTGCCAGGTCTTGCCTTCGTTGCTGGCCGTGCCGGTATCCGTTGCCATATCGGGGACGAGGGTCGTGCCCTCGGCATCGCCCGGAGCGACCTGGTAGGCGGTCAGTGAGCGCATGATGGTCGCGCCGGCGAAGGCGAGATCCTCACCCGTGTAGATGACCTGAGGGTCGAGCGAGAGGATCTGCTCGGCCGGGGACAGGATCGTGAGGGTGCCTCCGGCCTGGCCTTCGCCACCCGAGCCTCCCCCATCAGAAGACCCGCCGCTGCATGCGGCGAGAATCAGCGCACCCGCCGCGACGCCAATCGCGAGAGTCGCCTTCGACTTCACCATGTTTCCTCCTTTGGTACACCGCAGGCCACGGGGCGTGACCCTTCTCCCTCAGCTCGCACATGAGCCGATCGGTGTGGGACGGGAGTCATGAGGGGCGGCATCATCGGGCCGCCTTCGGATCGAGCGCATCGCGCACCGAGTCGCCCGCGAGATTGAACGCGACGACCACGATGACGAGCAATGTGCCCGGGATGAAGAGGTAGCTCGGGACGAGCTGGAAGAACTGCACGCTCTCCGAGAGCATGGCGCCGAACGAAGGCTCGGGCGGCAGGACGCCCACGCCGAGGAAGGACAGCACCGCCTCGGTCGCGATGTACACGGGCAGCAGGAGCGTGGCGTAGACGAGGATGGGTGCCCAGAGATTGGGAAGGATCTCCCGGATGAGGATGCGCGGAGTGCTGGCACCCATCGCGATCGCCGCCTCGACGAATTCCCGCTCCCGCAGGCTGAGCACCTCCCCGCGCACGATGCGCGCGAGGTAGGGCCAACCGAAGATCCCGAGCACGAGGATCAGGTAGGTGATGCGGGAGGCATTGCCTTCGGGTACGCCGAGTGCGGTCAGGCGCTGGGTCATGGCGCCGGAGAGAGCGAGCACGATGAGCAGGAAGGGGAAGGCGAGGATCAGGTCCATGAATCGGCCGATGGCAGCATCGGTGAAGCCGCGCGCGTATCCGGAGATGATGCCGAACGTCGTGCCCAGGATGACAACGAGGATCGTCGCGGAGAAGGCGATGAGGAGCGAGATCCTGAGGCCGTAGAGGAGCCGTGCCAGGATGTCGCGTCCGGTCCCCCACTCCACGCCGAGCGGATGATCCCAGCTCGCACCACCCCAGGGTCCGACCGGCTTGCCGCCCGCAGGATCGATCGCGGTCTTGTCGAGCGAATAGGGGTCGATGCCTATCCATCCCGTAATGACGGGAGCGAAGATCGCGACGAGCAGGACGACCGCGAGGATGATGGCCGACGCGATGAAGGTCTTGTCGCGGCGCAGGCGACTCCACGCGATCTGCGTGAGCGAGCGCCCCTTGATCTCCTCCGGAGCGGTCGTCGCCTCTTCGACCGACACTGACACCTAGATCCTCTCTCACACCCCGAGGGCGTCCCCGAACCGTCGGGCGCGACCATACGCCCGGAAGGCACCGGAAAGAGGCAGTTGCGGCGCGAATGTGACCTGATCGGAATGCCGCCTAGGGGCAGGCCGATGAGGCGATCGGGACCTAAGTCCCTGTGGATAGTCGCTCCACTACTTGGCGCGGGACCTGGACTTGGCTCGATCGGTCGCCGCGAGCTGGACCTTGCGGATCCGGACGGCATTGGGGGTGATCTCCACGCACTCGTCCTCTCGGCAGAACTCCAGGGCCTGCTCGAGGGACAGCTGCTTATGCGGGATGAGCGGCACCAGCACGTCGCCGGAGGACTGGCGCATGTTGGTGAGCTTCTTCTCCTTGGTCGGGTTGACATCGAGGTCGTCCGAGCGTGAGTTCTCGCCCACGATCATGCCTTCGTAGACCTCGGTGCCCGGGCCGACGAACATCGTGCCGCGTTCCTGCAGATTGGCGAGCGCAAAGCCGGTCGTTGGACCGGAGCGATCGGCGACGAGCGATCCCGATGGGCGGGTGCGCAGTTCGCCGTGCCAAGGCTCGTAGCGATCGAAGACATGGTGCAGCAGCCCGGTGCCCCGCGTCTCGGTGAGGAACTCGGTGCGGAAGCCAATGAGCCCGCGGGCGGGTACGAGGTATTCCATGCGCACCCAGCCGGTGCCGTGGTTGACCATCTGCTCCATGCGCCCCTTGCGCAAGGCCATGAGCTGAGTGACGACGCCGAGATAGTCCTCGGGGATATCCACGGAAAGGCGCTCCATCGGCTCGTGCAGCTTGCCGTCGACCATGCGGGTAACAACCTGCGGCTTGCCTACGGTGAGCTCGAAGCCCTCCCGCTTCATCATCTCCACCAGGATCGCGAGTTGGAGCTCACCGCGACCCTGCACCTCCCAGGTGTCGGGACGCTCGGTGGGCAGCACCCGGATCGAAACGTTGCCGATGAGCTCCTGGTCGAGCCGGGTCTTGACCATGTTGGCCGTGAGCTTGGTGCCGCCGCTGCGCCCGGCCAGGGGCGAGGTGTTGATGCCTATGGTCATCGAGATCGAGGGCTCATCGACGGTGATGACGGGCAGCGCGATCGGATTGTCGGGGTCAGCGAGGGTGTCGCCGATGGTGATGTCGGCGATGCCGGCCACCGCGATGATGTCGCCGGGGCCCGCGCTATCGACCGGCACGCGATCCAGCGCCTCGGTCATGAGCAGCTCGACAACCTTGGCGCGTTCCACGGATCCGTCGGCCTTCATCCACGCGACCTGCTGGCCCTTGCGGATCGTGCCCTGGTGCACCCGGCACAGCGCGAGGCGACCGAGGTAGGGCGAAGCGTCGAGGTTCGTGACGTGCGCCTGCAGCGGCGCATCCTCGTCGTACGACGGTGCGGGGATCGCGTCGATGAGAGTCGCGAAGAGGGGCTCGAGATTCTCCTCCGCAGGCAGGCCGCCGTCATCCGGCCGCTCGCGTGACGCGCGCCCGGCCTTGGCGCTGGTGTAGACGATGGGGAAGTCGATCTGCTCGTCCGTCGCGTCGAGGTCGAGGAAGAGTTCATACGCCTCGTCGACCACTTCGGCGATACGGGCGTCGGGGCGATCCACCTTGTTGATGACGAGGACAACGGGCAATTTCTTGGCAAGCGCCTTGCGCAGCACGAAGCGGGTCTGGGGCAGGGGGCCCTCGGAGGCGTCGACGAGGAGGACGACGCCATCCACCATCTCGAGGCCACGCTCGACTTCGCCGCCGAAGTCGGCGTGGCCGGGGGTGTCGATGATGTTGAAGGTGACACCACCCTCGGGTGCCGACGGTCCGGCGTACTTCACCGAGGTGTTCTTGGCGAGGATCGTAATGCCCTTCTCCCGCTCCAGATCCATCGAGTCCATCACCCGGTCATCGACATCCTGGTTGGCGCGGAAGGCCCCGGACTGCCACAGCATGGCGTCGACGAGCGTGGTCTTGCCGTGGTCGACATGGGCGACGATGGCGACATTGCGGAGGTCGGAGCGGGTGGCGGTCACCGGGTGACCCTACGCGGTCATGCCCCTAAGCGCGGCAACGGCATCTCGGTCAGACTCCAACCAGTCGACTTCGTCGAAGTCCTCGGGTGGCACCCAACGCAACGCGTCATGGTGATCCAGGGGCTGCGGTTCACCGTCCGTGAGAGCGGCGACGTAGAGGTGCAGGACGAGGTCGTCGTGCAGCGGCCACTCCCCCGGCACCCGCACGCCGACGGTGATTCCCACGCCGAACTCCTCGCGGATCTCCCGCACGAGGGCATCGATCTCCTTCTCGCCCGCGTCGACCTTGCCGCCGGGAAACTCCCAGCGGCCAGCGGTCCAGTCGGGTTTCGTGCGCCGAGCTGCGAGATAGCGACCGTCGCGTTCGATAGCGGCGGCGACGACAACGGTCACCCGACCTCGATACCGGCCGCGCTCCAGGCGATCTCCGCGGCCTCTCCCGCATCGGCGTCGACGAGCAGGTAGTCGGTGTCGTACGTCGAGATGCCGAGGATGCCGATACCGGCCTCGGCAAGCGGAGCGGTGAGTGCGGCCATGATGCCGGTCGCGGAGAAGTCGATGGCCCCGGGAACGCGATACGCGAGCCAAGGCCCCACCTTGCTCTCACTCGCGATGTCGACCCCGTTGCCCGTGACGATGCTGAGCTCGTCGCGGGACCGGCTGACGCTCACGAAGGGCGCTGCCCACACCTGAGTGGGGATATCGGCATCCGGGGAGAGGCGATGCACGGCGTACTCACCGGGGACCCGCTGCAGGGAGATGGCCATGCCGGGAGCCTACGGTGGGCGCAGTGCGAATGAGGGAGTTCACATGACCTGGTACTCGGAGATCCCCGCGCGGCGCGCGCGCCAACTCTTCGGCGATGCGTGGCTTGTGCTGTGGAGCGCGCTGTGGATCTGGATGGCGCTGCGCCTCTATGACCTGGTGATGAACCTTGCCGCGCCCGGACTTGCGGTTGCCGACAGCGCGACCGATATGTCCGCGCGCTTCGCCAGTGCCGGCGAAACACTTGCCGGCCTGCCTCTTATCGGCGGGGCACTGCAGTCCCCCTTCGACGGCATGAGCAGTGCGTCGGTGTCGATCGCCGAGGCAGGCCAGGCGTCCGCGGATGCCGTGTCGATGCTCGCCCGCTTCCTCGCGATCGCTCTTGCCGTCCTCGGCATCGCATCGTGGGCGATGTTCTGGGTCCCGATCCGCATCGCGTTCATCCGCCGCGCCACCGCCGCGCGGCGCTTCCTCGACTCGACCGACGATCTCGACCTCTTCGCCCTGCGCGCGATGGCGCGTCAGCCACTGCACCTGCTCGCACGCATCAGCGACGACCCGGCAGGAGCGTGGCGGCGAGGTGACCACGCCGTCATCGCGGAGCTGGCCTCGCTGGAGTTGCGCGCGGAGGGCTTAGCTCCCCGCGGCACGCCCTCCGCCGGTTAGCTGACGCGGTCCCGCGGTCTGCTCAAGCCATCGCCTCCCCTGAACTTTGGGACAAAAGCTGCACCCAGCGGCCATAACGTCCCCAAGTTCGCGCCGCGCGCCGCGATCAGCTGACGCCGAGGTGGTGGCCCAGTGAGTCGAAGTAACTCTCCATCCCCGCCTGCGCCATCGCGGCCTGGTCGGCGGGCATCTCGCCGTACTGCGCGAAACGCACCCACGTGCCGCCGTCGCGCGGCTCCATGTCGATGACGATGTCGTGGTACGGCGCATCATCTTCATGGGCGATGAACTCAGCCTCGTCCTGGGAGTAGCTCAACGAGTGGATGAGCCGCGACTGCGGAGACACGTCGTCGTAGCGGCCCCAGAAGTAGGCAATGTGACCATACGCCGTCGCATCCACCGCGACCGCCCAGCGACCGCCGATGACCGCATCGGAGACGACCGAGCCCGGGACGACGCTGAGATCCGTGGGCGAGTACCACTGCTCGAGTTCGGAAGCATCGGTCCACGCACTCCACATGCGATCGACCTCGACCGGATACGCGCGCTCGACGGAGTACGCCAGGGCCGAGTAGTCATCGCTCATGGCCGTGATCCTGTCACGTGCGGCAGCCGGCCATCGCCGTATGACGCCGTCAGCTCGCTGACGATGATCTGGTAGCCGTCGTACCAGCGCTGATACTGACCCTTGGCCTCGAGATGCTGCGGGAACTGTGTGAGCTGGCGCACCGACGCCATGTCGTTGAAGTAGTAGGTCGCGTTGACGACCGTGCCGTCCGCGGACTGCCAGGTCTCGGTCGCACGGAAGCCCGGCAGCGATCTCGCGAAGGCGTCAATCTGGCCGTCGAGGTGACGGAAGTCGTCGTCGTACTGCCCGGGCCGGAAGATGAACTGGCAGATGATCATCGGTGTCAGACGTTGAAGCGGAATTCGACGACGTCGCCGTCGCGCATGACGTAGTCCTTGCCCTCCATCCGCACCTTGCCGTGCGACTTCGCCTCCGCCATGGTGCCGGCGTCGACGAGATCGTCGAACGACACGACCTCCGCCTTGATGAAGCCCTTCTGGAAGTCCGTATGGATCACGCCCGCGGCCTCCGGTGCCGTCGCACCCTTGCGGATCGTCCACGCCCGCGCCTCCTTGGGCCCAGCGGTGAGATAGGTCTGGAGTCCCAGGGTGTCGAAGCCCACGCGCGCGAGCGCATCGAGCCCCGACTCGTCCTGGCCGATGGACTGCAGCAGCTCAAGCGCCTCGGCATGATCCAGACCGGCAAGTTCGGACTCGATCTTGGCGTCGAGGAAGACGACCTCCGCGGGCGCGAGCAGGTCGCGCATCTTTTGCCGGAACGCCGGATCCGAGAGTTCGGCCTCGTCGGCATTGACGACGTAGAGGAAGGGCTTGGCGGTGAGCAGGAAGAGCTCGCGGATCGGCTCGGCATCCATGCCGCTGGCGAAGATCGTCGTGCCGGAGTCGAGGACCTCCTGTGCCTTTTCAGCAGCGGCGAGCGTCTCGACGCGCTCCTTGTTGATCCGCGCTTCCTTCTGCAGGCGCGGAATCGCCTTCTCAAGAGTCTGCATGTCGGCGAGGATGAGCTCGGTGTTGATGGTCTCGAGATCCTCCGCCGGGTCGACGCGACCCTCGACGTGCACGACATCGGGATCCGAGAATGCGCGGAGCACCTGACAGATCGCGTCCGACTCGCGGATGTGCGACAGGAACTGGTTGCCCAGCCCTGCACCTTCGCTCGCACCCTTGACGATGCCGGCGATGTCGACGAAGGTCACCGTCGCCGGGAGGATCCGCTCGGAGCCGAAGATTTGCGCGAGGACCCCGAGCCGCGGGTCGGGCACCTCGACGACGCCGGTGTTGGGCTCGATGGTGGCGAAGGGGTAGTTGGCGGCCAGGACGTCGTTCTCGGTCAGGGCGTTGAAGAGCGTCGACTTGCCGACGTTGGGGAGTCCGACGATTCCGATGGTGAGTGCCACGAGACGCGATCCTAGGCGGGGAGCGCCTCACCCTCGGTGCCGGTGTCAGACCCCCCTGCCACCCTCGCGGTATGGACGCGATCACTCTCATCCTGGCCTGCGCAATCGTCGGCGTGGCCTTCCTTGGCGCCGGACTGCTCATCGGTCGCCGCCGCCGCGCGGTGGCCGCCCCTGCTCCCGAGCTCGATGCCGTGGCGGATGCGCTCGAGCGTCTCGGGCGCCGACTCGAGGAGGCGGAGGCGCTTCGGCGGAGCGATCAAGCCGGTCTGCGCAGTGAGATCGGCGAGCAACTCCGACATGTTGAGGCTACGACGCAAATCCTGCGCCGAGAGACCGGTCAGCTCTCCGCCGCGCTCGGTCGCGTCGACGTTCGAGGCCGCTGGGGTGAGGCGCATCTGCGCCGACTCGTTGAGGCCGCCGGGCTGCTCGATCGTGTGCACTTCGTCGAGCAGGACTCCAGGTCCGGCCACGACGGTGGTCAGCGCCCCGACATGGTGATCGACCTTGCCGCGGGGCGCAGCATTGTCGTCGATGCCAAGGTGCCGCTGACCGCGCTCCTCGAAGCCGAGGCATGCGATGATCCGGCCGCACGCGCCGAGCTCTTTACGCGGCATGCACGTGACGTTGCCGCCCATGCGGATCGCCTCGGGGCCAAGGACTACTGGCGTCAGTACGACGACTCGGTCGACGTCGTCGTGATGTTCCTGCCGGCCGAGTCGATCCTCGGCATTGCGCTGCGCGAGGATCCAGCCCTGCTCGACAGGGCCTTCTCCCGCAATGTCATCCTCGCGACCCCGACCACATTTCTCGCACTCATGCGCACCGTCTCCCATGTCTGGCGCCAGGAGGCCATCGCCGACAATGCACGCGAGATCCACCGACTCGGTCGCGAGTTGCATGACCGACTCGGCCGCTTCGCCGAGCACATGCGCAGAGTTGGCACGTCCATCGACTCCGCCGTCAGCCACTACAACAAGATGGTCGGCAGCTTCGACGGTCGGGTCATGGTGACGGCGCGTCGACTCAGCGACCACGGCCTCGGCGACGGCGCGCTCCCCGAGGTCGTGCCCATCACCCAGCGATCCCGTGAGTCAGCCGCAGCCGACGCCGCACTGACGCCATCGATCGGGCCCGACCCGCAGCGCGCGCACCTGCCGTAGCCTTGCCCCTGTGAGCGAGCCCTCGGTCGGCACCGGCCGACTCTTCCGGTCCCTGAGGGCCGAAGGCGCCGCCGCTGACATTGCCGTGCCGGCGCTCAGCCTCGACCAGGCCGTCGGCCTGCGCACCGTGACCCTGGGGACCGCGCCAACCTCTCCCCCCGCGGCTCCCGCCACGCCAGCGCCAGCTCCCGCGCCTGTCCCCGCGCCACCACCATCAGATC